>SESG01011616.1_pt1 | contig 25420 bp, 17 predicted proteins | sample 3171421 | NCBI WGS metagenome assembly SESG01 (sample SAMN10866946, study PRJNA518727) | freshwater metagenome | biome: subpolar coniferous forest; feature: holomictic lake; material: water; isolation source: holomictic Lake 227, 6 m and 8 m depth | place: Canada: near Kenora, Ontario | collected...
GCTGACCTATATCTTTGGTATCGGAAGAAGCACTGCCCAGAAGATCCTTGATGTGGCAGGTGTTGACAGGAATAAGAAGGTTCAGGACTGGAATGATGAAGAACAGAATAAGATCCGTTCGGTTATCAACGATAATTTCAAAATCGAAGGTGCTCTGCGTTCTGAAGTCCAGATGAATATCAAACGTCTGATGGATATCGGTTGCTACCGTGGAATCCGTCATCGTCTGGGACTGCCTGTTCGCGGACAAAGTACGAAGAACAATGCCCGTACCCGTAAGGGCAGGAAAAAAACCGTTGCAAACAAGAAAAAGGCAACCAAAGGTTAATCGTTAATGCATGTAGTAAATTAGAATATGGCAAAGACTGAAAAAAGTTCAAAGAAAAGGGTTGTTAAGGTAGATGCAATAGGTAAAGCCTATGTGAATGCATCTTTTAACAATCTCATCATTACGCTGACCAACAACGGTGGCCAGGTCATCAGCTGGTCATCAGCAGGGAAGATGGGGTTCAAGGGATCCAAGAAAAACACTCCTTATGCCGCACAGATGGCTGCACAGGATGCTTCGAAGGTTGCCTATGACCAGGGTCTCCGCAAAGTAAAGGTTTATATCAAAGGACCGGGAGCTGGTCGCGAATCAGCCATCCGCACCCTGCACACTGCAGGAATCGAGGTAACCGAGATCGTTGATATTACGCCATTACCGCACAACGGATGCCGTCCTCCCAAAAGAAGAAGAGTTTAATAATTACATATATCTAGTAGCATGGCAAGATACATTGGCCCAAAGTCCAGAATTGCAAGAAGGTTCAGAGATCCTATTTTTGGCCCTGATAAAAGTTATGAGAAAAAAAATTATCCTCCGGGAATGCATGGCCAGACCAAGCGCAGGGCGAAAGTTTCTGAGTACGGCACCCAGCTGATGGAGAAACAAAAAGCCAAATATACCTATGGTATTCTCGAGCGTCAGTTCCGGAATATTTTCGAGAAAGCTTCCCGCAAGGGTGGTGTAACCGGTGAGGTCCTTCTGCAACTGATCGAATCACGGCTTGATAATGTAGTTTATCGCCTGGGAATTTCTCCCACCCGTGATGGCGCCCGTCAGTTAATCGGACACCGGCATATCCTGGTAAACGGCAAGGTACTGAATATCCCATCGTATGAACTTCACCCGGGAGATCTCGTTTCAGTTCGCGAACGTTCCAAATCGCTGGAAATCATCACCAACTCCCTTTCAGGACGTGGCAACCAGTATTCATGGCTGGAATGGGATGGCGGTATGATGACCGGAAAATTCATGAATTATCCCGAACGGGACCTGATTCCTGAAAATATCAAGGAGCAGCTTATCGTCGAATTGTATTCGAAATAGTGAATTTTCTTTGTTGTGAAGGGACAGGGTTCGCCTTGTCCCGTTCATCAGCAAAATTAAAATAACCAAAAAAAATTATATATGGCAATATTACCGTTCCAGAAACCTGACAAGGTAATCATGGTGGAAGCCGATGATTGCCGTGGGGTATTCGAATTCCGCCCGCTTGAACCAGGTTTTGGTGTGACCATAGGGAACTCACTCAGGAGAATTCTGCTTTCTTCATTGGAAGGCTTTGCCATCACTTCAGTGAAAATTGAAGGGGTAGAACAGGAATTCTCCACGATAAAGGGTGTTATTGAGGATGTTACCGAGATCATATTGAACCTGAAACAAATTCGTTTCAAACGCCTGATCGAAACTGAAAACGCTGAAAAGGTTACTGTTGTCATTGCGCAACAGAAAGATTTTAAGGCTGGAGATATTAATAAATTTCTATCTGTTTTCCAGGTACTGAATCCTGAAATCGTGATTTGCCATATGGAAGCCAATGTTAAATTGTCGTTTGAACTTTCCATCGACAAGGGCCGTGGCTACATTCCTGCTGAAGAAAATAAAACACTGAGCTCCTCACTGGGCAGAATTGCAATTGACTCGGTTCATACACCTATCAAAAATGTAACCTTTAATGTTGAAAATTTTCGGGTCGAGCAAAAGACCGACTACGAAAAGCTGGTCATTGAGGTAACTACCGATGGCTCCATTCAGCCTAAGAACGCTTTGAAAGAAGCTGCCAAGATTCTCATCCACCATTTTATGCTGTTTTCTGATGAGAAGATCACCCTCGATTCGGCTGAGAAAGCTGTTGCGGAAGAATTTGATGAAACCTCCCTGCACATCCGGCAATTATTGAAAACCAAGCTGGTTGACATGGACCTTTCGGTCAGGGCACTTAATTGCCTCAAGGCTGCCGATGTAGAATATCTGGGTGACCTTGTTGCGTTTAATAAAAATGATTTGCTGAAGTTCAGGAATTTCGGAAAAAAATCACTCACCGAACTTGAAGAACTTGTGAAATCAAAGGGCCTTGAATTTGGCATGAATACGACGAAATATAAATTAGATAAGGATTAATTGCGATGAGACACCAAAAGAAATTTAATCATTTAGGGAGAAAAAGTGCACACAGGAAGGCAATGCTTTCAAATATGGCCGCCTCTCTGATCATTCATAAAAGGATTCATACAACCGTTGCGAAAGCTAAAGCGCTGCGTGTTTATGTTGAGCCTCTGATCACCAAGTCGAAAGAGGATACAACCCACTCACGTCGTACCGTTTTCAGCTACCTGCAGAGCAAGGAAGCCGTGACCGAGCTTTTCCGTGAAATTTCAAAGAAGATCATGGATCGCCCGGGAGGATATACCCGTATTTTGAAAACGGGAAACCGTTTTGGGGATAATGCCGAGATGTGCCTGATCGAACTGGTGGATTACAATGAAGCCATGCTCTCTCCAAAGGAGGAAGGCAAGACCAAATCTACCCGCAGGAAAAGAGCCGGGGCTAAAAAAGCGGCCGGCGACACCGAGGAGAAAGTTGCCGAGCACAAAGAGGCAAAGAAAACTTCCAAAAAAGCTGAAGAATCAACGGCACCTGAAGAAACACCGGAAGCCTGAGCCAAGTGAAAACAATATTGTAAGCAATGAATGCAGGAAAAGGATAACATAGTTATATGTTGTCCTTTTTTCTTTATAACCTAAACCACTAATACATACAACCATGAGTACTATTTTATCTATCCATGCCAGGCAGATCCTGGACTCAAGAGGAAATCCAACCATTGAAGTGGATGTTATTACCGATAATGGCATCATCGGACGCGCTGCTGTCCCCTCTGGGGCGTCAACAGGGGTCCATGAGGCCGTTGAACTGCGCGACGGCGACAAGAAGGTGTACCTGGGCAAGGGTGTGCTGCAGGCTGTGCAGAATGTAAATACTGTGATCGCAGAGGAGATCCAGGGAATGTACGTTACCGACCAGATTGAGATTGACAACAAACTGATCGAACTCGATGGTACGCCGAATAAGGCGAAACTGGGGGCCAATGCAATCCTGGGAGTTTCGCTTGCCGCAGCGCATGCTGCAGCCCAGGTTACCGGGCAGGAATTGTACCGCTATATTGGCGGTGTTGCGGCACAAACGCTGCCCATCCCCATGATGAACATTCTGAATGGCGGTTCACATGCCGACAATTCCATCGACTTCCAGGAATTTATGATCATGCCGGTAGGCGCAACATCCTTCAGCGAAGGACTCAGGATGGGCGCCGAGGTGTTCCACAACCTGAAATCGGTTCTGAAAAAAGGCAAATATTCAACCAACGTCGGGGATGAGGGCGGTTTTGCACCGAACCTCAAATCGAATGAGGAGGCCCTGCAGGTTATCATGAAGGCCATCGAGATTTCGGGCTACGAACCGGGCAGGGACATCTGCATTGCGTTGGATCCTGCATCTTCGGAATATTTTATTCCTGAAGAAAATGTGTATCACCTGAAAAAATCCACAGGAGATAAACTTTCTCCCGCCGATATGGTCGCATTCTGGAAAGATTGGGCAAAGCGTTACCCGATCATCTCCATTGAAGATGGGATGGCCGAAGATGACTGGGATGGATGGAAACTGATGACCAAGGAACTTGGCAATAAAATCCAGCTGGTAGGGGACGATCTTTTTGTTACCAACGTGGAGCGGCTCGCGCAGGGCTTTAAAAAGGGTGTCGCCAACTCTATCCTGATCAAGGTAAACCAGATCGGTACGCTGAGCGAAACCATCAATGCCGTGAATATGGCCTATCGTCACAGCTACACTGCTGTTATGAGTCACCGTTCGGGGGAAACCGAAGATGTGACCATCGCCGACCTGGCCGTGGCGCTGAATACCGGTTTGATTAAAACCGGCTCGGCATGCCGTACCGACCGCATTGCAAAATACAACCAGCTTCTGCGCATCGAAGAACAACTGGGTGATACCGCCAAATACCTGGGAAGGGATTTTAAATATGCCCGTTAAACCGGTTTGACAAGGTAACAGGCTTTCCGGGCCGCAGGAAAATCAGCATGATTTTCCTGCGGCCCGGATTCTTTTCCAGGATAAACCGTGTTGTTATTCCTCCCTGAAGTTCTGCAGGATATGCACCAGCAGCCCGGTTACATGGATCACATTTTCGTTGAATACGCGCAGCACATCCTCCCAGGTAACTGGCTCCTCATCATGTTTCCACGAGTCGTAATCGGTTGACAGGGCGATGGTGGCATATGGAATCCCAGCCTCCATGGCCAGGCTGGCTTCGGGGGCGATGCTCATGTTGATCACATCGGCTCCCAGCAACCTGAACATCCTGGATTCGGCCCTGGTGGAAAAGCGGGGGCCTTCGATGGTTACAATTGTTCCCGTTGGATGAAACGATATTCCCTTTTCCCTGCAGCCCCGGATGAGCACCTGTCGCAACTTCTCCGAAAAGGGATCCGCCATGGCGGTGTGGGCCATTTTTCCCGGATCAAACTTGTCGTAAAAGGTGTTGATCCTGTGCCGCGTGAAATCGATAAACTGATCCGCAATGACCATGTCGCCCCGCCGGATCTCCTCCCGCAGGCTTCCGCAGGCCGTGGTTGCGAAAATATACTGACAGCCTAACTTTTGAAGTGCGGCGATGTTGGCCCTGTTGTTGACCTGGGTGGGAGGGATGGCATGGTCGCGTCCATGACGCGAAAGAATGTAGAGTTCGCAGTTGCCGATCGTTCCTGTGAAAAAAGTTGAACTAGGGGGGCCATAGGGTGTTGTCACACCAATCTCCCTTGTATTCTCGAAAATGTTCAGTTTCTCCAGCCCGGAGCCGCCAATAAGACCTATTTTATTCATGTTGTATTTTTATGCGAAGATAATGCAAAGTGTAAAAGGAGACCAGATTGCCGGCCGGTTTTTATTTCCTGTGGTGTAAAACGATTGGGGATCAGCATACATGGAGGAAATTGTTTCGAGGATATTCCGAAAAACAGGAATGATACTTTCTGCATATGATTGAAATGCGTATTTTTGCGGCTTCTTAAGAAAACAGATATGACTATTCAATATATAGGTGAACACCTCTTTGCCGGTGACATGGGCAGGTTTTTTATCTGGCTCGGTTTCGGAACCTCTATTCTTGCTACACTTTTTTATTCCCTTGCCTTTTGGAGAAAAGAGAATAAAAACCGCTGGAGATCGGCGGCTCGAAATTTGTACATTGTACATGCCGTTTCAATGGTATCGGTAGCGGTAATTTTATATTATCTCATCTTTAACCATTATTTTGAGTACGCTTATGTGTGGCAGTACTCCTCGGTGGAATTGCCGATAAAATATATTATTTCCTGTTTCTGGGCAGGCCAGGAGGGCAGTTTCCTCGTATGGGCCCTCTGGCAGGCGTTGATTGGATTGGTTTTGCTCAGGCTGGCCCGAAATTGGGAAACCTCCGTAATGATGATTTTTTCCCTGTCGCAGATCTTCGTGACCTCGATGCTGCTCGGGATCACCCTTTTTGGAACCAAGATCGGCGCCAGCCCCTTTACCCTGCTCAGGGATACGGTTGATACGATACAGGGTACCATTTTTGCGATGCCGAACTATCTTACCATGGTGACGGACGGGAATGGTCTGAACCCGCTTCTGGAGAATATCTGGATGACGATCCATCCCCCCATCCTGTTCCTGGGATATGCGCTTGCCCTGGTCCCGTTTTCCTATGCCATCGCCTCCTTCCTGAAGAAAGATTACCATACCTGGATTGGCCGTGCGATGCCGTGGACGTTGCTGGCCCTGCTGATGCTGGGCGCCGGAATCCTCCTCGGCGGTGCATGGGCATATGTCTCGCTTACCTTTGGCGGGTTCTGGTCATGGGATCCCGTCGAAAACTCCTCCCTGGTTCCCTGGATGACCCTCGTAGCAGGGCTCCATTTCCTGTTGATAGCCAGGAGGCAGAATTACGCCCTGCTTGCCGCCTACCTCCTGATTACGCTCTCGTACGTGCTGGTGCTTTACGCCAGCTTCCTTACCCGCAGCGGCGTCCTGGCCGACACATCGGCACATTCATTCGGGGATAATGGCATGACGAAGCAGTTGCTGGTGTTTCTGCTTACATTCCTGGTTATCATGGTGGTTATGATTGGAGGAAATATCCGGAAATTCCATGTTTCCAGGAAAGATGTACTCCTTTCACGCGAATTCTGGATGTTCATCGGGGCAATCATCATGGTATTGGCTGCCTTCCAGATTGTCTTTACTACCTCAATCCCGGTTTTCAACGGCCTTTTCCATACCAGCATTGCCCCTCCTGCCGACAGGGTCGGTTTTTACAATCACTGGCAAATGCCCTATGCCCTGCTGATTGCAGCGTTCATCGCCTTCAGCCAGTTTCTTAACTATGATGAAAACGAACCCGGGCACTTCATGAAAAAAATGGCAATTCCGCTTGTTGCTGCCATTGCAGCCTGTTCGGCGATAGCAGCAGCGGGTGTGGTGACCAGTATGAACTTTATCCTGCTCATCGCCTTTACCCTGTTCGCCCTGTTTTCGTCGCTGTACAACATGATTTTCAGGACTGCAAAACCCAGGAATATTGGTGCGATCATTGCACATGTGGGTTTTGTGCTTTTTGTACTTGGAACCGTGGTCACCTTCTCAAACTCGCAGGTTATTTCAAAGAATACCTCGACATTCGATTTGGGAGCCGCCCAGGACAATGCTGAAAACCTGGTGCTTACCCGCAACGATACGTTGCTGATGAACGGTTTTTTTGTTACCTATTCCAGCAGCAGGACTGCCGGGAACACGACGGTCTATACGGTTGATTTTCTCAGCAAATCGAAGGGTAAATTGACCAAAGCCTTCACCCTTTATCCCTCTGTGAATGTTCATCCCAAAATGGGCGCGGTTTATAATCCCGATACGCGCCATTTTATCGATCGCGATTACTATACCTATATCGCCCATGTGTCGAAGGATCCCGACTATATCGTCGTAAAAACCATCATGAATCCCTATATCAGTATTTTGTGGCTGGGGTCGGTGGTGATGACGGTCGGATTCGGCATTGCTTTTTTCAGGAGGGCACGCCACCGTTGGCGCAGCAATTCCTGATAAGGGTAAGGTTATTTTTCTTTGGCTTTATCCTCGAGCATAGGTACAAACCTGAAAGCGCCATATTCCTTTTTTTCAATCGAAAGATCTTCCAGTTTGGTGAGGGTGGTCATGATTTGGACATCTCCCGCGCCAACCGGGATTACCAGGATACCTCCCGGCTTCAGTTGTTCGAGCAGGGCCTCCGGGATAAAGGGAGCAGCCGCTGTCACGATGACCTTGTCAAAGGGCGAAAACGTAGGCAATCCCTTATAGCCGTCGCCGAAAAATGTCTTGATGGTATGGTACCCTAACACGGGAAGGAGTTTGCTGGTGCGGTCAAAGAGGGTCTTCTGACGTTCAATGGTAAAGACTTTTGCGCCTAATTCGGCCAGGATACAGGCCTGATAACCCGATCCGGTACCAATTTCCAGCACTTTGTCATTCTTTTTTATATGCAGTAATTCGGTTTGAAAGGCTACGGTATAGGGCTGTGAGATTGTCTGACCGGCCCCGATCGAAAATGGCTTGTCCTCATAGGCATACTCAAGGAAGGAGGATTCAAAGAAATAGTGCCGGGGAACCTTTTCAATCGCAGCCAGAACCTGCTGATCTGAAATTCCTTTCTGCCTGATATTCTGAACCAGTAGTTTTCTGAGGCCCTGATGACGGTAAGAGTCAACTGGAATGGTATGGGACATGAGATTATGGGATGTTAAATTTTTCACGAAAATACTAAATTCAGTCAGGGTAAAAACCTACCTTTGCAAAAAAAAGTAAAATGCTGAAAATCGGAGTACTGGGCGCCGGCCATCTTGGGAAAATTCATCTGAAATGTCTCAAGGAAATTCCTGAGTTTGATCTGGTTGGATTTTATGATCCTGATACGGCAAATGCCGAGAAGACGGAGCTTGAATTCGGGGTTAAACATTGGGAATCCATCGACGACCTGATTGATTCGGTTGATGTGGTTGATATCGTCACGCCTACGGTTTCACACTTTGAATGTGCCGCCAAGGCCCTGAAAAAATGTCGCCACGTGTTTATTGAAAAACCGATTGTCACCACCCTCGAGGAGGCCCGGGAACTGATTAAAATCGCCGGGGAGGCGAACGTTAAGGTGCAGGTTGGTCATGTGGAGCGGTTTAACCCTGCATTCCTGGCGGCTGAAGCGAGTTTCGACAGGCCCATGTTCATTGAAAGCCACCGGCTGGCACAATTCAACCCACGCGGAACCGATGTTCCCGTGATCCTCGACCTGATGATTCATGATATTGACATCGTGCTGAGCGTGGTTAAAAGCAATATCAGGAAAATCAGTGCAAGCGGTGTTGCCGTCGTGAGCGATACGCCCGATATTGCCAATGCACGCATCGAATTCGACAACGGGTGCGTGGCCAATCTTACCGCCAGCAGGATCTCCCTGAAAAATATGCGGAAAGCGCGGTTCTTTCAGCGGGATGCCTATATCTCCATTGATTTCCTGAAAAAGGAGCTCGAGGTGGTGAAAATCAGCGATGTGGAAAAGGATACCGCCCCGATGGGGTTTGTTCTGGAACTTGGCCCGGGACGCGGAACAAAACAAATCAGCTTTGACAAGCCGGAGATAAAACCATTGAATGCCATCAAGGCTGAACTGGAAAGTTTTTCCTCGGCAATCATCAACAATACAGTTCCTCCCGTCACCATCAATGATGGATACAGCGCCCTCGAAGTAGCGCACAAGATCATTGAAAAAATAAATCTTACAACGAGTAAAATAAGCTGAAAACTTGTTTGTTTATTGTTCATTACTTTTGTCTGAAAACAAACAATATCGGTTAAAATCGACCGTTAGCCATTACATCACACAGTGATTTTCAACTCATGTCGCACGTATGATCAGCCGGACTTTCTTTTGTTCTCTTGTTTTGATGGGATTCCTGCTTGTCACGGTGTCGTCGTGTGAGAAATTTTCAGGTTCACAAACCGTTCCTGCCTACCTCAGCATCGATTCTGTTTACCTGGTTACCAATACTGCTCAGGGGTCCAATTCCCAGCACATCACCGATGCCTGGGTCACCGTTGACAATGATTTCCTGGGAGCATTTGAGCTCCCGGCAAAATTTCCTGTACTGAAAAGCGGGAAACACACCGTGAAAATATATCCCGGGATTAAAAAAAACGGCATCGCTGCCACCAGGATCAGTTACGAATATTATACCCCGGTGGAGCGAACCCTGGTTTTCGCCTCGGATAGTGTGACCAAAATGGGGAATGTCAAAACAACATACCAGTCAACCACCAAGTTTACCTGGCTCGAAGATTTTGAAAACGAACAGGTGCCCTTTACATTGGATACAACCAAGGGCAGCACCGCTGCCATTGTACGTACCACTGCCGGTTCCCGTTATACTTTTGAAGGAATGCACTCCGGTATGGTTGTTTTGGATTCAGCGCACGACTATTTTGAGTGTATCTCGCATGCTGAATTTCCCATTCCTTCAGCCGCTGTTTTCCTGGAGATGAATTTTAAACTTTCAAGTTCCCTGACGGTCGGGGTGTTTACCTATGGCACTTCCTCACTCTATCAAAGCCCTGTAATCACCCTTAGCCCAACCAATGGCCTTTGGAAAAAGATATATATTGATCTGAGCAACACGTTGAATGCTTATGCAGGGATGACCTCTTACCGTGTCTATCTTGGAACGTTGAAAGCTGCAGGAGTAAAACATGATACCATACTCTTTGACAATTTCAAACTGGTGACACGCTGATCAAAGCAACAGAAAACGAATACAGAACCTTCAGTTATGAATAAACGGTTACAGGTTATAAAATATGTTTCAGCCGACATCTTTGCGGCTTTTATTGCCTGGACCCTGTTCTTTATTTACCGGAAATATGCTGTTGACCACCAGATATTTTCGCATCTGCATGATGTTTTCGCAGATAAAAACCTCTATTACGGGGTTACCATCATTCCCGCATTCTGGCTGATGCTCTATGCACTCATCGGAACATACCGGAAGATATACCGGAAAGCCAGGCTAAGGGAGTTTGCACAGACAACCCTGATCACCATCATCGGGACAACGATTCTTTTTTTCACCCTCATCCTCGACGACAGGATCATCAACCAGCATACCTATATCGAATTCTTTTTTATCCTGCTGATGCTCCATCTGTTTTTTACAGGGTCATTCCGGTTTTTCCTCACTTCCCGTGCCGCCTACAAAATCCATTATAAAATTATAGGATTTAACACCATCATTATCGGGAGTAACGGGAACGCCGTGTCGATTTACAATGAAATTGAAAACCAGGAAAAATCTTCGGGTAATAAATTTGTCGGATTTATCAATGTCGAAGGTTACAGCCAGTATAAACTGGCCGAATCAATCCCCCACCTGGGCGGGTTGCAGGACCTCAACAGGCTGGTGAAGGAGCTGGCCATCGAAGAGGTGATCATTGCCATTGAACACTCGGAGAACCACACAATAGAAAACATTATTACCCAGCTTGAAGATACAGCAGTGGTAATTAAAATCATACCGGCAATGCAGGACATTCTCATGGGGTCGGTTAAGACAACCTCTATTTTTCACGCCCCTCTTATTCAGATTTATCCCGACTTGATGCCCGACTGGCAAATGTCGCTTAAACGCATCCTTGACCTGGTGATTTCTATTTTTTGTCTGATCCTGCTGGCCCCTGTGATGATTATTACAGCGATCATTATCAAGGTTACTTCCCAGGGACCCGTTTTCTTTTCCCAGGAACGGATTGGCATTAAAGGGAAACCCTTTACCATGCATAAGTTCCGTACAATGTACAAGGACGCCGAAGACAACGGACCGCAGTTGTCTTCGAAGAATGACCCGAGGATTACCCGTTTTGGCAGGTTCTTAAGACAATTCCGCGTGGATGAGATCCCCCAGTTTTACACGGTGTTAAAAGGTGATATGAGCCTTGTGGGCCCCCGCCCTGAGCGACAGTATTATATCGACCTCATTACCCAGGAGGCTCCCCATTACCGTTTACTTCACAAAGTCAAGCCGGGCATTACCTCCTGGGGACAGGTGAAGTATGGCTATGCGGAAAATCTTGAGCAGATGGTCGAACGCCTCAAGTTCGATATTCTTTATATAGAGAACATGTCGCTGGCCATGGATTTCAAGATTTTAATTTATACCATCCTGATCATTATCCAGGGACGGGGAAAATAGAAGGTTTTCCAGGCGCTCCATGACTTCTGCAGCCTTTCCCTGCAGGAAAATATCTGTTATTTTACCGGTATAAAGACTTGGTTCGGGGTTTATCTCGATGATGGTTGCCCCGTACTCTTTTGCCATCAACGGGATCTGGTTGGCAGGCATAACCTCCCCGGTAGTGCCGATAATAAGGAACACGTCTGAAATAGTTGCCGCTTCATATGCCGCTGTCAATGGCAGCTGAGGGATTGACTCCCCGAAAAAGACAAAGTCGGGTTTCAGGATTCCCCCGCATTCCCTGCAGGTAGGCGGGAGATGGTCAATGCTGATCTGTCCGGCCAGGTATTCACGCAGGCAATGCAAACAACGAAGATTTTTGGAGTTACCATGAAACTCGAAAACCATGTGTGATCCTGCCTCCTGGTGGAGGTTGTCGATATTCTGCGTTATGATACGCCCCAGCATTCCCTCCCTCTCCATCCTTGAAAGGACCAGGTGGGCTTTGTTTGGTTTTGCCGCGGTGAAAAAATCGTAAAAGATCTCGTTGATCACGGTCCAGGATCCTGCCGGATCAGCTAAGAAATGGCCGATGTCAAGCACCGACGGGTCGTATTTGTCCCAGAGGCCGCCATTCCCGCGGAACGGAGGAATGCCGCTCTCAACAGAAATCCCTGCCCCGGTGAATGCGGTGGTGAAGTTTGATTTTTTCAGGATCAGGGCAGCTTCAGTGAACTTGTTTTTCATAAGGCTGTCTGGGTTGTTTCGGTTCGTTTAATGCGTCCCGGGGGCTCTTACAGGCCTTTTATGCAGTTCCGGCGATCCCTGTGGCGGTTATTCCGCCACAGGGATCGCCGGAACTGCACAACGGTCATAAAATCGAAGATCCTGTCATGGAATTATTTAAGCCATTTGTCTAGCCAATTGTAAAAAGTACGCTGCCAAAGGATTCCATTTTGAGGTTTCAGCACCCAGTGATTTTCGTCGGGGAAGTAAAGGAATTCGGCAGGGATTCCGCGCAGTTTGGCAGCATTGAAGGCTTGCATGCCCTGTGTGGCAACAATCCGGTAATCAAGTTCGCCATGGATGACCAGTATTGGTGTATCCCAGTCCTGGATGAACTTGTGAGGCGAATTTGCAAAGGAGCGCTGGGCGGTTTTGTTGTTTTTATCCCAGAACGGACCGCCGAGATCCCAGTTGACAAACCACATCTCTTCTGTTTCAAGGTATTGCGACTCGAGGTTGAACATCCCGTCATGGGCAATAAAGGCCTTGAACCGTTTGTTATGGTTACCGGCAAGCCAGTACACCGAAAATCCGCCATAACTCGCGCCAACACATCCCAGCTTGTCTTTGTTGACATAGGGTTCCTTGGTCATGGCATCGATGGCGCTGAGGTAATCCTTCATATTCTGACCGCCGTAATCGCCGCTGATCTGTTCGTTCCATGCCTGGCCGAAACCGGGAAGTCCGCGACGGTTGGGGGCGACGATGATATAGCCGTTGGCAGCCATCATCTGGAAGTTCCAGCGGAATGACCAGAACTGGCTTACCGTGCTTTGCGGCCCGCCTTCGCAATAGAGCAGGGTGGGGTATTTTTTCGACGGGTCAAAATGGGGCGGATAGATGATCCAGGTTTGCATCTCCTTGTTGTCGGTCGTCTTGATCCATCGTTGTTCGACTTTGGCAATGGCCAGTTTGTCGAGAATGTCCTTGTTGGTGGTTGTTATCGGCGTGTCCTTGCCGGTTACGGGATCAACGGAGTAGAGCTCGGTGGGCATCGACATCGACATCCGCGAGGCAATCAATTTATCCCCTGCAGGGATGACCCCAGTGTAGTTATGGATTCCGTCGGTGATTTTGGTGATTTTGCCGTCGGCCAGGTCTAGCCTGTAAATTTCGTCGGTGGCATGGTAGTCGCTGGTGAAGAAAATCGACTTGTTGTCATCACTCCAGGCAAGGTTTTCGGCATTCTGGTCAAAGGTTTTCGTGAAGTCAGTTTTTGTCTTCGATTCGAGGTCATAAACAATTAAACGGTTCTTGTCAGATTCATAGCCATCGCGTTCCATACTCTGCCAAGCAATTTTTTTCCCGTCGGGGGAATAGACCGGCGCTACGTCATAGCCCATCATACCCTCGCTGATATTGGTTGTTTTCCCGCCTTCAAGTTCATAAAGGTAGATGTCGGAGTTGGTCGACTTTGCATATTCGATACCTTTCTTTTTCCGGCAGGTATAGGCGATTACCTTACTGTCGGGGCTCCAGGTTATCTGTTCCATTCCCCCGAATGGCATAAGAGGCGTTTCGTAGGGTTCATTCAGCATAATGTCCTTGCCCTTGGTAATCATCTCTTTTGAAAGATCGGCAACGAAAATGTGGCTGTAGGCCTGAACCCAGGTGTCCCAGTGCCGGTACATAAGGTCGTTATAGATCCGGCCGCTTGCCTTCGGAAGACCGGCATAGAGGTCGTTCATCTGTTTCTCACAGGGGACATCGGCAGTGTAGAGGATTTTTTTCTGATCGGGGGCGTATTTGTATCCGTTGATCCCGTTTTCGATCTGTGTCAGCTGCTGGCGGTTGTTCCCGTCGGGGTCCATGATCCAGAGCTGCATCGAGCCAGTTTCGGCCGACATGAAGGTGATTTTTTTGCCATCGGAGGTCCATTCTGCCTGGTATTCGCTGAACCGGGTTGTTGTAATTTGCTTCAGGTTTTTCCCGTCGGTGCCAATGGTGTATAATTCACGGTTCCCCTTGTTCTGGGCAATATCATAGTAGGTGACGCCATACAGGATGGTTTTTTTGTCGGCTGAGAGCGCAGGCTCGCCCAACCTTCCAAAACTCCATAGAATCTCGGGGGTCATCAGGTCGCTTTTGAATTCAGCCATTTTTTTCCCGATCAAAGGGGCCTCTTCCGCCTTTTTCTCTTTTGGTTTGCAGGAGCTAAACCCGGCGATCAGGGCAATTAGCAGGATGAAGGTAGTTTTTTTCATAGTTGATTAATTTAGGTTTATTGATATCAGTTTTGGCAGAAACAGGATGATCCCGATGATGACGGCGGCTATCGCGGTAACCAGGACGGCTGCAGCTGCCACATCTTTCACAATACCTGCCTGTTTCCGGTAATCGGGAGAAACAAGATCGACCAGTTGTTCTATGGCGGTATTCATGGCCTCCATGGAGATCACCAGCCCAAACACCAGGATGAGTATGCACCATTCGGTTGCACATAGATGCGTTACAAGGCCGGCCATCACCACAAGAATCATGGCCGCAAGATGAATCCTGAAATTTTGCTGGCTGCGTACCGTAAATTTGAGCCCGTTGATAGCATAAATAAAACTGCGCAAACGCCCGGGAATATTTGATTTTTCCCGCTGGTATCCTTCCATTTACTCCTGTTTGTTAAGATATTTTTCAAGCAACCCCAGCAACTCAAAGGAATTGATGGGTTTTGAAATGTAATTGTCACATCCTGCCGCCTGGCTTTTTTCACGTTCACCCTTCAGTGCATAGGCGGTCTGCGCGATGATAGGCAGGTGTTCGTGCTCCTTTTTCAGGATACTTGTTGTTTCATACCCATCCATGAATGGCATGCGGACGTCCATGAGCACAAGGTCGAATTGCCGGGTGCGGCAAATGTCAACGGCATCCTGGCCGTTTTTGACCCAGGTTAATTTAGCCCCTGTGTTTTTAAGCATGCGGTCCATCAGGAGGAAATTTGAATCTTCGTCCTCAACCACCAGGATGACCTTGTCAGCCCACCTGGGGACAAAGGGGATGGCGATTTTCGGGATCTCGGGTTCCGGAATCACCATGTCTTTTTCCAAAATTGGCAGAAGGATAAAGAAGGTAGTTCCCTTACCACGGTCTGATTCGAGACGGATCTGCCCTCCCAGCAGTTGGGTGAGATTCCTTGAAATGGTCAGCCCCAGGCCGGCTCCCCCGTATCTCCGCGTTGCGGTATCGTCAACCTGGCGGAACCGTTCAAAGATGATCGTATGCATTTCCGGGGGAATGCCAATACCCGTATCATGAACAAAGAATTCAATAAACGGGCTGGATTTAATTGTTTTCAGCAAGTATCCAAACTCAACACTTCCCTCATCCGTAAATTTGAGGCCGTTTCCAATCAGGTTCGTGAGTATCTGCCTCAGCCGGTTGGCATCGGTAAAGATGGTGAAGTCAGGTTCTTCATTGCCTGGTTTACTGATGAGCGCAATCTTGGTCTTGTTTGTTTTTCGTTTTAATTCGTTCATCGAAACGGCGAGATTGGCCAGTAGCTGGTTCACCTTGCAATCCTTTATCTCTATTTTTATCTGGCCGGATTCGATCTTGGCCACATCGATGATGTCGTCAATAATCCGCATCAGGTCATTTCCCCGTTCCTTGATGATCTCGATGAACTCGGTCTGCTCGGCATCCGACAGGTCGGGGTCAGACAAAAGCGAAGAAAAACCCAGGATGGCATTCATCGGGGTCCGGATTTCATGCGACATGTTGGCAAGGAAGGCCGACTTCAGCCGGTCGGCACCTTCGGCTTTCTCCTTGGCGGCGATAAGACTTTTTTCGGTGAGTTTGTGTTCGGTGATGTTGCGGTATATGCCATAACCGCCGACAATGGCATGGTCGATGGTAATCGGGGTGGCCAGGATCGATACATCAATCAGGTGCCCATCCTTGTGTTTTCGGCGGGTCTCGGTTTCCGTGGTTATTCCCAGCAGGATATCAGCCGATATTTTCCTGGATTCATGATGGAAATCATTGCCGGCAATCAACTCATCGAGGTTTTTTTCAAGAACCTCCTCCTGCGTATATCCGAATAATTTCAGGAATGCCGAGTTGACCTTCACCAGGTTCCCGGCAATATTGGTCATGATAATAGCTTCGGGGCTCCCCTCGAAGAGCTGGTCGAGGTAAGCCTTTTCTTTCTGAAATGATTCTTCAGCGCCCTTTTTGGAGATGGTGGTGGCAATATGGTCGGCAACGAACCTGAGCAGATCCAGCTCACGGAGGGTGTATTGTTCAGGATCGGTGTAGCTTTGTACCGCAATCACTCCAATGACCTTGTCGGCAACAATCAGCGGGACGCCCAGCCAGACCTTTGCCAGGGTGCCTACGATCTCAATCTCTCCAGCAAGCGAAAACTCTTCAATGATCTCCTGCGTTGCAAGCAACGGGCTTTTTGATTTTATAACATAGGAAGTAAGCGTTTTTCCCGCAGGGAAAACCGTAAACTTGTCTTTGGAGTCAACCTGAAAGGGGAGGGTGATGGTGTCGGTGGTTTCATCATACATGGCCAGGTAAAAGTTCTCCACATCAATGATCCTGCCGAGATTTTTATGGATCGATCCGAAAACTTCACCGATATTGCTGGAGGTGTAGGATGCTTTTGAAATTTCGAACAGGACTTTCTGAATCTGTTCGGCATACTTGAATTCGGAAATGTCAGAGATAAACCCTTCAATGCATATCAGGTTACCCGGTTCATTGAGAAGGCATTTGCCCTTTTCCCATACCCACTTGATTTTTCCGTCGGCACATTTTATCCTGTATTCGAAGGTGAAGGGTTTGTTGATCGATAACGCCTTCTGTACTTCATCCCAGATATGCCTCCTGTCTTCTTCCAATATCAGGTCATTATAGGCGAGCCGTTGATTTAATACCAGTTCGTTCGGGAAATAACCCGTCAGGTCATAGCATCCGTCGCTGAGGAATTCCATGGTCCAGTTGTGATCATTCCTGCAACGGTAAACCATTCCGGGCAGGTTGTCAAGCAGGGTGGTAAACTGACGTTTCGATACCGAAAGTTCCTCCAGCCTTTTTTTCTGATCCGAAAAATCAATGAAGGTTTCGAGTAACGCGACCTCGTTGCCAAACTGGATGGGGATGGCCGTTTTCAGCGCCGGGGTTTTCGTGCCGTCTTTCCGGATCAGGACACATTCAATATCCCTGGATGGCTCCCCGCTGCCTGGAATTTTTTTGTTTATTCCCTCATCATAACAAAACCAGTCTCCCGGGCGTGTATTCACCAATTCCCCGGCATCGGAGAAACCCAGCATCGCGACGCCGGTTTTATTGATCCCCCTGATGAAATCATCCTGTCCTACAATCATCAGGCCATATGGAATGATATCAAAGACGGTGTGCATCCGGTCAAATTGTGCCTGTTTTTGCCTGGCCAGTGTCTGTTTTACAGTAATGTCGGTTAGGACACAATGGCTTTGCCGGAATTTTCCATCCTCTCCATAAATAGAATTTCCGTCGAATGAAATATTGATGGTTTTGCCATCACGGCAAACCATCTCAATTTCGGCACCGCGACTTCCGCCCTGTTCCTTGAATAAAGGGAAATTTTCCCGGAATTGTTGTGCAAAGTCCTCTGTTAAAAGATCGCCAAACCACCTGCCGACAACATCTTTTGTTTCTTTATAGCCCAGTAATGTAAGCCAGGCTTCGTTTACTTCAATGATCCGTCCCTCCTCGTCGAGAGATTGGCAGGCAATGGGCCCTTGCTGAAAAAGCAGGCGAAGGCTGTCCAATTCTTTTCTAAGTTTGGCGTTTTCTTTACGGAGATCGATCGGTTCTTCTTGTCGGATGTTCATTGAAAGTTCAAATTAGCCATTAAGGCTTACAGATATCGTCTGACATGAGCAGCATAGTTTTCCCATTCAGCTCCGAACCGGGTCTTTAAGAACTGCTCCTCCCCTTTGATTATCTGGTGGTGGGTGTAAATTCCAAAGATGGCAAAAGAGACATTGATCAAGTCGGGGAAGTAGATGCAGGATCCTGCCGCGATGGTGAATACTCCGAGATATAGCGGGTTGCGGCTGAGCCGATAGACACCCCTTGACTGCAAAGCGGTTTGGGTCTGCGGTAACCCGACTCTCAGCGATTTTCCCAGCGACAAGGTTGCCAGGAGAACGAGCAGGATGCCGGCCCATAACAAGGCCACTGCAAACCAGTTCAGGTAAAAAGGCAATTGGATACAAACAAGCTTGGGATTGATCGCTTTAAGGCAGAAAAGCACCCAGGTTGTAAACAGGGTTACTTTCCCTGAAAAAAAATAGTATCTGTCAATGGAGGGTTTGCCGACAAGTTCGAACCCTTCGCCCCGGATGCGCGCGATCTGAAGGATGAAAAACACGATAAGCAGGGCAAATGCAGTCAGGACGAAGTAACTGTGCAAAGGCATTTTTTTTTTCGTAAATGTATGTAAAATTATGCTTTTCGCTTTACAATTGCCGGTATATTTTTCATGGGGATAATCCATACCTTTGCCGGATACTTGCTCCATCCATGTCCACAATTCTTCAGGTTGAAAATCTTGCCCGTTCCTACGGTGAAAAAAATCTTTTTGAGAATATCTCATTTGTACTGGGACAATCGCAAAAGGTGGCCCTGATTGCCCGTAACGGAGCGGGGAAGACAAGTCTTTTGAATATCATTGCCGGTTTTGAACCCGCTGATTCAGGAAGTGTCACCGTGTTCGACAAGGGCTCCCTTGAGTACCTGAAACAGGAGCCTGATCTGAATCCCGAAAATACTGTATTTGATGAGGTTTATTCACATTCGAATGATATCCAGCGTGCTATTCTTACCTATGAGCATGTAATCAAAGGCGATAACAAGGAGGATATTGAACATGCCATCAGCCAGATGGACGCCATTGAAGGATGGGAATATGAAACTAGGGTCCGCCAGATCCTCACCCAGCTCAGGTTGCCTGATCTTGATCAAAAGATCGGCCAGCTATCGGGTGGCCAACGGAAACGTGTCGCCCTTGCAAAAGTGCTGATTACCGAACCGACTTTTCTCATCCTGGATGAACCAACCAACCATCTTGATGTTGAAATGATTGAATGGCTGGAAGAGTATCTCTCCAAAAGCAGCCTTACCTTGCTGATGGTCACCCATGACCGCTATTTTCTTGACCTGGTGTGTGATGAGGTGCTGGAAATGGAAAATGCAGCCGTTTACCGCTATAAGGGTAATTATACCTATTTCCTTGAGAAGCAAGCCGAACGAATTGGTATTCAGAATAAGGAGACCGAACGGGCGCAAAACCTGATGCGTACCGAGCAGGAGTGGATGCGGCGCATGCCGAAAGCGCGGACCACCAAGGCAAAGGCGCGGATCGACAGCTTCTATGAATTGCAGGAAAAAGCATCCAATAAGATTTATGAAGAGCGTCTGAACCTGAACATCGAGGGAGCCCGGATGGGGAACAAAATCCTTGAAATCAACGACGTTTCGTTTAAATGGGGTGAACTGGCCATATTGAAGGGTTTCACCTATACCTTCAAACGTGGCGAAAAAGTTGGGATTGTCGGTAAAAACGGTTCCGGGAAATCTACCTTTCTCGACATAATAACCGGGAGGCTCAGGCCCCAGAAGGGCCACATCCAGACTGGCGAAACGATCCAGTACGGTTATTATAAACAACAGGGCCTTGTCTTTAATGATCAGACAAAGGTGATCGACGTGGTAAAGGAGATCGCTGAGGTGGTGAGGCTTGGGAATGGCGATACCATTTCGGCAGCAGCCTTTCTAAATTATTTCATGTTTCCCTATTCATCCCATTTTCAGCCGGTTTACAAGCTGAGCGGAGGGGAAAAAAGAAGGCTTTACCTGGTAACAGTCCTGATGCGAAGCCCTAATTTCCTGATTCTTGATGAGCCCACCAACGACCTGGATATTCTTACCCTCAATGTGCTGGAGGATTATCTTGCCTCCTTCAACGGATGTGTCGTTGTGGTCACTCATGACCGTTATTTCCTGGATAAGATTGTCGATCATCTCTTTGTTTTTGAAGGGGATGCGGCGATCAGGGATTTTCCCGGCAACTACACGCAATATAAGTCCTGGAGCGACGAGCGCCGGAGGAAGGAACAGCTGCAGAAAAGGATATTGGTCCGGAAACCGGATACCCCAAAGACTCCTGCAGCCACGTCCAATAAACTCTCTTTCAGGGAAAAACGCGAACTGGAAATGCTGGAAGCCGGGATTGCTGCCCTTGAGGCAGAAAAGTCGTCCATTGAATCTTCACTTCAGTCAGGGAACCTTACCCCCGAAGCGCTGAAGCAGCAGTCTGAACGCTGGGCTGCCCTCCTCCCTGAAATTGAAACCAAGACCGACCGGTGGATGGAGCTGAGCGAACGCGATGCTGTAAGTTAACTTTCCCCTCTGTTTATTATTATTCCATAATCTACCCTGAAAACGAATAACCCGGTCGGAAGGTCTTTATCAGACCTTTCCTCCCGGGTTATTCCAGGTAATGGTTAACCGTGGTTATTTAGTCAGAACCATTTTGTTGACCTTCATATAAGTGTCGGTGGAACTGTCGAAGATGAGTTTGTACATATAGACGCCCGATGCCATGTTGAGTTCAGCAGGGTCAACCGTGACCGTGTGAGCACCCGCCGCATTGGGCTTGTCAACCAGTGTCCTGACCGTGTTGCCGTAAAGATCTGTCAGTACCAGTCGGGCATTGCCGGCTTCAGGCAAGGTGTAGTAAATGGTTGTTTTTTTCGAGAATGGATTCGGGTAGTTGAAAAGGGTAATCTCCTTCGAACCACCTGACGTCACCATATCGGCCATCTTAAGATCGAAATTGTCGTAAGGAGCGGCAAGGATGTCGGCAAATTCGCTGCCGGTCATGATGCTGAATACCCGTTCCGGTAAATCGATTTTCTGCTTGACCTTCATGTTAAGGCTAAGGATAAGATCACCGCTGCTGACCTTCATCGGCTTGGTATTTGCCCAGGCAATGGAGATCTTCCCATCCCCGATCACATACTTCATCCCATCAAGTTTGCTTGCGATATCAATCACCTCAAAACGATCCTGGTCATAACCCATAAAGAGGGTCATGGCACCGAGATCAGCTACTTTGGTGCTGTGAATATCGTAAACAAAGGGTTCGTTGACCGGTATCGTAATAATCCCGTCCTCGACAACCGATAAGGAGTTGACCTCTTTCATTCCTACAGGAATGAAGGAGGCGTTGACATCCCCATAACACAGGGTCTTGATATTGATAGATAACGGGGATCCTGCCAGGGTAACAACGGTATCACCGGATTTCCAGTCGCCGGCAGGGTAGGAGCCTATCATACCCACGGTACGCAGTTTGATATACAGCGCATCGAGTGCAGTAATGCTCAGACTGCCGTTTACGTCGGCCACATAGGCAGGTAATCCGCTCAGCGGGTAGGAATTAATTGCATTCAGCTGGACGATCAACGCATCCGTGGCATTGTTGCCGCCCCATGGGCCTGCAAATACAGGATGGATGGTGTAGGTGCCGTTAGGAATATTGGAGAACGCATAGTACCCACCTGTGCTTGTGATTGGATTGTAGGCTGTCACGGTGGAGTCGATAACCAGGTGCAGTGAGTCGTACAATTTGACCTTCACTCCGTTCATCTTGGTGTTTGCGCTGTTATCATACGATATCAGACCAAAAATGTTGACATTGGATGGTGGCAGGATCTGGATCGGGAAGTTGGCAGTGCCGGAACATCCGTTGTTGGTTACATCAACAGACACATTCCCGCATCCGCATACGGGATAAGACCCCCAGGAAACCACGATATTGCTGGTTCCCTGACCGGAGGTTATGGTCCCGCCCGTTACAGTCCATGAATAGGTAGACATGCCGGCTGTGGCGGAATAATCCACCCCGGCTGTTCCCGCGTAAATAGCTGAATAACCGTTAATATGCGGGCTTAATGCCTGGCTTACATTAACGGCAAGCACGGTCGGCGATGAAATATTACAGCCATAGGCATTGGTGTAATTAACGCTGACGGTTTGTGCGCCGACGACATCCCAGGTAACCGTTATGAAATTACTGGATGGTGTACCGCCAGCAGTGATTGTACCGGCAGACAATGACCAGTCATAACCAAGCATTCCTGCTTCAGTCGTATAGGTGACGCCAATGGCTCCCAGACATTCCTGAGTCGATCCGGTAAGCGTGGGTTCGGGTAATGGTTTAACCGAGACCGGCAGAACTGTCGGGGAAATTGCGGTACATCCGTTCCCGTTGTAATAATTCACGCTTACGGTCTGCGCTCCCGCCACATCCCATGTTACAGTAACCGAGTTGCTTGCGGCTGTGCCTCCGTCGGTAATTGTTCCTCCGGCAGAAACATCCCATGAGTAACCGGCCATCCCTGCAGCCGTCGTGTAAACCACGCCGGTTGTATTGACGCAGGGTGTAATAATGCCGGTAATTACAGGTACAGGCAGCGGAACAACCGTTACATTCTTGACCGTTGGTGTAACTGCACTGCAGCCATTGGCATTGGTATAGTTCACGGTAACAGTTTTCGAACCGGTTGTGGTCCAGGCAACTGTTATGATCCGTGTGCCAACACCTCCTGTGATTGACCCTCCTGAGGAAACCGTCCAGGAATATCCCGACATTCCTGCCTGGGTACTGTAGGTGACGCCCGATGAGTTGACGCATACCTGTGCCGGACCGGAAATAGTAGGAGCGGGTAAGGCATTGACAACAACGCCATAGGAGGTAGCGCTTGCTGCCGTACATCCTGCAGCATTGGAGTAGTTCACGGTGACAGTATTTGATCCGCTCGTGGTCCAGGTTACCGTTACCGTGTTGTCGGAACCGGTACCGCCGGCCGTAACGGAGCCTCCCGCTGAAACAGTCCAGCTGTAATTCGTATTGCCCGAAGCAGTCGAATAAGTGTTTCCCGTGGAGTTAACGCAGACAGATGCCGGACCTGTGATAACAGGAACCGGGAGCGTATTGACTGTGACGTCGTAGGTTGCTGGTGAAGCAGCCGTACAGCCGTTTCCATTGGTGTAATTGACACTGATGGATTTGCTGCCGGCAACGTTCCATGTCACGGTTGCGGTATTGTTCCCTGTTCCGCCACCACTGGTAATGGATCCCCCTGAAATTGTCCAGAGATAATTGGTCATACCCGTTTGTGTCGAATAAACATTACCGGTTGAGTTAAGGCATACATTGGCCGGACCCGTTATGACAGGAACAGGCAACGGGTTGACCGTAACGTCAAAGAGGGAGGACACCGCAGCTGCGCAACCGTTACCATCCGAATAGTTTACGCTTACGGTTTGTGCGCCGTCCGTATTCCATTGCACGGTAACCGTGTTGCTGGATGATGTTCCCCCTGCGGTTATGCTGCCGCCGGAAGAAACAGTCCAGGTATAGTTGCTCATGCCAGGATCGGTCGTATAGACATTTCCCGTGGCGTTGACGCAAACAGGTGTGGGGCCCGAAAGAGCAGGTAACGGCAAAGGATTCACGGTAACATTGAACACTGTAGGATTGACCGCGGAACATCCGTTCCCGTTAACATAACTCACACTGACGGTTTGAGCTCCCGGCGTATTCCAGGTCACGGTAACGGAATTACTCGTGCCGGTACCTCCGGAGGTAACGCTGCCACCTGAGGAAACAGTCCATACATAGCCCGTCATGCCAGGCTCGGAAGAATATACATTCCCCGAAGAATGGTCACAGGCTGTTGCAGGGCCGGATACCGAGGGGACAGGTAACGGATCAACCGTTACGCCATACACCGTGGGCGATCCGGGAGTACAACCGCTGTTTTCGTAGCTGACGCTGATGTTCTTTGAACCGGATGCAGTCCAGGTAACCGTTGCTGTATGGTCAGATGTTCCGCCACCCGAGGTGATGGTTCCACCCGTCACCGACCAGATATAGTTGGTTTTTCCGGGTTCGGTGCTATACAGGTTTCCTGTGGAATTGATACAAACCGGTGTAGGACCGCTGATGGTTGGCGCCGGCGTTGCGCCCACGGTTACGTCGAAAACCGTAGCGGTCGTTGCCATACAACCATTTTCATCGGTGTAGTTTACGCTTACAGTTTGCGCTCCTGCTGTAGTCCAGGTAACAGTAACGGTGTTGCTGGAAGAGGTTCCTCCCGACGTTACACTGCCCCCTGAGGAGACAGTCCAGGTATAGTTGCTCTTGCCTGTTGCCGTCGAATAGATGTTCCCTGTGGCATTCATGCAAACATTGGCAGGACCGGAAATGGCCGGAACCGGCAACGCATGCACGGCGACATTGAAGGAAGTCAGGCTGGCGGCAGTACAACTGTTGCCATTTGTGTAGTTCACACTGACCTCCTGGGCTCCCGCGGTATTCCAGGTTACGGTAACGGTATTGCTCGGGGAGGTTCCTCCTGCAGTAATACTGCCACCGGCAGAAACAATCCAAACATAATTGGTCATGCCTGCCTCAGTGGTGTATACGTTACCGGCAGAGCCAATACAGACACTGGCTGGCCCTGTAACCGAAGGTACCGGTAACGGGTTGACGGTAACCGGGTAGCTTGTCGCGGTTGGTGCAGAACAGCCGCCTGCGACAAATGAGCCACCTTCTGTGTAGTTGACACTGATCGACCTGGCTCCTGAAGTTGTCCAGGTAACCGTTGCGGTACGATCTGTAATCCCGCCGCCCGAGGTGATGGTGCCTCCATCGATGGTCCAGGAGTAGTCTGACATTCCTGGTTCGGTTGTATAGACATTTCCTGCTGAGTTCAGGCAAACAGTCGCCGGACCGCTGAGAGTCGGCGAGGGTACAACGTTTACAGTCACCGGCAGGCTCTTTGGTGCGGAACCACATCCGTCAGTATAGCTGACATCAATGTGCTGCGACCCTGTGGATGTCCAGGTTACCGTAGCCGTATTGTCGGAACTTCCCCCACCCGAGGTAATAGTACCCCCGGTAACTGACCAGACGTAGTTGGTT
>SESG01029785.1_pt1 | contig 25347 bp, 19 predicted proteins | sample 3171421 | NCBI WGS metagenome assembly SESG01 (sample SAMN10866946, study PRJNA518727) | freshwater metagenome | biome: subpolar coniferous forest; feature: holomictic lake; material: water; isolation source: holomictic Lake 227, 6 m and 8 m depth | place: Canada: near Kenora, Ontario | collected...
AAATGACTGTTGTAAATCTCGTCCTCGCTACTCAAAAGACCGGAACGATTGTGAAAACAGATGTTCCGGTTTTTTTATTTAACAATGCGTCAAATCGCGCAAAGGATTCTGAGGTCTAAGATACACAAAAAATACTTTCTGTTTTGTAAGCATTTAAGTAAGCTGGATTAAAAATGGCATTGCGATTAAAATCCACGCAGATTTCGCAGATTAAAGAAAAACGCAGATTTCGCAAAAGTAACACTGCGCTCCCGGCGCCACTGCGTCCCTGCGTGAGATATTTTTTTTCTCGCAGTGGCGCGGAGACGCAGGGGAATCAATCAAGCCACATTGCTTTTCTTCAATTTGTTTAGCAAGCCATTAATGGACAGATCTTCATCAATACTTGGCCAATGAATGCCATAACCAGACGGTGAAATGGTAAAATTACTTCTTTCCACTTCATTAGCCTTTGCTAACTTAGATGATATCTCACTGATTTTGAAGAAATATTGCTGATTATTGATAACCAAAACTAGATTTTCCTGATCAAAAAATATTTTTGAAATCTTATGCATCTCTATATTTTTAATATCTTCCCATTTTACTCAAAATAACAGCTGTTAAGATAAATACACAAAAACAACCAATTAAATAAAGTACCCCAAACAACCGCAATAATCCTAAGGATTTTGTTTCGAATTTAACTTTAAGCCGGGAATAGACAGGGTCATGCAAAAAATATCTCCTGCTGGAAAAATAAGGAAATGCAGCGCTAATAATTGTAATAAAAAGCAATATTTCACTTTTATTTGAAACTTCAATATAATGTAATACCCATAACGCAACAGCCAAACAAAACATCATGAAATATGCTGAAAGTAAAGTACAGGCGACTTCCCACCTGCCTAATATTGCTTTTTCAGGGACAATACTCAGAACACACAAATAAATATATTCTATCATTAAGGAAAATTCACGCAGATTTCGCAAATTTAAGAAACTACGCAGATTTCGCAAAAGTAACACTGCGCTCCCGGCGCCACTGCGTCCCTGCGTGAGATATTTTTTTTCTCGCAGTGGCGCGGAGACGCAGGGGAATGGTGGACCAAATCTGTATTAATCAGTCCAATCCGTGTCATCAGTGTTCTATTCCAGACTGTTGCAGTATAATTTGGATATGCTATTTTTTTATATATTAATATCCAATATGTAATCTAGGTAAAAATACCACAATAATATTACCTTTGATTGTGTTCCGTAAAATGAAATCAGAATGAGTGACCAGATTATCATCGTCTTAATCCTGACATTCTTAATCAACCTGATCACAACCTTATCCTATTCGGTAAGAATTGTTGGAATCAGGACCGGGCGGATTGCCGTATCATTTGCCCTGTTTAATATCCTGGTGCTGATTTCCCGCACGGCATACGGATTTCAGGCGCCCTTGCTCGCCAAAACCATCGAGAATAATATACGCTCCGGGGCAGGGGAGAATAATTTTGAATTCAGGTTAATCATTTTCTCATGTACCATAGCTACCATCGTCGGAGGATTTTTAATTCCAACTTTCCAGAGAATATTATCCATTGCAGTTGATCGTTTCAGCATCTATAAATCAGTACCCAACCTTCTGATTCACAGTTTTACCAAGAGTGGCATTGCATCGCTAAAAGATAATATGGTGATCCCCAATGCAAGTAATATTACCTCCATAAATCTTAGGATTGACTTTCCATGGAGAGTCTTTATAATGAATGTCGTTGCAGTAGCGATAATCACGGTAGGTGTTTTGTCCTCATTGTATGCCGGTTATTTGAATCCCGAATTCAGGACTACTGCAAGCAGTTTGTCTGCTGTGATCAATGGCGTATCTACGATCCTGATGTTTATTTTTATTGATCCTTTTTTATCCATCATGACCGATGATGTGGTTCTTGGCAAGACAAAAGAAAGTGTTTTCCGGCAGTATATCGTTTATATGGTCATCGCCAGGATACTTGGAACGCTAATCGCTCAATTCATTTTTATCCCTTCTGCGCAATTGATTGCTTGGATCGCAGCGTCACTTTAACAACAAAGTAATTTGTCATAAATCAGAAGGATGTACTTCTATTTCTCGCTACCCATAAGGATTTTATCCTTCAGATATTGCCCGGTATAGGACTCTTTATGCTGTACTAAGTTTTCAGGAGTCCCTTCAAAGATCAGGTGTCCGCCAGTTTCGCCACCTTCCGGTCCCAGGTCGATCACCCAATCTGCACATTTGATAACATCGGCATTGTGTTCGATTACAATGATGGAATGGCCTTTTTCTATTAATGCGTTGAATGAGGCCATGAGTTTGCTGATGTCGTGGAAATGCAAGCCTGTGGTAGGCTCATCAAAGATAAACAGTGTTGGCTTGTCTGTCACGCCTTTGCTGAGGAAGAATGCCAACTTGATGCGCTGAGCCTCGCCACCGCTTAAGGTGCTGCTGGGTTGTCCCAGTTTCAGGTAACCAAGCCCGACATCCTGCAAAGGCTGTAGTTTCTCGACGATCTTTTTTTCCAGGGTGTGTTTTTGATTGCTTTGGAAGAAAATAATTGCCTGATCGATCGTTAGATCAAGGATGTCGCTGATATTTAATTCGTTATATCTTACATCCAGCACTTCTTCTTTGAATCTCTTGCCTCCGCAGCGTTCACATACCAGGGTGAGATCTGCCATGAATTGCATCTCTATCTTTACGGTGCCTTCTCCTTCACATTCCTCGCAACGACCACCTTCTATATTAAAAGAGAAGAAACCGGGTTTGTAAGCCCTGAGTTTGGCGAGAGGCTGTTCTGCAAAGAGTGTGCGAATGTCGTCATAGGCTTTTACATAAGTAGCAGGATTTGAACGACTTGAACGACCAATTGGGTTTTGATCCACCATCTCAATGTGACCAATGCGTGGGATGTCGCCATCCAGCTTGTCGAGTCGCCCGGTCTTGTCACCATAACCGCCATAGATCTTTTTAAGGGCAGTATAGAGGACACGTTTTACGAGGGAGGTTTTCCCGGAACCGCTGACCCCAGTTACCGCACAAAGAACATTTAAAGGGAACCTGACATTGAAATTCTTGAGGTTGTTTTCCCTGGCGCCTTGAACTTCCACATATTCTTTCCATTTCCTTCGGGTGGCCGGTATTGGAATGGATAGTTGCTGGTTCAGGTATTGAGCGGTCAGGCTGAGTTTGTCGTTCATGAGTTCGGCAAAATTGCCTGCAAACACTAGCTCTCCGCCATGACTACCTGCCAAAGGTCCCATGTCAATTATCTGATCAGCAGCACGGATGATCTCTTCGTCATGTTCCACAACTATTACCGTGTTTCCAAGGTCACGAAGTTTAATCAGGACCTTAATAAGCTGGTGGGTGTCCCTCGCATGTAAGCCAATGCTGGGTTCATCGAGGATATACATAGAGCCAACCAGGCTGCTGCCAAGGGATGTAGCCAGGTTGATCCGCTGAGATTCCCCACCGGAAAGGGAAGAAGACAAACGGTTCATGGTGAGATATCCCAATCCGACTTCATTCAGGAACATCAGTCGGTTTTGAATTTCGATCAGCAGGCGTTTGGCTACAGTAGTCTCGTAAACATCCAGTTTCAGGCTTTTGAAAAAATCATAACATTTATCGACAGGCATGAGCACAGCTTCGCTGATTGATTTTCCGCCTACTTTCACATAATTGGCATCTTTGCGAAGCCGGGTTCCTTTGCATTCAGGGCAACTTGTCTTGCCCCGGTAGCGTGACAACATCACCCGATATTGAATCTTATAAGTCTGTTCTTCAACCTGTTTGAAGAAATCATTGATTCCAACAAAGTGTTTATTTCCTTCCCATAAGATCTCTTTTTGTTTTTCAGTTAGGAGGTCGTATGGTTTGTGTACCGGAAATTCAAATTTATAAGCAGCCATGATCAGGCTCTCCTTGAACTCGCTCATTTTCTCGCCGCGCCAGCAAGCCACCGCATCTTCATAGAGACTGAGACTTTTGTTCGGGATCACAAGGTCTTCGTCGATGCCGATGGTGCTGCCGAATCCTTCACAGGTTTTACATGCGCCATATGGGTTGTTAAAGCTGAAGAGGTTGACGCTGGGTTCTTCGAAACTGATTCCATCGGCTTCGAAGCGATTGGTGAAGCCAGTTCGCGTTGTTTTTTCATTTTCAAATACTTCCACAATACAGCTTCCTTCTCCTTCATAAAAGGCCGTTTGGGCAGAGTCAGTGATTCTGTTGTGCAGGTCCTCATCTCCGGCTTTTACCTGGATCCTGTCGATCACGATGAGGCAATCCTTACCGTCACATCGGACTTCCTCTTTCAGGATATCTTCAATCCTTTGGATTTCTTCATTGATGGTGACCCTGGAAAAGCCCTGTTGGAGTACAATCTGAAGCTGTTCTGTCACCGAGCGACCACCTTTCAGGATCAAGGGAGAGTAGATGATCACTTTCGTACCTTCTGGTTTCGAAAAAACGAAATCGGCGACATCGCTTACGTTGTCACGCTTAACCTGCTTGCCGCTGACAGGGGAGTAGGTGTTCCCAATCCGGGCAAATAAAAGCTTAAGATATTCATAGATTTCGGTGGAAGTCCCGACTGTGGAACGGGGATTTCGGGTATTCACCTTCTGTTCGATTGCGATGGCAGGAGAGATTCCTTTAATGTAATCTACCTCAGGTTTGTTCATTCTTCCAAGGAACTGGCGTGCGTATGAACTCAGGCTTTCTACATAACGACGCTGACCCTCAGCATACAAGGTGTCGAAAGCCAGGGATGACTTTCCCGAGCCCGACAGCCCGGTGATTACCACGAGTTTGTTTCGGGGAATGGCAAGATCGACATTCTTCAGGTTATGGACTCTAGCCCCTTTGATCAGGATGTATTCTTTGGGATCAAGCGTTGATAGCTCCTTTTCAATCATTGTAAATATTTGCAACAAAATTAAAGGAAAACTTGCTTTTTGAAATATTAATATTATTTTTGCCTTGTAAACTTTGTGCAAGGTGAACCTTTTTCCCTTCCATACGTTTAAATAAAAAGTTCAAAATAACCCTAAAAACTCATTATAGACAAAATTCTACCCTTTTTTTTTAAGTAAAAACCTAAAACAAGGGGATATGAATGTCCATGAGTTAAGTGATCATGATTTGATCGCATTGTACCTGTCAGGAAATCAGCAAAGTATTGAACACCTTATTAAAAGGCACAAAAACAGGGTCTTCGCTTATATTATTATGGTGGTCAAGGAGAAAAGCCTTGCAGATGATATCTTTCAGGATACCTTTATTAAGGTTATCAATACCTTAAAATCAGGAACCTATAAGGAAGAAGGGAAGTTCATCCAATGGGTGATGCGTATTGCACATAACCTGATCATCGATCATTTCCGCAAGGCCAAGAGGATTCCGACGGTTGACAACAAAGACGGGGAGTTTGATATTTTCAATACCATCGTCTATGTTGATGATAGTGTGGAGAAAAAGATCATCCTGGAGCAGATTCATGAGGATGTGAAAAAGATGATCGATTATCTGCCGGCTGAGCAAAAGGAAGTACTGATCATGCGTCATTATGATGACATGAGCTTCAAGGAGATCGCTGAACAGACCAATGTGTCGATCAATACGGCACTGGGAAGAATGCGTTATGCCCTGATCAACTTAAGGAAGCTTGCTGAGGAAAAAGAAATTTCCTTGTCGGCTTAAAAATTAAATAATATTACAATAATTCGGTTTTGTTCTCGTTTCATTTGTGTTTTAAAAACCAAAACACATCTATGACAAACGATTACACCGATCTAATTCCCTCTTTTTCAGATTTTGACATGCAAGTAGTTCCTGAAGACAAGGATCTCGATCCGGAACTTCAGCCCAGCGAAAGTGCCATGAGAAACATTTTGCAATATGCAGCCGGTCTCTTTGTCTTTAAAGACCAGGATGCACAGAGCCAGTTTCTAATCATGAATTAAGATATTAAGACTCGAGTCTTAAATAAGGAATTTGTTCACAATTCCTGATAAAATATAAATTCACGGCAACAGAAAAGCAGCCGTAAAAGATATCTTTGTGGGTTATAATAAAGCATGACTACGAAAGAAAGATATCGCAACATTATTGCCTATTTTCAGGAAAATCAGCCTATTGCAGAGACGGAGCTTGAATACCTGGATCCTTATCAGCTTACAGTGGCGGTGATTCTTTCTGCTCAATGTACCGACAAGAGAGTCAATATCATCACCGTTCCATTCTTTAAACAATTCCCAACAGTAAACGATCTTGCCAAAGCAAGCCAGGAGCAAGTGTTTGACCTGATCCGGAGCTGCAGTTATCCCAACAATAAAGCCAAGCATCTATTGGGTATGGCCCAAAAAGTACTTAATGACTTCCAGGGAAATATTCCTGAAGAGGTAGCTGAATTGCAGACAATACCCGGGGTAGGGCGTAAGACTGCCAATGTGATTGCATCTGTTGTGTTTAATAAACCTGCAATGGCTGTGGATACTCATGTGTTCCGCGTTTCCGCGAGGCTGGGACTCACCAAAGATGCCAAAAATCCCTTGCAGGCTGAGTTACAATTGGTAAAAAATATCCCTGAGAATTTGATTCCGTTGGCGCATCACTGGCTGATCCTGCATGGCCGTTATGTCTGTCAGGCCCGCAAGCCTAAGTGCATGGAATGTATGCTGACTCCCTGGTGCCTCTATTATTCTAAGCTTGATAAGGTTTAAAACCAATAGGCTTTCAGATTGTTAATGATTGAATTAAAATTAAAGAACCAAAATAATATAAATGACAACATTAAATATAGGAGATAAAGCGCCTGAAATCAACGTATTAGACCAGGACGGAAATCCAGTGAGCCTGGCTGATTTTAAGGGATTCAAAGTGATAATCTATTTTTATCCAAAAGACAATACTCCCGGATGTACAGCACAGGCATGTAACTTGCGAGACAACTACGATTTGCTATTAAAGCAAGGCTATAAAATCCTGGGTGTCAGTGCTGACAGTCAGAAATCGCACCAGGGATTCATCTCAAAGTTCGACTTGCCATTTCCTCTCGTTGCTGATGTCGACAAAAAGATGCTGATGGATTATGGCGTTTTTGGACCCAAAAAGTTCATGGGAAAGGTGTATGATGGCATTCATCGGACTACTTTTGTTGTTGATGAAAATGGATCTATTGCACGGATTATCAAGGATGTAGATACGAAAAACCACACAAAACAAATTTTAGAGGGATAATTTTCTCAGAAATCTTTCCACTACAAGGGCATTTTTCCGTCTATAGGTTAAGAGTGGAAACGAATTATTGGTTCAACAGGAATAAAGTCATTAAAAAAAATATCTAAAAACATTGCAACATGGCAAAGGAAGACAACGACAAAGTTGAAAAACTCAAAGCATTAAAGCTGACGCTTGAGAAGATCGAGAAACAATATGGTAAAGGTGCCGTTATGAAATTGGGTGATAGCGCTATTGAAGCGTTTGAGTTCATCCCAACGGGTTCCGTTGGTTTGGACGTAGCCCTTGGAATTGGCGGATTACCAAAGGGTAGGGTGATTGAGATTTATGGCCCTGAAGCTTCCGGTAAGACTACCCTGGCAATTCATGCCATCGCTGAAGCACAGAAGGCTGGTGGTTATGCTGCTTTTATCGATGCAGAGCATGCTTTTGACCGTCATTATGCAGAAAAGCTTGGCGTGGATGTTGAGAATCTCTATGTGTCTCAGCCTGATAACGGAGAGCAAGCTTTGGAGATTACAGAAAATCTTATTCGTTCAGGAGCAATTGATATCATCGTGATTGACAGCGTTGCAGCGCTGACACCTAAAGCAGAGATTGAAGGTGAAATGGGGGAATCAAAGGTTGGACTTCAGGCTCGTTTGATGTCACAAGCCCTCAGAAAACTGACTGCTACCATCAGCAAAACAAATTGCTGCTGCATCTTCATCAATCAGTTGCGTGAGAAAATCGGGGTCATGTTTGGTAATCCTGAGACCACAACCGGAGGTAATGCATTGAAGTTCTATTCTTCGGTACGTCTCGACATCCGCAGGATCAGCCAGATCAAAGATGGTGACAATATCGTCGGTGGTCGTACCCGGGTGAAGGTGGTTAAAAATAAGGTGGCGCCTCCGTTCAGGTCTGCTGAATTTGACATCATTTATGGTGAAGGCATCTCTGTTTTGGGTGAAATCATCGATTATGGAACAGAATACAACATCCTGAAGAAAAGCGGTTCCTGGTACAGTTATGGTGAAACAAAACTGGGACAGGGACGGGATGCTTTGAAGCAGCTTTTAAAGGACAATCCAGAGCTCTGTGAGGAGATTGAGGCAAAGGTCAGGGCAGAGTTAGGTAAACGTATCTAGGTAATGAAAAGGTCACTCAGTTTGCTGGTTGTCCTGCTGTCGATATGGGCACTGGCTTCCTGTCAGGAAAAGTCAAAGCAGTCCGCCATCTTGGTTCCCGGGAGTGATTCGCTTCCGGCCAACCTCAAGGCAATCAATACTAAAATTGCAGCGGAACCCGGGAATCCTGACTTATATATCGAACGTGCAACAATCTGCCTGGACCGGCAGGATGGACAACAGGCATTCTCTGATGCCAGCAAAGCCATTACCTTTCGTGGCGGTGTATCGCGATATTATGTTGTCTTTTCCGATGCCTGCCTGATGATGGGTAAAGTTAAGGAATGTCGGGCCGCTCTTGAAACAGCTGTCAGCCTCGACAAAAAATCCACCGAACCCTTGTTGAAGCTGGCAGAGCTCAGCCTGTATTTTAAGGACTATTCCAAAGTATTTGATTATACGCAACAAGTACAGGCCTTGGATGATAACAATGCCAAGGCTTTCTTTATCAGGGGCTTTGCTTTAAAGGAAAAGGGTGATACCGTTGCTGCTATTAAAAATTTCAGGCAGGCTGTGGATGCCGATCAAAAGTATTTCGATGCGTATATTCAGCTTGGCTTGTTACATGCAGCGAAAAGAAGCAAACTGTCTGCTGATTATTATAAAACGGCATTAACGATCAAGCCTAAGAGTATCGAGGCCTATTATGACCTGGGAATCTATTATCAGGAAAATGGCGCTTATAATGAGGCAATGGATGCTTATCGCGCAATAATTGCCATTGACTCTAAGTATAAGCATGCCTATTTCAACATGGGTTACATCCATATGTTTTACCTGAGGGTATACAGTGAAGGGGCAAAGTATTTCACAAAAGCCATCGATACAGATCCTAATTTCGCAGAAGCGTATTACAACAGGGCTTATTGCAGGGAACTAATGGGGGATGAGACGAATGCAAGGCTGGATTATAACAAGGCAATGGCCATACGACCAAATTATAAACTAGCCATGGATGGCTTGAATCGTCTTGACCACAAAGCCAAGATGTACGGAACACCAAAGTAATTTTAAACGGAGAAACTCAGGCCTTTGGCTTGATCTCATTTTTTAATGAAGCTACACTGCAGCTTCCACAGCTGGAGGCACAGCCCCCGCAAGCATCTTCTTTTTGCGCTGCAGTCTTCCAAAAAGTATTTTTAAGGACAAGAAAAGCAGCGACACCTATAATGAGCAGGGTGATTATCGTTTGTATCATAAAGTTCGGATTGGAGGAAACATTAACACTGTTTTATAAGTGATAAAACATGAAATAACAACAAAAACCAAGGCCCAGATGACGGACGGGATATGGGTCAATGTGGCAAGATTTTTCGCGTCCCCGGCTTGTCCTGGGTTTCTTATGGCAATGATTAGTAGGTGAAATGGGTAGATAAAGGAATCAATGAGGATGAGTGACGAAATAATAACAGCAGCGATATGCTCTTCGATCAGCACATTCCGATATATGAGGTAAAAAAGTAAGGCGCAAAAAGTCACAAGCCAGAAAACACCGTAAATATTCCTGATAAACAGCACAAGACAAACCAGTCCAAGTGCAAGAATAACATAAAGAGGTATGATATCCCGGCCGATTCCTATCCAATAGAAGAATAGATAAGCGGCAAGAGAAGCAATGGGGTAGCCTGCCATTGCTTGAAAAAACTGACTGAATTTAGAGGAAGATCGTGTGGTGGCAGTCCCTTCCGTATTTGAGAAGAGTTCAATAGATTGTACATCCCCACTGCTTAACATCGCGACGATTGCATGTCCCCATTCATGGACCAAAGTATGAACAACCCTCAGGTATTTCCCGATAAAGGGTAGTCTTGACACTACTATGGCACCAAGCAAGAGCAGGTAAAAGGCAAATTGTTGTTTATCCGGGTTGCTGAACATCAGGAAATAAATAAAGATCCAATCTGAAAAGTAGCAAAGGCAACGATCCAGGCAATGGCACACGTATAGAAGATGACAAAGGCTGCCCATTTCCAGTGTCCGGATTCTTTACGTATTGTTGCAACCACAGCGATACAAGGGAAATAGATCAGGATGAAAAAAATAAATGACAAGGCAACTACCTGGTTGTAAACGGCTTGTCCTTTCTTGGGTCCATACTCATAACGCTGGTCTCTGAGTTTTTGAATCAGGGAAGAAGAGGATTCATCAGTGCCTGTCCCTGCCTGGTGAATCACTCCCAATGTACTGACAACTACCTCTTTGCCGGCAATCCCCGTAATGATGGCAACGGTCATTTTCCAGTCGAAGCCTAGCGGCCGCATAACAGGCTCTACAAAGCGTCCAATATATCCCATAAAGGATTTTTCCTGCAATATTTTTTGCTCCTCGTTTTTTAATTCGATAATCTTTTTGTCGATAAAACTGGCTCTTACGATTTCAGGCGGATTTGACGCATTCGCAGGTGATTTCAGACTCTGTTTATGTTCACGAAGTACAAGATCCCTTTTTTGCTGGTATTGTGCAGAAATCTCTGGATTGCGAGGGAAATAGCCTAATGCCCAGATTAATATCGATGCCAGAAGAATAACACCGCCAATTTTTTTTAGATATTGCCCTGCGCGATTCCACATATGTTTTATCAGGGAACGTGCTGTAGGGACACGGTAGGGTGGAAGCTCCATCACAAATGGAACGTCAGCTTTGCGAAAAATGGTCTTGTTGAAGAGTATGGCTGAAAGCACTGCCAGGAGAATCCCGAACAAGTAGATCATGAATAGGAGTGTCCCCTGGTAATTGACGAAAAATGCTGAAATAAACAGGATATAAACCGGCAAACGGGCAGAGCAGGACATAAATGGGTTGATGAGCATGGTGACCATGCGATCACGGCGGCTTTCAATAATCCGTGTTGACATGATGGCTGGCACATTGCACCCAAATCCCATTAGTAGTGGAATAAATGACTTCCCGTGGAGGCCAATCCGATGCATGGCTTTATCCATGATGAAAACGGCCCGGGCGAGGTAACCTGTATCTTCCATCAGAGAGATGAAGAAGAACAGCAACAGGATGTTCGGAAGGAAAACAATGACGCCACCCACGCCACCTATAACTCCCTGGACAATCAGGTCTTTTAAGAGACCAGCTGGCATGTGGGTTTGAACCATCCCTGAAACCCAGGACACCGTAAACTCAATCAAATGCTTGGGATATTCTCCGATTTTGAAAGTAATGTAAAATGAAAACCACATAAAAAAGAGGAAAGCAGGGATTCCCCATAATTTGTGTGTAAAGAAGATGTCAATGATTTCACTCTTTTTCACCTTGACTTCAATACTGGGCTGCAATGTTTCCTTGAGAGCACCTCCTATAAAACCATATTTGGCATCAGTGATGAGTGACTCGGTGTCTTCACCCAATTCGATCTCTATTTTATTGACTTCATTTTCGGTGACATCCAGGATATCCTGTTTGTTTGGACAATATTGAATTTTGGAACGGGTCTCCATGTCCTTTTCCAACAATTTGATGGCAATGAAACGGGGACTTAATTTGTCAGTCAGATTGTAGTTCCCTTCTAGCATGACTTTTTCACGTATCCTGACAATTGCATCTTCAATATGCCTGCCATAATTGATATGAATATGTCTTACCGTTGGATCTTTTCCTTCATATACCTCTATGATTTTTGCAAGCAATCTGTTGATCCCCATCGACTTGGTACTTATTGTCGGGATGATTGGAACTCCCAAGAGCTTGCCAAGACGGTCATGATCCAGGGTAGAGCCGCTTTGCTGCAATTCATCATACATATTCAGCGAAATCACCAATCGGATATCCATGTCGATGAGCTGCGTGGTCAGGTATAAGTTGCGCTCGAGGTTAGAGCTATCAACAATATTCAATACGACATCAGGAACATTTTCAGCAATATAGCTTCTGACAAACAGTTCTTCAGGACTATATGCTGATAATGAATATGTTCCTGGCAGGTCGATCATCTTAATGGTGTATTCGCCTACCTTAAATTGTGCTTCTTTTGCGTCAACAGTTACCCCTGAATAATTCCCAACCCTTTCCTTTGAATGAGATGCCAGGTTGAACAAGGTGGTCTTGCCACTGTTGGGATTTCCGACCAGGGCAACATGAATGGTTTTGCCTTTGATGCCGGCAGAGCTCAGCAATAGAGAATCATCGGGGATGAGCCTGTTATCAGGACTGATACCGTATCTCATTTCTTTGGCTTCTGTGATGGTAACCACCTCAATGAGTAAGGCTTCTGAATTTCTTAAGGAAACATTATAGCCCAGGATATTGTATTCCACAGGATCTTTCAGGGGCGCTTTTTTGACAACACGAATCTCTTTCCCGGGAATAAAGCCCATTTCAGTGATCCTTTTGCGAAAAGCTCCATAGCCTTTCACCTTGGCAATCACTGCTTTATCACCCTCATTCAAATCGAATAAGGTCATTATAATGTTTTAGAATGATTAATTATGTGCAAAACTTTAACAATTATGATCAGAACAATCTATATAAACACCTGGAACCATAAAATGTTGATCCCGGATAGTTTTATTTGAGGTCAGGGTTTGCCGTGGGGTTTATACCAGAGATTCAGGTTCAGTGCTGTGATCATAGATCAAACTATGCAGGTGAGGCAGAATTTCAAGGGCAGCTGGACCCCAATGGGTGCGGAATAACAATTGGCATTGGAGTACAGCAATTTCCTTGGAAGTGTATGTATCTTTGGTATAAAGCATTACAAAGTCTTTCATATCCTGGTAAATATCAGCCAGGTTTTCTGAAACACTACCTTTAATTACATCCTCAGGAAGGAAATCTGCGGCAAGGCTTTTAATAAAAAGGTCTTTACTCTGAAATTTCTTTTTCATCACATTGAAGAAGTCTTCCCATTGTTGTTCTACAACAAAGCGTTCCTCTTTGTCTTCATTTTCTGTAGTGATTTTAGGCAATAAAGAGCCTTTGAGATATAAAAATGGAAGCATCCTATGTAAAAAATCAAGTAGGATATCAAGTGAATACTCCTCTGCCTTTTCCAAAAACATACAATACTCATTTGCAACAGTCAAAAACTCCAGGACTTTCCGTTTCACCTGGACATCATCTTCAAAATACTCAGCCATATAAAAAGTTTAGTTGATTTACAAAAAGAGCCTGATTTGATTAGAAGGTCGAAAACAAGGGTCAAATTGGTATTAGTTTGGGGTTATATATTCTTTTTTATTCATAACGGCAGCTACTGACAATATAATTCCCAGGAAAATGCTTAACACTGCAGCAAACAGGACCTGGAATTGTGGAGGAAGCAAGAAAGTAATCGTATGAGCAGGAATCCAGAAAAGCGGGATTGTTTTCTTAAACACAAAACTCCATTGAACTTCCCAGTTGATTCCCGCCAGTATCTTAGCCACATGCACGCGTTTTGTCAATGCGAGAAGTCTTCCTCCATGGCTTTCGATATGAGTATCCGTGACCTTATGTGTAGTCATCATCATTGGGGCAAAAACCTGGTTCATGGCAAAGCTGATAGAAAAGGCAGTGAGCAGTTTCATGCCTGTAAAGCTACCTGCCATAGATGCCGGAGCATCAGAAAAGCCTAAAGAGGCCAGCACCATTGGTGTCCCATTGCTGAAAATTTTCATGGCAAAAGCAATGGTGATTCCTAGTACTCCCCAAACGAGTGCCCGGGGGATCATGCCGAAGTTTTTGTCAGGATAATGTCCTGTTTGAATCCGGTATCCGATGGTCTCACCCATGGTGGCCAGGATTCCGAATTTGATAAAAGCCATGATGAAGGGGTGAGATTTACTTAGGGTGACGAAAAGCTGATACAGCTCTGCCGACAGGAAAAACGGCAGAAACAGCACAAGGAATATCAGTACAATGAAAAGATCTCGTGTACGCATTAAAGGATTTTTTAATAGAAATTATTTAACTGTGGCAGGTTTTAGGTATTTATCCAGCCAGCCAAAGAACTCACGTTGCCATAAAATAGAATTCTGGGGTTTCAATACAAAATGACTTTCTTCCGGGAAGAAAAGCAATTTGCTTGGTATTCCTTTCAATTGTGCTGCATTGAAGGCCTGGAAGCTCTCTGTATAAGGAATCCTGAAGTCTTTTCCTCCAGTGATGATCATAATAGGCGTATCCCAGTTTTTTACAAAGAGGTGAGGGGAGTAGTCATAACTTTTGGGTTTTGGATCCTGCCAATATGGTCCACCCAAGTCGTGGTTGACAAAGAAAAACTCTTCTGTTTCCGCAAATTGGCTCTCGAGGTTGAACATCCCGCAATGGGCGATGAAGGCTTTAAAGCGTTTCTGGTGGTGACCAGCAAGCCAGTAAACTGAGTATCCGCCATAGCTGGCACCTACGGCACCAAGCCTTGCAGGATCCACATAAGCTTGTTTTGAGATTTCATCGATTGCACTGAGATAATCCTGCATGTTCTGCCCGCCATAATCACCTGCAATCTGGTCATTCCAGGCCTGCCCAAAAGTTGGGAGTCCGCGACGATTGGGCGCGACAACAATATAGTCATTGGCAGCCATCATCTGGAAATTCCAGCGATAGGAGAAGAACTGGCTCACAGCACTTTGTGGACCGCCTTGGCAATAAAGCAAAGCTGGGTATTTCTTTTTAGCATCGAAATTTGGTGGATAGATGACCCAAACCAACATTTGTTTGTTGTCGGTAGTGGACACCCATTTCTCTTCAACTTTTCCCATAGAGATTTTACTCAGTATGGGCTTGTTGATGAAACTCAACTGAGTCTGAACTCCAGAAGCCTGGTCGATCTTGAATATCTCGGTAGGCATCGACATTGACATTTTAGCCCCGATGATTGTATTGTTTTTCACCAGGAGTGCCGTGTAATTATGTGCGCCTTTTGTTATCTGTTTGATTGTCTTGTCAGCCAGTGACATCGAATAAACCTGGTATGTTGCATTGATTCCGCTTATAAAATACAAGCTTGAGCCATCGGCACTCCACTGGAAGCTGGCCGAGCTCTGGTCGAAGTTGGCAGAGTAATCTGTGCGGCTTGATGTGGCAAAGTTATAGATCATGATTCTGTCTTTATCTGATTCATAACCAGCCGTGGCCATACTTTTCCAAACGAGCATGTCACCTTTGGGAGAGAATACCGGGTCCATGTCATAGCCAGGATTCCCTTCACTCAGGTTGCTGGTCTTTTTTGTATTCAGATCATAAAGGTAGATGTCGCTGTTCGTACTTAGGGCATATTCTTTTCCTTTTTGTTTTTTGCAAGTATAGCAAAGCTTGTTTCCATCAGGTGACCAGGCGATTTGCTCGCATCCACCATCAGGTTTTACGGGAGCATCATAAAGTTCTCCCTGCATGATGTCAATCGCTTTGCCTATTTTTCCGTTCTCATATGGGGCAACAAAGACATGAGAGTAAGTATAATCGAACCAGGAATCCCAATGGCGGTACATGAGGTCTTCTTCGATACGAACATTCGCTTTGGGAAGGTCGGGATAAATCTCGGTGGGGGTGAAAGCCATTTTAACTTCCATGAAATACATCACATGTTTCATGTCGGGTGAAAACTGAAAACCACTGATGTCACCGTCTACTTTACTGATCTGACTCATGAAAGTGCCATCAGGAGCTGTTTCCCAGATCTGGGAAGAGCCACCTTTTGAAGAAAGGAAGGCAATCTTCTTGCCATCAGGTGTCCAGAGTCCATTGCTTTCGGGACCGTTAAAGTCTGTAAGCTGTTTTGGGTCACCACCTGAAGTTGGCAGTATCCAAAGGTTGGTATTGCCTTTATTTGCCTTTTTATCATAGTATGTAAGGCCATATAATACTTGTTTTCCATCGGGGCTGAGTGATACTTCGCCGATGCGGCCCAGTTTCCATAACAATTCTGGTGTGAGTCTGCCGATAGCTATCAGGGAATCAAGTTCTTTGTCTGCTTTTTTAGAGGACTGATGATCAATACGATTGCATGAGAAAAATGCAAAAACGAGACCGACGGCAAGGAATAGTTTGACAATATTTTTCATAAGTTGTATGAGATATAGGAATGAAAATGAGCGCTCAAAGGTACGTTAAATGCAGTAAATCTGTATTACCGGAAGGAACGATATTTTAGTGCAAAATTAGATAAGTATTAATTTAATCATATTGGTTTTGAGACAAATACATTCACAAACAAAAGTAATAGCGACATTGGGCCCGGCCTCTTCCACGAAAGCAATCATAAGCTTTTCGCACACAAGATGGCGATCTGGTCGTCCATGTGGGTAGCACACCTCTGGAAATGCGCGGACGTACCAATATGGTTAAAATAAGTGAGGTGTAATCAGCCGATCATCTGAATAAATTCATCTTCGCTGATGATTTTAATGCCGAGTTTTTTCGCCTTCTGTAATTTTGCAGGTCCCATGGACTCTCCGGCAAGAAGAAAATCTGTTTGCGCTGAAATGGCACTTACATTCCGGCCACCATATTTTTCGATCTCAGCTTTGAGCTGGTCTCGACTGAAATTCTTAAAAACGCCACTTACGAGAATGGACTTTCCGAGCAATATATTTTCTAATATGACAGACGCTCTTTCTCCCAATTCGAACTGGAGACCTTTTTCTCTGAGTCGTGATACCATTGCCAGGTGAGAGGGATTCCGGAAGTATTCATAAACACTGTTCGCTATGACTTCCCCAATTTCACCGACTTCAGTGAGATCTTCGATAGTAGCATCCCTGATTTTGTCAATGTTTTCAAAGTGCAAGGCGAGTTTTTTCGCGACAGTCTCACCAACATACCTGATCCCCAGGGCAAAAAGTACTCGCTCAAAGGGAACCGAACGGGAGACTTCCAGTGCATCCAGAATATTCAGAACAGTTTTTTCTTTAAAACTGACTTTATTGCTTTTCCCATCAGGCTTAGTGATCACTTTTTCAAGTCCCATCAGGCTTTCATACTTTAAATCATAAAGATCGCCTACATCCAGAACTTTTTTGTTGTCAAACAAAATTTCCACTTTTCCTTCCCCAAGGCTATTGATATCCATCGCCTTACGACTGATAAAATGTTCAAGCCGTCCTTTGATCTGTGGTGCACATCCCATATCGTTCGGACAAAAATGATGCGCTTCACCTTCGGTACGTATCAGCATGGTTCCACATTCCGGACAGAGGGTAGGGAAGGAGAGAGGGACGGAGTCAGCCAGTCGTTTTTCAGGTTTAATCCCGATAATTTTTGGAATTATTTCACCACCTTTCTCAACAAAAACCCAATCTCCCAAACGGATATCTTTCTCTTTGATAACATCCGCATTGTGCAGCGAGGCACGTTTCACAGTTGTGCCGGAAAGTTGAACCGGAACCAGGTTTGCTACGGGTGTAATTGCTCCTGTTCTTCCAACCTGGAAGTCGACTGACAGCAAGGGTGTACAAGCTTGTTCAGGATTGAATTTATAGGCGATTGCCCAGCGTGGACTTTTCGCGGTAAAGCCCAATTTCTGCTGTTGAAAGAACGAATTGACCTTAATGACGATACCATCGATGTCGAAAGGAAGTTCTTTTCTGCCATCGTCCCAGCTGTCAATGAATTCAAAGACACCTTCCATGGATTCGGCTTTCACTATGTAGGGAGGAATCCGGAAACCCCAGTCTTTGGCTTTATTCAGGCTCTCATAGTGTGATAGAAAGGGCAAGGCATCACCATTCAGGAAATATGGATAAAAATCAAGCCTGCGCTTGGCAACCTCCCGGCTGTCCTGCATCTTCAGACTGCCTGAGGCCGCATTCCTGGGATTGGCAAAGGGATCAAAGCCTAGCTCTACTCTTTCCTCATTCAGCATAGAAAAACTTGAATAAGGCATGAAGATTTCTCCACGAACTTCGAATTCCTCAGGGAAGTCGGTTCCATGTAAAACCAATGGGATGTTTCTGATGGTCCGGGCATTGGATGTGACATCATCCCCGGATTCACCGTCGCCACGGGTTACAGCCTGCTGAAGCCGCCCATGCCGATAACTGAGCCCAATCGCAACGCCGTCATATTTCAGTTCACATACATAATCAAAGTCTTCTTCACCCAGCAGTTTCCTGACTCTGCCGTCAAAATCAAGTAATTCTTCCCTCGAATAGGTATTCCCAAGGGAAAGCATCGGGTATTTGTGCTTTACCTGCTGAAAGTCTTTGTTAATTGCGCCACCGACACGTTGGCTTGGTGAATTCGGATCAGAAAACTCAGGATGATCTTTTTCCAGCCGTATCAGCTCATCCATCAGTTGGTCAAAGTCGAAGTCACTTATAATAGGCTGCGACAAGTTATAATAGTTGTTGTTGTGCCGGTTTATCTCGATTCTCAGGAAATCTATCCGGTTCTGAATCTCATTCATGTCAGGGTAAACTGATTTTTACTGGATGCTTGTGAGTGTTTCTGTAGATATATAAGGTTTGGTTGGTATTGTTGGGATTCATTTTGTACAATAAGGCATCGATCATCCCTGGTTTTATCGTGGTCTCATAAACTAAAGCAGGGACTGTCTTCTGCATTTTGCTGAGCCTGGCAGCCAGGTTTTGCTCCTCGGCAAACAACACAAAATCAGCATTAGTTAGGGTTGAATCGGGGTCGGACTTGGTTTCAATTATAGGACTGTCCTTGGTAATACCGATGATCTTTGGCCACAGCCCCAGATAAAATCTAGGCAACATTTTTGCATCACCATGATTTGAATCCTCATTCACTAAGAGTTTAATGTTTTTGTACCGTGACAGATAGCACATAGATTCAACCCTTGCCTTTTTTGAATACATCAGGGTGACGGGTACTAGAAGAATCAGGTTGAGAATCCAGAAAAACACCCAACAATTTCTTAACAGGACAGCCTTTCTTTTCCAAAAAGCACTGTTTTCTTCGATCTCGTGCCATCCGGCAATACCCAGAATAATAATGAACGGAAGGGTAGGAAGGATAAATCTTTCCTGTTTGTTGGGATAAAAGCTATGAAAAGCAATAAAGAGAATGACAGGAAGGAAAATCAGCAGATGTTTTTTCCACGATTTTAAAAATCCTGCGAACAGCGCCAGGCTTAGTGGTGGAATAAGTATTCCCAGGAGAAAAACGATATAATGATACCATGCCTGGGTGATATAATCATTAGCATGCGTCATGTTATAGCGTGAATATTCACGGAATTCAGCAAAAGGATAACCCCAGATACAGATGTCAGTTCCCCCCTGAATGAGGACTACCGAGAAAATATAACCAATACCAAACAGGACACCACCCTTGAATTGTCGCATCAGCAACAGACCCAATCCAAAACCTGCCGCAAAAGTTATGGTTTGGAAACGAATAGAAAACGCAATACCCATCACAAAACCTGCAATAACATAATTCAGAATTGTGAGTTTGGAAAGGTCTTTACGGTATATCTGTAGTACCCCAAACAATAAAAATGGAATACAAAATACTTCCACAAGGTTACGCACGCTCAGGTTCGGAAAGATCCATAGCGCAGCGAGCAGCAACCCGGACTGCCGGGCAAGCTTTTCTCCCCCGATTCTTTCAGCCAGGCGATATCCCCAGAGTACTGTAAGCATTGAGCAGGCAGCTAAGATAAGCCGTACCACAAACATTTTTGTCTGAGGATTTGTAACTCCCAGATAATTAAGAGTATAAAACAGCAGGTAATGTAAGCCAGGGAAAAACAGGCTATGTCCCGAAGGTGTGGCATCTTTCCGGAACATGGGAAGCCACCCGTCGTTGTCGATCCCGTCGACCCAGGCTTGAGCAGGCTCTATCACGAGGAAATGATCATCGTGCATCCCAAATCCTTTGGCGAAAATTACAGCAAGCAATCTTAAAATCATGGCAATAGCAAGGATTACGACCAAGGGCTTGTCACGCCAGAGATTCTTTAGCTGGGCAATCATAAGTGGGATAGATTTATTATCAAAATTAAAAAACAAACCCTCCCCGATTGGGAAGGGTTTATCATGTCTTGATTTTTTTAATGATTAATGATAAGCTTCTTTGTCAGGAGCCTACCCTCAATTTGGGTCTGTACGATATAAATTCCATTTGGAAAATCGGCAACATCTAGTTCAAGGTGGTGGCTTCCTGACAGCATTGTATTTTTGTTTTCAGCCATTAAAACAACTTTTCCAAGCATGTCTGTAATACTTACTGAAAGCTGAGCCGGTTTTTCAAGAAAGATCTCAAGCCTAACTTTATCCTTTGCAGGGTTCGGGTAGATCTCCAATGGTATAGCAGATGTCATGGGTACTATACCCGTCGCCGTGAGACTAACTGGTGGAAATTGGATATAATCGATCCAGGCAGCGTCATTGCCAGTCGACTGATAATCGTCCTTGATATATTTCCACATAAAAGTATGTGGACCGGTTCCGATTACATAAGATACTTTTTGCCAGGCAAGATTTCCTGACCATTCACCCAATACCGATCCATCCATATAAAAATACAGGAAGTCATAGTTCTGCTCAGAAGAAACCTTCCTGTAAAATGATAGGGTGTCCTGAGAAAGAACTTCCATCATGACAGACAGGGTAGAGGACTGAGAGTCAGAAATGTCGCCGGATTCTGCAGCGTAAATGCCTTCAAAAGGTGTAACAGAACTTATAATCCAGGGAACATCGCCGCCCATGATCCAATTGTACTTGGTGAAATCTCCGGTTTCAAAATCCTCATCGACCTTACCAACTTGAAGAAAATAAGAGTGCTGGGTACCATAAGGTCCTGCATCAGCCTGGAAGTCTAATTCAAGGTTTGTACCTGCAACCGCAGCAGCGCTCAGTGTAACATTAAATACTGCATTTGCCGAGCTGTTAGAGGTTATATCCCCTATATTCAGGTTGTTGTTATTGATCGTTAACCCACTCCAGGCTGAATAAAGCTTGGCAATAGTTGCAATGGTAGCAGCATGCCCGATATTGGCTGTGTTGATAATCAGGTTGGCGGTCTCGCCTGGATCCAGGAACCCATTTCCATTTCCGGTCGAAGCATCATCAACCGTAAGGAGATTGGCCTGCAGCAGCGGTGCATGGATAAAGGTGATGAGATTCTTCGTCCAGGTACCACTGTTGTTATCGCTTATTTGTATTGTTAACGGTACAGGAGTCATATCCGCTACATCTCCCTGCACAGTGAAGGAATAAGCATTGCTTTCGCTGTTCTGGCCTCCGGCAAGGATGTCCCCAAAAGATTGGGAATTGTCGGTGATCGTAATAAAGGGTGATGTGGTGCTCAGGATTGCTGTCACACTGTTGGCTGTGGCAATCCCAAGGTTCTGAAGGTCAAGATCCATTGAAATCAATTCTCCATAATCAGGGTAATTGTTGTTGTTACCGGATGGGTCATTATAGAGGTAGTGCTGAACAGAGACATAAGGACCCGAGGCAGCTATAATATATGCTTGTCCTATATATGGTAGCATGTTGTATGCTGTGATAACAACTTTCAATGTGTCGATTGTGCTTAGTGCTGAAGGGAAATTGATAGAAGTACTTCCGCCAGAAATATATCCTGTTCCAAGGATCTGGTTGTTGAGGCTGATACAGGCAAGGGCACCCTCGTGGTTACAATTGATATCAAATTGAGTCGACCCTAAAAACGCCGTAGGGCTGTGAGTTACTGTCATCACACCTGGAACTGCCGTCCTGACCATAAGAGAAGGATCACCAAATAGATTCCAGGTATCTGTCATCTCATTACCGCCACTGCCATATGTATCGTTCATTTTCATACAACCATTCATGGAGATCCCGCCGAAAGTTCTTTTGATATTGTTTGCGTAACTCTCAGTTAGTATGGAAACCATTTCATCATGACCTTCCATGGGAGGGGCCCAGCTTTGGTTAATTGTCGACATCAGGGTCGCAACAGCACCGGTCAATTGTCCACCTTGTGTAGCACGCAGCCAGGTCTCTGCAAAACAGGTCCCGCTTGTAAAATTCCCGTTCACACAGGCAACTGCCCAGATGAATGGCAGTTTCCCATAATTTGTAAGGGCACTAACATTGGTAGAGCTAAAGCCGGAAGTTCCCCAGGAGTTGTCACTGCCATGTCCGGTATACAGCATAACGCCTGCGCCTTTATTAACTTCAGTGGCGACCATGGCAGGACTTGGGTTACCCGTGGCATCAAATCCGCCCTGGCTTCCATCAAACAACTCCGCAACAGAGTCATAGGTGTAGTTTTTAAGCTGGGTACTAAGATTTCGTATATGCTGATAATCAATTTCATTGTCGTCACCTTGTCCCAAGCCCTGGTCAGAGCCAATTCCAATACCATGTCGAAGCCATGGAGATGTTGTGTCCGGATTAATCTCATAATACAAAACCTTCGCAACCTGGGTTTGAATATGTGTCACATTTTCGCCAGAAAACCGTCCTACAAAAATATCCGGATAGTGGTCATTCCCAGCCAGGTAACCATAGGAGTTGTCGGACGCACCGGCAGTGGCAGGAAAAGTAGGGACTTGTTGGTTGTCGCCCACCAGCAAAAGGTATGCTAAGCCCGGATCTGTATAATAGTTGCTGACATAGCTCTTGATTGCTGCGGAACCTCCTATCGTTGCCACATCTACAATCTGCGTTCTTATGCCTTCCGCAATCTTCCAGTTTACATAGGGTTGCATGGCTTCCATGAAAGGACCATATGAAATGATCAATAAGTTCCCTTGTTCACCTACAGGCGTATATTTTGTTGATGAAAAATTTAGAAACTGTTTGGAATACAATGCATTGAATTCAGGATCAATACTTTTAACCACAGTCTTCCTGATTAGCTGATTTTCCCCAACTGCATTTGTTTTGCTGAATTTTATTGTGATATCATAAAAAACTCTCAAGGTCCTGCTCACAGGATTATAAGAAAATACATTGGCAATCAGGGTCTGTCCACGGTAGTCACGTACAATATAAGGACTACGCGTTTCTATTGGGTTTCCAGGCCAGAATGCATCGTGATTATAGCACTTTCCATAGATATACTTAATGGTAGCAGGGTCGATATTCCTTGTAAGGTTACCCTTCGATGGTGCAATATCAAGATTGGGAAAATCCCTGAATTTCGAAGAAATGACTTCTGCTTTCATTCCGCCTTTATCAGGTATAATCAATGAAGTTGTCAGTTTGGGAAGATCCGGCGCTCCTTTTTCAAGAATAGGAGTGGAGCCATCGACATTTACTGTAAATGCCTTACCCTTTGGGCTGAGGACCTCGTTCAGTTTAAATCCGTCCAATGTGAAATGAATCACAGAGCCCTCACTGCTTGAGGAAACAAGTTTAATATGCGCCGGTCCCGGGTTTGGGTTTTGAATACTTACCCATTGCGCACCCATGGCTGCTGAAATTCCAGCCAGACTTAAAAAAAGAAATAAAATTTTCTTCATGAATAGGATTTATGTGAATTCGGAATTCAGCTATTAAAATGATAATCTAGTCGACAATTAGTTTGGATGTAACAGTATTACCGTTGCAGGTAAACTTGATATAATACATTCCTTTTGCCATTTCTGATGTGTTAAAGGAATAGGTATGACTTCCACCGGTCAGGCTAGTATTGTTCAGAAATACAGAAACTTCCTGTCCAAGCGCATTATAAATACGCATGGTAACTACCTGGGCTTTTTCCAGGTAAAATACAAGGCTTGAATGATCCCTGGCAGGATTCGGATACAATTGTACACCATTCAGTGCCGATGGGAGCTCCTGGTTGCTGGTAATAATGGCAGCCATAGGAGGGAAGTCAACCATGTCGATCCAGGAAGCGTCTAGTCCTGCAAATTCTGACTGATCCTTTTCGTAAGCCCATTTGAATGTTGCAGTGCCGGGCTGAACAAAATAGGCTGTCCTGCTCCAGGCTTTTTCTCCCGACCATTCGTCCTGCATGCTACCATTGATGTAAAACCGCAAAAAATCATAAGTGTTTTCAGAAGAAACTTTGTAATGAAAACTGATACTGTCTTGCATCAATACACTGGCTGAAAGGGTGAGTTCTGTTGTCTGCAAGTCGGCAATGGCGCCTGATTGGGAGCAATACAGGCCTTCAAATGGACTTAAAGTAGTGATGAACCAGGGGTTGGGGCCTGGAGCTTGCCAGTTGAAATGGCTGAAATCTCCGCTTTCCCAATTTTCAGTAATCTTTCCAACGACAAGATTAAATGACTTCATTGCATTATACTGACCAGAAGTAACCGTATAATCCAGCAGTAAATTATCCCCGTTTACAGCGGAGGCACTTACTGTTGCTGTAAAACTGGCGATGACAGAGCTTGATGAATTGAGTGTGTTTAAGCTGACAGATGTGTTAAGAATCGAAGCCAGGCTTCCTAAGGAGATTATGTCTCCAATGCTGCCGGGAGCGTCAGCATGACCTTCATTCTTTGTTTCAATAAGGACTTGTATTGTTTCACCCGGGTCGATAACACCATCACCGTTACCATTGGCAAGGTCACTGAAAGTCATATTATGAATTACAAATTTAGGGGCATTTACATTCACCAGTAAGTAAGAATTCCAGGTGTTTACTCCGTCGGTGATGGTAATTGTAAATGGAATTTTATGTTGGTCAGGGATATTGTTTGCAACGCTAAAGGCAAAAGCTGCAGGTTTGTTGATTTCTGCATTGGTACTGATCAGGCCCCAGTTTTCAGAATTGTCGGTGATGGTCACATAAGCATCCAAGGAGCTAATTGTTGCACTCACGGGATTGGCATTGCTCAGGCCCCAATTTTTCAGGCTCATATCGATATCTCCCTGCTCATTGAAATCAATCTCACCATTGCTATTACCAAGTGTTTCATGAACCTGGTAATTACTCATTAGCACATAAGGTCCTGTGGGCGTGATTGTTAATATGGAATCAATGAAAGGATGGTGGTTTTGGGCGGTGATTACCAGGCTAATGTAACCGGGTGACAATACTGGTTGTAAGGGAATATTACACAAGCCGTTTGAA
>SESG01036745.1_pt1 | contig 25342 bp, 15 predicted proteins | sample 3171421 | NCBI WGS metagenome assembly SESG01 (sample SAMN10866946, study PRJNA518727) | freshwater metagenome | biome: subpolar coniferous forest; feature: holomictic lake; material: water; isolation source: holomictic Lake 227, 6 m and 8 m depth | place: Canada: near Kenora, Ontario | collected...
GGGGCATAAAGATCTCCAGCGTGGAAGTAAAAAACGTGGACCTGCCGCAGGAAATGCAGCGCGCCATCGCAAAACAGGCTGAAGCCGAGCGCGAACGCCGAGCTAAGGTCATCCACGCCGAAGGCGAATTCCAGGCAGCCCAGAAGCTTTCCGACGCGGCCGCGATCATGGCAATAAACCCCGCCGCCATCCAGCTCAGGTATCTGCAGACCCTGACCGAGATAGCGACCGACAATAACTCGACAACCATCTTCCCCGTGCCGATAGACATGATAAACATGTTCATGAAAAAATAGGGAAGTGACGGATAACAAACGATTAAAAGGGAGCGGCGCTAAAACGCCGCTCCCTTTTTCATGTTTCGGTGCCTTGTCCGGCACTATCCACTACTCACTATCCACTAACCACTATCCACTTTAGTTATAATGCTATATGCCCGGTTTATACATCCATATACCTTTCTGTAGGCGCAAGTGCAACTATTGCGATTTCGCCTCCCTGGCTGGCAGAGATGAACTTATAGGCCCCTATCTCCAGGCTTTAAAAGCGGAGGCCGCGCGCTCAAAAACAATTTTCGCTCGGCCAACCACTCTTTATATAGGCGGCGGAACCCCCAGCCTGCTGGAGCCGGAGCAATTGATAACCCTTTTTTCGCTGGTGGAAGACACTTTCGGGCCTATAAAAGATCTGAAAGAAACGACTTTTGAGGCAAACCCTGAAAGCCTGACACCTGAAAAAACCGGGCTGTTGAAGGCTGCCGGCGTCAGCAGGGTAAGTCTCGGGCTTCAGGCCTCGCAGGACACTCTTTTGGACCGATTGGGCCGCCTCGCGTCCTTTGATGATTTTCTGAAAGCCTTCAGACAATTAAGGCTGGCCGGTTTTGAAAACATCAACGTCGACCTGATGACCGGTCTGCCGGGCCAAAGCGAGGCGCATTTTCGTGAGACACTTGAACGGATATTGGCCCTACAACCGGAGCACTTGTCATTTTACGCCCTGGAAGTTCATGAAGGAACAGCTTTCGCAGCCGAAGGAGTTTGCGAGGCGCCGGAGTCAGCGGCAGACATGTTTGCGCTGGCTGGCCCGCTTATTGAAGCCGCCGGTTTCAACCATTACGAAATCTCCAATTTCGCCAGACCGGGCAGGGAGTCGCGCCACAATCTCAACTACTGGAATCAGGGCGATTATATTGGCCTTGGTGCCGCGGCGGCTTCGCACAACAGCGGCAAACGCTGGACCAATACAAAAAACCCGGAACTCTATATAAAAACCGCGCCCGGCGCCGAAGGCCCCGCGCTTGAATCCTCAGAAACCCTCACCCCGGCCCAGCGCAGGGCGGAAAAGATAATTCTGGGCCTGCGAAAAACCGGCGGAATTGAATTACCGGACGATATATTTATAGAATCTAAAGAACGGATAAATAAACTGTCCGCGCAGGGCCTGATTGAAGTCTCAGGCCGGAATATAAAGATTACGAAAGAAGCGCTTTATATCTCCAACGCGGTTTTCCGGGAATTTGTGTAATAAGTTCAGGAGTTTTGGAGGTTGCAAGTTTATAAGTTTCAGAATCTTAAACTTCCTGACTCCGCCAAACTCTTCAGCCCGCTGACTCCCTAAAGGATACCTATGCTCCCCAAGGTTTATGATCCCAAACCGGTAGAGGACAAGTGGTCAGAACTCTGGCAAAAGGAGAAACTTTTTGTCTCCGCCGTGGACAAGAGCAAAAAAGCCTTTGTCGTAGTCATCCCCCCGCCCAATATCACCGGGGCTCTGCATATGGGCCACGCCCTCAACAATTCTCTGCAGGACTCGCTTATCCGCTATGAGCGCATGACCGGCAAGGAAGCCTACTGGGTGCCCGGCACGGACCACGGCGGGATAGCCACGCAGAATGTAATGGAAAAGATGCTCAGGGCCGAAGGTAAAACCAAGGAAGATCTGGGGCGGGAAAAATTTTTGGAGCGCATGTGGGCCTGGTACGGAGAATGCGGCGGGACTATCCTGAACCAGCTCAGAAAACTGGGCTGCGCCCTGGACACGAGCAAGGACAATGTCCGCTTCACCATGGACGAGGCGCGAGCCGGCTCCGTTTTTGAGGCTTTCAGAACCCTCTGGGAGAAAGGGCTGCTCTACCGCGACGAGCGCATGATAAACTGGTGCACCCGCTGCGAGACCGCGCTCTCAGATATAGAAGTTGAATATGAAGAGGAGAAGTCAAAACTCTGGCATATCCACTACCCGCTTGAAGACGGCTCCAGAGGACTGATCGTGGCCACCACCCGCCCCGAAACTATGGTGGGAGACACGGCAGTGGCCGTAAATCCGGAAGACCCAAGATACAAAGCCCTTATCGGCAAAAAGCTTAAGCTCCCGCTCACTGACCGCTTCATCCCCGTAATAGGCGACGCCGAAGTTGACCTTGAGTTCGGCACCGGGGCTGTAAAGGTTACCCCCGCCCACGATCCGCTGGACTTTACGATAGGCCAGCGCCACGGACTTGAAACCATTCAGGTAATAGATTTTAACGGCAAAATGATAAATTGTCCCGAAAAATATAAAGGGAAAAGTGTGCAGGCAGCGCGCAAAGATGTCCTGGAAGACCTTAAAGCCGGAGAATTTCTGGAGAAAGAGGAGCATTATAAGCACTCCGTTAATAAGTGTTATCGCTGCAACCAGCATATAGAGCCGCTGGTTTCGGAGCAGTGGTTCGTGCAGATGAAAGGTCTTGCAGCTGCAGCCATATCGGCGGCCGAGAAAGAGGAAGTCAAATTCTACCCCGCCTCTTGGAAAAAACCCTTTATCGACTGGCTGAAAAACATTCAGGATTGGTGCGTTTCCCGACAGATTTGGTGGGGGCACCGAATACCCGTCTGGTATTGCCTTGATTGCGATAAGAATACCCTGCCCTATGTAGCGGGTTCGGCAGCCGCGAGAACAGGAGAAAGCGGCGTACTGCTGCCCGGTTCCAGGAAAGGCTCAAACCCGCTCCTGAGCATGAACAAGCCTGAGAAATGCCCCAAGTGCGGCGGGCACAATCTGATCCAGGACCCCGATGTACTGGATACCTGGTTCTCCTCGGCCCTCTGGCCCTTCTCTGTATTCGGCTGGCCGAAAAAAACCGAAGAATTGAATTATTACTATCCCACCTCGGTTATGGTGACCGGCTACGAAATCATCTACCTCTGGGTGGCCCGCATGGTCATGAGCGGACTGGAGCACATGGGCCGCGTCCCCTTCAGCCACGTCTATGTGCACGGCATCGTGCGCGATAAACATGGCAAAAAAATGTCCAAGTCGCTCGGCAATGTTATAGATCCGCTGACCATGATAGATAAATACGGAACCGACGCCATGCGCTTCACCATCCTCAGCCAGGCAATCGGCGGCAAAGATATACCGTTCTCAGAGGAGGCTTTGGTCGGCGGCAGAAATTTTGTTAACAAAATATACAACATCTCCAGATTCATCCAGATGAATCTGCCGGAGACGCCCCGGGTGATGTCCGCGGTGCCGGCAGACCTGGAACTTGCAGATGAATGGATCCTTGAACGGTACAATAAAACCCTGGAAAAAGTCAGGGGTTCAATGACCGATTATGATATCCCCGCGTCCGTGGGAGCGCTCTACTCTTTCCTCTGGGACGAGTTCTGTGACTGGTATCTGGAACTCGCCAAACCGCGCCTGGAAACCACGGACAAAGACCGCGTTCTGGGTCTGCTCCTCCATGTCTTCGGCGGGACGCTGAAAGCCCTGCACCCGTTCATGCCCTATGTGACGGAAGAAATCTTCGCCAGTCTCAAGCCTTATCTGGGCTCCGATAAGCCTTTCCTTCTGAAGGAAACATACCCAGTCGGCGGCACTACGGGCGGCGTGAACGCTGACGCGGACATGAGAAAGATCATGGACATCATCACACAGATACGAATGGTGCGCGCCCAACTTGAAATTTCCCCCGCAAAAAATATAAACGCGCTCATAACCTCCGCGAACGAAAAAGATCTGGAGCTGCTTAAAAAGCACCCCGGCTACATAACACGCCTGGCCAAAGCCGATAAACTGGATATCGCACACGGGTTGACCAAACCGCCGCACGCCGTCACCTCACTCTCGGGGCCTTTCAATATCTATGTTCCTGTCGACGGCGTGGTTGATCTGGAAAAAGAGCGCTCCCGAATAGCCAAAGAAACAGAAAAGCTGACGGCGGAACTATTCGCCGCCGACACCAGGCTTCAGAACGAAAATTTCGTCAACCATGCGCCTAAAGAAGAAATAGAAAAAATAACACTGCGTAAAGCCGACGCTGAAAGCAGAATAAACCGTCTCAGGGAAATTGCTAAGGACCTGGCTCTATGATATCTCTGCGAAAATTTTGGATACGCCCGGACAGGGAAGAATACTTTTTGTGCGGGGTAATGGTGACTTGCGTTATAGGCGGGTTCGTCTCATCCTATTGGCATTTCTCCGACCGCCTGGCGGTAAGGCCAAACATAAAAATCCATCAGCGAAAGATCTCAAAGGCGCAGGAGTCCCAGAAACTGAAGGAATCCCAGTTCTACGCCCCTAAATTTCGCGTCGGCACCACGCAGTATTACAAACTGGAAGAAAAAAGCGCACTTCCCAGGATACCCGACCTCCCGGAGGTTGATAGTGGGAATTAACCGTATTTTTTTAGCGATGGCGCTCGCGCTCCCGTTCTTGACCGCGGCTCTGCCGGCCGCGGCCCAGTACGACAGCGACGCAAAACAGCAGGCTTTCGACTACACGCCCCCGGACGAAGAGACCTCACAGGTTCTGAAGGAGATTATTTCCGTGGATTACGAAGACGCGGAACTGATAAACGATTCTGTCAGAGGCGTATTTATGGTTTCCAAAAGCCGCTGGAAAAGCTGGGTGGCGCGGGCCGTATATCTTCTGATAATGGATATAGCTCTGCTGGTAGTACTACTATCCCTGCCAAGGAACGAGGAACACAATATCATTATAGCCTACACCCTCTCCGGGGCCAGCGCCACCCTGAGCTATTGGGTTTTCCTGTGCGCCTGCGTACTCATAAGCCTAAAATCTTCGACATGGCTGCTTATTATGCCGCTGTCCATGGTAATGGCTGTGGTAACCTATTTCGTCCTTATGAAAATAAAGCGTTCGGATATATCATTGGCCGGACTCAGGGAATCCTTCCAGAAGATGAGCGACCTCGCAAACGAGGACACCAGGCTGACATCGATAGAAGGCCAGCCGAGCGACTGGCCTAACCAGGACTTTATCAAATAAAATTTAAAACTGCATCCAAAAACCAAAACGGTGAATATTGCCAAGATCGCCGAATGGCAGATACGCGTAATCCACTCCTAAACCAGCTACTTTAAGTCCGAAACCCAGGCTCAAGCCGACCTCGGGACCGAGGTTGACGGTGTCGTAGCCGAACTTATATCCGCCGCGAAGCGCGAAGGAATCGCGGAACCAGTATTCCGCCCCAAAAGCGGGATAGAACTTTTCATCCCTGAAATACTCGCCCAGTTCACCGGTGAGGTTAAGCCGCGGAGAGAACTTGTAAAGCATTCCGGCTTTAAGACTGAGGGGCAGCGGATCTGAGACGTCTTCAAATTTCATCCCGGTGCCAAGATTCTGCATCACCAGAGAAAAATTCATTTTATCAGTTGCGTGGTAAATCGCACCGGCGTCCGCCGCGAAGGCGTAAGCATTATTATCGTCTATGGACGAGCGAATAAACTTGATCGTCACGCCAGCGTCCAGATTGTCCAGCGCGACCGGGAAGGCGTCCTTCTTGGCGTAGGCCAGAGAAATAGCCAGGTCGTTGGAATCAAAGGAGCCGATATCCGGGACAACGCCCGCGGAATCAGTATTAGAGCGCCTCTCTATGCCGGGAACATTCATCAGCGTCACGCCAAGCCCGAAGCGGTTGTCCGCGATTTTGCCGGCGTAAGAAAAGTTCCCCATCTTAGCATCCTGAAAATAGTTGGTGAAGTCCACGCCCGCTTCCCTGTTATCGAACTGTGCCAGACCGGCCGGATTAACGAAGACCGCGCCGGAATCGTTGGCCAGCGGGCTGAATGCCCCCGCCATAGCCACGGCTCTGGGGCTCATTGCCGCCTTCAGGAACGGGGCGGCGGTAGTACCGGCCCCGGAGGCGTAAGCGCCAGCCGGCAAAGCCAGCGCCAGCACCGAGAATAGTATTTTCTTCATAAGTTACCTCTTCAGCAAAATATCCGTTAACCTTAACCCGAATCCTTTAGTCAGGATTCGCCCGGAACATGGCAGTTAACACACTATACTTAACTCCTCAACTTTTAAAACGCTTGTTACTGCCAAACCTTCCAGCCATCAGCCTTATTTAATTATCGCCATCTTATGCGCCTTATTGCCTAACTTCTTGCCGTCCAGGTAGGTCAGCATAAAGTAAACGCCTGAAGCGCAATCCTGGTTGGTGTCGTTCTTGCCGTCCCATTCGGAATAGAAAACTTCTCCGCTGCCGGTGGTTATCGTCCGGACGCCTTCATCTATAGTCCTGACCTTTTCTCCGGCCAGGTTATAGATCACGAACTTAAGATCGCCAGATTTTCCGGCGGGGAGATGATATTTTATAATTGTGCCCCGCACAATATGTGCCCCGGCGGCTATGGCCGCTCCGCCGTCCGCGCTTATGGTAACAGTTTTATCTTTAAGATTGAACGGATTCGGCATATTGTAAACTTCGTATGACGAACCGATATACGCAACACCACTGCCGGGTTTGGCGGTGAACACCGCGAACTTGCCGGTCTGAAGTGCGGGCGCCGCGCTGGAAACATACCGCCCGTTGCCCACCGCGCTCATCTTGAAGCGCTTGCGGCCCAGCGGAGTATTGGAACCGCCGGTACCTTCGTAGGCTAAGTTAAGATTAACAATATCAACCGCGATAACTCCGGTCATCGGGTCCACTGTGTAATTGCCGGGAACTTCCTTCCATTGGCCGGAGAGTTCGTCATACTGATAGATCCGAAGGTTACCGGTACCTATCACCCGCTCTTTATCATACTTTAGCGTGAGGGTGAATGGTTTGTTGACATCGGCATTGGAAAGGTCCATATTGTATACTTCAGATGCCATCAGATCCTGCAGAGACGCCTCTATATTCAGGTTGCCTTTGGCCGTCTTTACCGTCCGAACCGAGGGAAGGGCGCTGAAGAATCCGCCGACCAGATCCTGGAAATTGACATCTGAAACCGAAGAAGTGGAATAGGACAGCGTGCCCGCATCAAGCTCCATGCCGGAATATTCCTCTTTTTCCTTATCCATGCTGATCTCGCCTCCGGCCAGGGCTTCTTCCTGTATGTACTGCTCTGTTTTGGCGTCGCTGACCTGGTCGTACACCACAACCTTTTTCATTTTATTATTGTCTCCCGCCGACACGCAGACGCTGTAAGTCGGCTGGTTCCGTGAGACGGTAAACTCTCCCAGATAAGTATTATCGGGGCCAAGTTCCAGCGTGAGGATGACCGCCGATGTGGAAGCGCAGACCGTGTCATCCGCGGAAGCCGCTTCGTAGGTATCCCCGGCGTTGTATTTGCACACGGGGGTGGAAATCAGTTCTCTCGGACTACGTATTTCCACATTTACCTTATTGACTGAATCAGCGTTCCGGCGCACTTTGACCATAATCTGAGGCGGAATATCTCTGAGCACGATGTCATCCAGCACGGTGACACCGTCCGCCGCGTCGTTGACATCCACGATCTCCGGCATCTTGCCGCTGAACATGGCAGAAAGTTTGTATTTATGGCCGGGTATGACGCCGCGCACTTCGTAATATCCGGCGTCGTCGGTCTGCACTTCCATTTTGGGCAGATAGGAAGACGGCGCTTCAACATTCATGGTCTCGTCGTAGGCTACGATCTTGACCCCGGCCTTGGTAACCGGAGCCGGGAACTTACTCATGTAAATTTTGCCGGTTATCTTCGATTCGGAAGGCCGCATGAAGAAGTTGAATTCCGCCTCGTCGTTGCCGGCGAGACTGGTTTTCTGACCTACGGTCACGAAACCATCCCTGGTCACTTCGAGCCTGTAGATGCCGGTGGGCAGGTTTGAAAATCTGTAGGCCCCGGAGGAGTCGGTTACGACGAATTTTTCGACAGTCCTGTGCTTCAGGCGAACCAAGGCGTTCCCCACGAATGCGGAGACAGCCTCGGAACTCTTGACCACACCATGAATCGTGCCCACGACGCTTTTCTGGGCGTCGAAATCGAAGGGGGTGGTCTCCTCGGAACCGGACCGTGGCAGGGTAACATCCGCGGTTACGGGCGGATAATTAGGGTTAACATACACAGCGGTATATCTGCCCGGAGGTAGCCCCCACGCCATGTAGCGCAGCGGATTATCAGCGAGCGAATTTATGATGGTGGTCGTGCTGCGGGTTTTAAGGCCGCTCTCGAACCCTACCAGACCGACCGCGTCCGGCATGGCGTTAGTAAAAGCCCTCAAGTCGCCGGCATTATCGTACAGCATGACGGCCGGGATGACGCCCATGATCTCCGAGTCGAAGTTAGAGAATATCTTCTCAAAATCTCCGGCCGTGAATATCTTATCGCCTATAACCCGGCCCTTCATCTCCGCCTGGCCCAGAGAGCCCTTAATATTTATTGGGATAGGCTGGGTAAGGGTGCCGAGATTCGCGTTATTATAATCCTTCTGTATGGCCACATTCTTCACACGGCCAATGAAGGTAGCGAACTGGTCGCAACTCGCCCCGACGCTTTTGCCGCAATCATAATTGGCGCCTACAACCAGATAGAAGTCGTATTGGCCGGGCTCCATAAACTTTTTATCCCAGCTGCCAGAGCCAGCGTCGTAGTTGAAGGAATACTGCGGCTGCTCAAAGAACATCTCGGTTATATTCTTCTGATTCATCTGGAAACCGGAAGGCACGCCCAGAACTGTATAGCTCCAGGTAGCCGTGGAAAGCGCCTGCAGGCCGATGATCTGCGGCTGTACCGTCAGACCGTCCTTCAGCTTTAGCTTGACCTCGGTAGTATTTCCCAGAGTAACGCGCACATTCTCCACTTCCACTGGGGGCCAGCGGAAAGCACCGCCTTGCGGCCTGAGGTATACATTATAGAGGCCGGGCGGCAGGTTAGGGAATTCAAAATTTCCGAATTCATCCAGGCCGGTGCCGGAGTTATATTGCACATTAACGCCTCTCACATCTATACTGGCGGTCATATAGCCTGAATCGTCACCCACCAAACCATAGACGGGCTTGAAGCTGGTGCCGTCTGGCATCTTGACAGCCCCGCGCAGCGCGCCGGAGCGGGTCAGAGTGAAATCCATGGCGGCGGCAGTAGCGGAAGTCAGGTCGACCCGGTCGTTAAAGTTGGACATCTTGCCCCATTCGCCGGACATAACGCTGGCGTAATAAGAGAAGCCGGAGGAGAGCGTCACCGAATAAGTGGTGGCGTTGCTGGTGAACTCGCCGGAGATTGAGGCGAACCCCATCTGCCGGTTCTGACAGTTCCCGCCCTCGCAATACTGGGTTGCCATGATGGTGACCGGCGACTCCACCGGCACGACTAGCGGCATTTCGGCGCTGACCGTGTAGGTGGTGACAAACATCACCGTGCCGGAAAGAGTGCCGGCGGTGTTGCCGCTGTCCGGAGTCAGATTGAACGTCACAAGGCCGGCGGACTGGCAGGTGCCGGTACTGTCAAGTATCCAATTAGCCCCGGGCAGGCAGGGATTGCCTCCCGGCTCGCTGGGGCCGGTGGCCCCGGAGGAAGAAATTATTATTTTCAAGTCGTCAGAGTTGCCATTGGTGCCGTCCGGGCCGTTATTCAGGTCTCGCCAGTTGCCCATAAAATCCATATTCACGCGTACGCGGCCGTCCGGCAGTCCTTCAGCTGTAAATAAACCGTCCGCCCCTGTACGGATCTGTGCGTCGCTCTGCATAGCGCCGTTCCAATAACCGGAATAGGAGTCGTCCCCTGTGCCGGTGGACCAGTCGCCATATACCATGACGCGTGCGTTGGGCACGGGTATACCGTTGTATTTAATCAGGCCGGTTAAGGTATAAGTGGCCGGGAAAAGCGCGTACTCGCGGTATTGCGCCACGGCGCCGGCGGTGTTGGTTCCCGCCGACACGCTTGAAATCATTATCATGTCAAACCAACTGCGCGAGCCCTGTTTCTTAACATTCACATTATACGGCGTGGAAGTGGAAGGTAGATTATAGAAGCTGAATTGGCCGTTGACGTCAGTAAGATTCTCATAACTAAGCGCTTTAGAACAGGTGTTGGCCCCTGAACACTGATTTATAAATAATTCTATCCTTGCGCCCTCCAACGGGACCATGGTCGGACTGCTGCGCACCACGCCCTGAAAAGAGGGAGGCACGGTGGAACCGGAGGTGTCAAAACCGCCGCTGGAGGAAATAGCGCTGGACATATTGACCGTGTAAACCGAATCGGCAGGAAAGGCTGTGTCCAGGAAGAAATTCAGGAACTTATTCTTCCCCGGCACGCTCAAAGCCACGCCGTAGGTTCCGGCCGGGGCGGAGGGAACGTTAAAAATCTGAAGCTGGCCGGCCGGGGCGCTGGCCGCCAATACTCCGTAGGCTACTTTTTCGCCGGTCCTGTTGACTGAAACCTCGCCCATCAGAAAGTCACCGGGAGTCAGGCCCTCGGAAACATTGACTGTCAGTGTGCTTACCGGATCAGCGGCCGTACGGGGATAAAGCGAGAAATCCTTGGTAACATCGCTTGTTAGCGTAAGGTAAAAATTGCCGCTGGGGTCCATCAACTGGTCCTTTATGGTAGGCACATAGCCTGGTGTGGAAAGGCCGATAAAATACTTTAAACCGCCAGGCACGGCGGCCGAGAATCTGCCGTTGGCGTCCGTGGCGCTGACCCGGATGCCGGCGGGGTCCATCCCCCCGGTCTGGTTAAACGCTAACAAGATCACATTCACATCCTTCAGCGGCGTACTGGTGCCGTTATACTTCACGGACGCGGTGATAATCGGATTGGTGGCGGAAGTGCTGAACTGCTTATACTTGAAATAACCTGCGGCGTACTGGTAATTGACTCCGTAACTGTAGCTGCCCGGCACATAGACGAAACCTGATGGGTCAACTGCTATATCCTCAGCGTACTCGTAGGAGTTACCGGAACTATTAAAGGTATTGGTCCAGACTATGTCGCCGGTTCCGGTATTGTATTTCCTGAAGAACAGGTTGTATCCCTGATTAAGGTCGCTGCGGTTCTCATAGCCGCTGATATACGCGCCGCTGCTCGCGTCAACCGCAAGGCCCTGGATTGATTCGTAGGAGTTGGCCGGTGAATTGTAGGTGCTGGACCAGACCTCGGAGAGTGAAGGTGTGAGTTTAACAATAAACATATTGTCATACTGATACTGGTCATACACGCTGCCAGCGGCGTAGATGCTGCCGGCGTCGTCGACTTTGATCGCATTGGCGGATGAGTAACCGTAGGGCGCGGAAGGACAATACTTTTTATCTACGACGAATGTCAGTGCGGTATCGAACTTGCCTATCCAGAAGCAGGCGGTGGAGGTGTTTATGCCCGCTTGGCCTGACACATAGAGATTGCCGTCAAACGCGTTGTAGGTTATCCCCGCGGCGCGGACCGAGCTGTAGGCCCCGCTATAGGCCGCGGAAGCCAACAGAACTCCGGCTTGAGAGTATTTGGCCAGAAGAGCGGCGCCATTTGACATATTCGCGCCTGACCCCCCCTCGTTATACTGACCAGCCAGGTAGATGTTCCCGTCTGACGCGGCCGTTAAGCCGCTAAAATCCTCATAAGCGCCCCGTGAAGGAATGGTCCGGGACCAGAGTAATTCTCCGGCGGCGGAATACTTGGAGATATAGGGATTGGTACCGGCAGCGTCCCTTCCGGAACCGGCGATGTAAACATTACCGGCAGCGTCGCTGGCTAAGGCGCGCAGGCCGCTACCATTGCCCGAGAAATAATAGCGTACCCATTGCAGAACGCCGCTCAGATTATACTTTTTAAGGATGACGGAAGATGAGGCGTCGCCCTGTGATGAATAGGTCTGGATGGCCAGATAGAGATCTCCCGAAGCTGCGCGGACCATTTTGACCGGACTGGTAGTGTTAAGGCCCGTGGTCAGGTTAAGCTGACCGAGCGGATATGGGTATGAAGTCTCTGAAATCACTGGAATATTCGGCAATGCGGAGGGATTGCCGATTACCGTAGAAGTACTGCTGCCAGTATAATACCAGACATTGAAATAGTACGGCGCTGTTGTATTGCCGCGCGCGTCGCGGCCGGCAGTGAGATCGCCCGCTTTAATGCGGACAAGGGAACCCTCGGTATATGCCTGGGGCTGGTATTGATACGGCGTAGGATAAGATTGCTTCGCGAGGGCTAAATCCCAGCCGCCGTTCCAGGTGCTGGCCTGCACGTAATAAGAGGTTCCGGCCGGCAGAGCGACGCCGGTGATCCAGGATAGTTCCGCGCCGCCGGGCACGGTTCCTGTGATCGCGGTGACACCAGCGGACATGGCCGCCGCCGGCGAACTGAATTTGAAGCTGCCGAACTGCCTGTTAACCGTGGTGGAAATAACCACGCTCAGGTTGAAGTCCCCCCGGCTGTCTATAACGATATTCACGGGGGATATAGGCCCGGTCAGGCCCGCGTTAGGAAACTTCTTGCTCCACATATAACTGACATCGGAAGGGTTTAATTTCTGGAACCATAGTGTTTCTACGGGATATATCTGGCGGCCGGCGGCGAAAATCTCTCCGGTCGCGGTGGAAATTGTAAGCGTTCTGAATTCGCTGGCGGCGCCCGTGGCGGAAACGGAAGCAACAACACCGGCCGGAGATATCCTGGCTGCCCAGGCGTCCAGTAGGTCGGAGCCGGTAACATAGACCTGACCGGCGGCATAAACGTCTCCCCACGTAGAAATCTTCACGGCATAAGGAATATTATGTCTGTCCGTACGGTACTCATAAAAGAAAGGATTGTTGGTCCAGGTTGAGGAAAGCGCAAGGGAAGAATCATACTTAATAAAAATCATCTTATAATGGGCTGGATCCGATCCGGACGCATTGACCATGGATTTACCGGCCACATAAACGAAACCATCGGCTCCAGCGTCTATAGCCATTCCTTCATCGGTAGAGCCGCCGTCATAGATTTGAGCCGTAGGACTGCCGGCCGCGGTGTATTTAATCACTATGATATCTGACCCGGAAGTTTCCTCAACTTTGCCGGTTATATAAATATTGCCGGAAGCATCGGTTGTCACGGCTTTTACGGAATCATCGCCATGACCGGAGCCGTCATAAGTTCTGGTCCAGAGCTGATTGCCTTCGGCGTCCAGCTTGCTGACCCATATATTATCACCCTGCGCAAGCGAGGGAGCGCTCTCTTCGCCAGCTATTATAATATTGCCGTCCGCATCCGCGGCTATGGCGGAAGAGTTGTAGGTGGCGGAAAGTTCGCCGTGATAGAAGCGTGTCCACAGAAGTGTCCCGTAGGGGTTGTATTTTCTGAGAGCAATACCCGCGTTATCAGCTCTTGCTACGCCTAAATTCGCGCTGAAAAGCATATAGGTGTTGCCGGCATTATCGCGGGCCAGCGAAGGGCCGGAGGTCCAGTCCATGACAGACACGCCGTCCAGCCGCTTGAGCAAATTACCATCCGCGCTGGTGATCACGCTTTCGGTTAGAGCTGCGGGGACATTTGTATAGGCGGTAACAAGGTTGGGGAGGGCGGTAAGAATTGTTCCGTTGTAATACCAGACTTTAAAAGCATACATAGGCGAACTGATATTGTTCAGGGCGCCGCGTGCGGCCTGCAGGCCTCCGACCGTGTGAGTTTGCGCTGACAAAGCGGGCACAGCGGCATTGAGGGAAAACTCTGTCGCGGAAGCAGTGGACCAGTTGACGCTGTGAAAAGTGCTGTACTGAACATAATACTTGGAACCAGCCGGCATGGCGGCCGGATAGAGCCAGCTCAGGTTCACGGAACCGGTGAAAGGCCCCTTATCGGCCAGAAGCTCGGAGGAGGACGAGGTCATATCCAGTTTATATATGCCCAGACTGCTCATATTCGTTCCCATACTCACATTTGGAAAACTTCCGACGGCGTATATAACGCCCAAACTGGAAACTTTAATATCGTAACCCTCCTCATAACCCTTATTGTAGTCCACGCTTCTAATCATCAGGCGCGCGCCGCCGGGCGAATATTTCAGCAGCAAAAGATTGCCACCCTGGTATATGTCGCTACGATATTCACTGCCGGTAACATAAGCGTTGCCGGTTAGGTCCAGTTCCAGCGCCGCGCCGGAGGCCATATTACCACTGTAGGAATAAAGGTCCTGCCATTGTTGAATAAGCGATGAATCGTACTTCGCGGTCCAACAGGCATTATTATACGTGGCGGAACTGTAATACGAACCGGTAACAAAAACACTGCCCGAAGCGTCTATCTTTATTCCCTTTCCCTGGTCGTAATTGGGACCGCCTGCGGTAACCGCTCCAATCTGCGTCGGGACCGTGGGCCAGGTATCTCCATATTTCTCCACAAAGATATCGTCGTTATTGCGGACATTCCTGGTGCCGACCACGTAAATATACCCCCCATACAGCGATATCCCGTTGCCGGCGTATGAACCGGACTGCGCGTTGGAATAAAAAGCGCTCGTCCCCTGTTGGACGCCATTCTTGTTGAATTTCGCCAGCCACAGATTTCCGGTGCCGGAATACTTCTCGCCCGCGGTGTATATCTCGGTAGAGGAATTGATCGCAATAGAGTTGATGCGGTTATTGTTGGACATGTCCGCCGCAATGAGCTTCGTCCACAAGATATCTCCGTTGGCGGCGTATTTTCTCAGTATGATATTAGCGCCTTTGTCTATCCTGCCAGCTATTACCAGGTTCCCGTCAGGCCCGAGTGCCAGAGCGGTAGCCTGATCATTGGTCCAATCCGAACCGGAGAGACTCATCGTGCTGTTGTACGCGCGGTACCACGACACGGCGCCGGACGGTAAAAATTTTATAAGGGTAATCGCTGACGATGAGTTTGTCCCGCCGGCGCCCGCTGTTGATGATGAAATCACCATGGAAGTGAGCGCGTAATAATTCCCGGACGAGTCTACGGCAAGCTTGGACCCGTAACCGCCGCCCTGGGAGTTTATGGACAGCACAGAGCCGGCAGCCAGCGCCAGAACGCCTGTAGAAGGCGCGGACGGGGTCAAAGGAATAGCTGCAACCGATGTGACTGGGACGGAAACGACACCGATGTTTTCTATCCAAACATGAAAGTAGTATATGAAAGCGGGGGCGGAACCATTACGGCCATACTCCAGACCGCTTACGCGCAGATTCTGCGCCCCGATAGTGGTAGTGGTTATCACTATCTGCGCCGAACCGGTAGAGATCCATGGCCCGTTCGTAGTGTTGTACTGAATATAAAATTTACCCCCGGCAAGCGCTTCCGGAGCGTTCCATGAAAGACTAACCGAGCCGTTATAGTCGCCGCTGACCGCGCTAAGTCCGTTAGGGGGAAGGGTAGCAGCGGCTCCGGCGCCTCCGATCAATCCGGCCAATAGACCGGCGGCGATCGTCAGAGTTAAAATAGTTTTTCTAATGTTAAACATAATTTCTCCTAAAAAATGACCCTGGGAGCCGCAACATCTTCATCAGCTATGTGCTTTTAGGTCCGGCAGATCTCGTTGCCAGTCCCTCAGCCCCCTAAATCCCCTAATCCTAAAACTCCCATTCCAGACCCATCAGGTAATTGCTGGCCCGGTAGTTGTATTTGTAATTGGCCTCGTAGCGGGTGTTAGAACTTGCGATCTGGTAATTGTACCCCGCGCGGGCGAAAAACCTGTTCATGACCGGGTAGCGGACGGAGAGCGAGGTAAGCCAGGTGTCCTGGTTGGCTTTGGTCTTGGAATAATTACCCGCGTCGTCCTGCTTAAGACGGCCAAGATAATAAAGCTTTGAATAATCCACCGAGAACCCAAACATGGCGCCGTTCTTGAAACCAAAATTCATGGACGGAGAAACGCCGAACTCCACATAGCTGTAATAATCCTCTATAAACTTAGTCCTGGAAGCGTCATACGAGTTCTGGTTAGAACTCAAATAAGAAACACGGGAGCCGACAGAAAGCATCAGCGGTTTGATATTGCGGGTCAGCTTGAAAGTGATATTCTGAACCAGGTCTGATCGCTTATCGGCCTTGAAGAACGGCGAACCGGCCACGGGGCGTGCCACCACGGCCTGATCTCCGTAGCCGCGCCAGGTGAAATCGCAACCGGCCTGCAGGACAAGAGGATCGGGGAACCAGGTATATGCGAAGCCCAAGCGGTGGTTCACATTGTCCATGGTATTGGCTCCGGCGTTAGCGGAAAGCTCGTTGAAAGTGGCGGTGTCTATAACGGTCTGAGATTTGGAAAGCAGTGTAGCGTAATTGCCATACTTTACAGAATAATAGTCGTAGGATTCGGTGAAGGTACCGTACGGGCGCTCCTGCTCGGCCTCAAAGCCGGCGGAGAAAGTGGCGTAATCAAACAATCCATCACCCCATTTCTCGTCCTTGGTCTCGCTGATAAGATTTTTAGAATAAGAGACTCTCGGCTTATACTTATCAAATTCCCGAGTGTTCACGTATTTCAAAGAAAAAGTGTGGCCCTGACGCTTACGCGTCAGAACGCCGCCGCCGGCCAGTTCCTGAATGTCCTGAGTGCCGTTATAGTAGCCCGAATAGACCGGGATAAGTTCGCTGGATTCCGAAAACTTGATATCGGACGAGATGAAAGCGTCCGCCCTGCCTTGGAAAGAGGCCGCCTTATCATCCAGATAATACTTTCCCCCCATAAGAGAGATATTTGCCACCGGTATCACCTTTATCTGCGCGTAAAGGCGGGGTAAAGGTGCCAGCGCAGCGGGCAGAGCGATAAGAATAAAAAACCTGAATATTTTCAGGATTGGAATCTTCGTTTTTTTCATATTTAAAAGTCCCTTCTGTAATTGTTGACAATAAATCCGAAGTCTGGTTTCCCCGCGCGCCACTTGTTACTAGTTATTAAAATCTCAATAGTCCGGCGTCCTTGAGCAGCTTGGCCGAGAATTCCAGATCTATCTTGCGGCCGCCAAAAAGCGAGCTCGTGTAAACCCTTTCAAAATTTAGTTTATCCGTTACCGTGTCCATGGTTTCGTCAAGCCGCGAGGCAAAATCACCCTTGCTCACGATTTTACCATCGTCAAAAACCACGTAGTCGGCGGCCTGTATCCAGGTTCCGTCGCTGTAGGTATTCTTGACCACGGTATTAAACACGTCCTCCCCGGCGGGAAAAAGGGTAATTCCGGCCGGCGCGGAGCCTCCCAGGAATGACATCTCTCCGGACTGAATAGCGTTGTCGGAGTTTAAATCGGTGTAAGACCATAGGTTCTTGCCCAAGCCTCCGTTATCACCGGCCTCGGCAGGCCCTGCCGCGTAAACCGCGTATTTGGGAAAGAAATGCGTCCACACGGAAGGATTGGAGGCGTTATCCGCTACCATCTTTCCTCCGGAGGCATCCTCCGTAACCTTATCAATAGTGTTGGACATGACGCTGTTCATAGCGGTGAGCGTCCACTCCGGCGCGACGGAGCCGGTGGCACTGGTCATGTTGCTGGTGGCAAACGTCAAATCGTCAGGAAGAGCTTTATCGAAAGTAAACAGTATTTTCCCGAAATCGAACCGGTCCGCGCGCGTATTTAGAACAACATACTTGAACTGATCGGCCGCCGGGCGGATGACATACTCTTCCATGCGCACGCGATTGCCGAAGGCATCTATCGCCACTTTACGGTTCTGGTATTCTGAGGACTGTATTTCCTGCTGGGCCCTGGAGATAACGTCCTCTTTGGAAATTTCGCCGTAGATCTCCTTCCTGGCAAGCGTAACGGGATCACCTATTAAGGAATCCATATTGGAGGGCGAACCCGAGTGCCCTCTGGGAGAGCCTACGGTCCCGCCGCGCGGAATCTCGCTAAATTCTCCTTGGCGCACAAGTATTGTGCGGCCCTGGGCGTCACCGGCAAGAACCGTGCCTTCGTACACCTCTACGCGGGTATTGCCGCCCTCATCGGAATAAACCAAGAAATCCGTGCCGCGCACGGCGCAGACCGCTGAAGGAGTGCGCACTTCAAATTTGCGCGATAATTTCTTAACCCAGGATCTGACTCGGCCAAAGTAAAGGCCCAGCGAAACAACATCTTTGTTTTCGGCGCTCATTTTAAAAGCTGTGACCGGCGCCAGTTTTATCCTGGAACCGTCTTCCATATAAACCTCGGCGGTGGAGGCGCGCGCGGTGCGGATTTCATCGCCCTCGTTTAACGCAATTTTTTTCTCTTCACTTAGCCTGACCCATTCGGCGGTCCCGGTCTTTTTCAGGCTTACCTCCCCCCGGTAATCGGAAAGATACGCCGCCGAAGAAAGGCCGGAAAAAACAGCAACCGCTAACAAGGACAATATATATCTCATAATTTTAAAACCTCTTTAACTTCACCGCACACAGCTAACAGAAGGCACCACGCCGTCCGCAGAATATTCATCGGGGCAATTGCCTGAGTTTAAACTCCGGTAATTTACGATTGTGTTTTTAAACTCAACTCATATCCCTAATCCCTATCAGTATTATAGGCATCCGTTTCCAGCATGTCAACCAATCCGATATTACTGTGACTTACGATACATATTAGCCGCGCTTATTTAGACATGTTTTCTCGGCAGTCTTTGATGAACCATTTTTATCATAAACAACACCGCGCGTTGGCGCGTTTAGGCCCTAAAAACAGTTACAGGTCCGTGTAGTGCCTGCCGGTTTAATTATGCGGCAATCGTTTTATGCTAAAATATTTTTTATCCCATGAATAAGACCCTTTCCATTGACGATTCTCTAAGCCACATAAATCTGGAAATTAATTCGCTGCTGGACCGCGTGGACAAGGCGATATATGACCGCAGCAGGAACGACTTCAATTTTATGGGCAAGGCCGTCAGGTCGCGCTTCACGCTACTGCTCGGAGACGCGCTCGGCCTTCCGCGTGCCGCGGCCGAACGAATAAGCGCCGCGGCTGAGCTTATCCACACAGCCTCACTTATGCACGACGACTGCGTAGACAGGTCGGCTCTCAGGCGCGGCCTGCCCACGCTGAACGAAAAGCTGGGTGTAAATACGGCCATACTGATTGGGGACCTGGTTGCATCATTCGCTTTTGATTACGCTATTAATATCACACCCGAAACACCCGGCGAACTTGTAAGGACCGTGCGCAGGATGACTGAAGGCGCTCTCCTTGAAGAAAACCTCCGCTACAATAAGATTTCGTCCGAACAGGCGGAACGCATCTTACAGCTTAAAACCGGAGAACTCTTCCGCTGGTGCGCCACAACCGCGGCATGCGGGGCGAAAAGGCCGGAGTTGCGCGACGCCTGCGAGACTATAGGCAGGGAAACCGGAGTAGTCTTCCAGATTGTGGACGACATTCTGGACTTTGAAGGCGAAACCGGACTGACCGGCAAGGACGCGTTGAAGGATATCACGGAGGGCCGCACCACCCTCCCCCTGATACTGGCCATAAACGATCCCCGCTTCTGCGAAGAAATAGAAAAAAATCTGGTATCCTTAAAAACCGGAGAGAACAGAGACCTGGCTCCCGCGCTCCGCATAGCGGCCATCATAAGGGAGAATGGATTCACCGATACTGCCCGGGCTCTGGCCGCGGCAAAAATTATCGGCCTTGAAGCGGAGATCGCGCGCCTGCCCGAACGAAAAGCGGCCGGCGCCTTCAGGGATTACATTTCTGCCTTATCAACGCGGACGAAGTAAAAGCAACGCATCTGGAGGTAAAGCAGTTTAGATGTAAAGCAATTTAGCTAAATTGCCGTATTGCTATGCATCTAAATTGCCAGACTGCTTTGCATCTTTCCATATTGTGTTATGAATAAAACTTTCACCGTCCTTAGGGCTTATTCCTGGCCGGCCTCAGTAGTGCCGGTGATATTAGGATCGGTTGTCGCGCATAACGCCGGCGCTTTTTCCGCGGCGGACTTCATCCTGACGCTGCTGGCCGCTGTTTTTGTCCACTCCGGAGCTAATCTCGCCAACACATATTTTGACTTCAAGAACGGAGTGGATAAACCGGGCCTTTCGGATGATCGCGCGCTGGTAGACGGATTGATCACCCCGGCCACGACACTGCGGCTTACGGCAGTTTTTTTCACTGCCGGAGCGGCTATAGGCGTATATCTTTCCGTTAAACACCGCCTCCCGCTCATGTTCGCTCTGGGCGCGGCCGGCTTTCTGCTGGCCTGGTTCTATACGGCCGGCGGCGTAAACTATAAATACAGGGCGATAGGCGACCTGGGAATATTTATCGCTTTTGGTCCGCTTATAGTAACCGGCACAGCGCTCATCCAGACTGGGAGGATTCTCCCTGAGGCCCTTTGGGCATCTGCGCCGGTTGGATTTTTGATAACGGCCATACTTCACGCGAACAATATGCGCGATATTAATTCGGACTTGGCCTCCGGAATAAAGACACTTGCGGGTCTGCTGGGGTCTGAAAGGTCCAGAATTTTTTATCGGGCTCTCTTATTCACTCCCTACGCCTTCGCCATAATCCTCGGTCTCTGGCCCATTGTCTTCGTCGCTATCTCGCTCCCTCTTGCCCTCAAACTGGAAGCAATGTCCGCCGGCGGGGACTTCCGCCCTCTGGTCAGAGAAACCGCTAAATTCGTGACTGTTTTCGGCCTGCTTTTCTCCATCGGCCTCTGGATTTGACCGGTATTATTTGGTTTACGGCTTTTTTTTTTATAGAGTATTATGTACACAAATGCTGTTTGGAGGATTAAAGATGAAGATAAATATTTTCCTGGTAAGCCTGCTTTCCATTTTTATGGCGCTGTCCGCGGTTTCCTGCAACAAGAAAAACATTAAAAATCCCGGCAATAAAACCGATATGATTACCGATTTCGCCGCCAACCCGGCTCTGGATATACAGGAGAGCACCAATACAATGAGCACGGAGGGCAATATCCGGGGCGGGGAGTTCGTTTACCAGGAAACAATACAACCCATATATTTCGAGTTTGACATGTACGGCCTTTCGGATGAGGCGCGAAAAACTCTGCAGAAAAACGCCGACGTCCTGAAAGCCAGAAAGGATTGGACCGTTCTGGTGGAAGGATACTGCGACCTCCGCGGAACCGTAGGATACAATCTGGCCCTGGGCCAGAAACGGGCCAAGGAAGTCAGGGATTATTACACCCGCCTCGGAGTGCCGGAATCATCCATAGGAACTATTTCATACGGCAAGGAAAAACCGTCCTGCGTGGAAGAAACCGACGCTTGCTGGTCGAAAAACAGAAAATCAGAAACCAAGGTGAAATCTAAATAATATGAAGATTTTTTTAAAAACCGCAGCAGTCCTGTTCGCGCTCACCCCGCTCTGGGGCTGCGTGGCGACACAGCAGGACATGCTCCAGATGCAGAGCCAGATGGACGACCTGAACACTAACATAAACAACATGCAGAAGAACCAGGCCGACCTGGCGCTGAAAATAGACTCTCTCTCCACCAACCTCAATGTTTTCTCCGAAAACCTTAAGGATATAATCTCTCAAATGGCCCGCCTTTCAGACCGCCTCGACGAACTGGACGCTATGATGAATAAGCGCGTTAACGCCATAGGCGCCACCATTAAAAAACAGCAGGAGGATATGGAATCGGCTCTTTTGCCCGCCAAGATTTACAACGACGCCTACAACTCTTTCCTAAACAACAACTTTGACGGAGCCTCAGCCGGCTTCAAGGCCTACCTGGCCAAGTTTCCCGCGGGGGAACTGGCAGAGAACGCCTATTTCTATCTAGGCGAATCGCTTTATCTGAAGGAAAAATGGCAGGATGCAGCCCTCAGCTACGCCACCATCCTGGACAAATTCCCCAAGTCGCCGAGGATACCGGCGGCCAGACTTAAGTACGCCCTGTCCATCCTTAAATTTCCAGAGGACAAAAAGGCTGAATCCCTGAAGTATCTGGAATCCATCACCCGGGACTACCCCAAATCGCAGGAAGCCGGCACGGCCAGGACGTATATCGCAAAACTGCGCCAGCCTAAAGCAAAGATAGAAAAGACCAAGTAGACCGCCTCAGATGAAAAGAGTTTTCGCAATCGTTATTCTTGGCCTAGCCTTGGTTCAGGGCGCGCTGGCGCAGACCGATGTATACATAGGCGTCTCGGCCGGCAAAGAATACAATAGAACCGCGCTGGCCATGGCCAAGTTCCTTCCGGCCAGGCCAGACAATCCCAAAGATCTGGAGCTCGCAGAACAGTTTCGCGACATTATCCGCGCGGATCTGATGTTTTCCCGCTATTTCGAAGTCAAGGAAGAGCCTTTTAGCCCCGCCAACCTCTCTAATGATCCGGACTCGCTGAACTTTTGGAAGACATTAGGCGCGGGCTGGCTGGTGAGCGGCAAAGCCTCCCAGAACGAAAAGGTCTGGACTTTCACAGCACGCCTGCATGATCTGGAAAGCGGCGGTATCCTCCTGGAAAAATTCTATCAGGGTGAGCCGCGGGCCATGCGCCGGGCCGCGCATCTTTTCTCAGATGACGTCATACTAAGGGTTACCGGCAGGAAAGGCCTTGCCCACTCAAAAATAGCTTTTTCCAATAACTCCACCGGCTCAAAGGAGATCTACGCCGTAGATTATGACGGCGAGAACCTTGTCAAATTCACCAACGACCGCTCAATAGCCCTCCTGCCGAGGTGGTCGCAGGACGCCATGAGGATCTACTACACCACCTACCGCCACGGCAACCCGGATATGTTTGAGATAGATTTGAAAGCCGGCAAGATACGCCCCTTCGCCACTTTCCAGGGCCTCAACATCCCAGGAGGCTTCTCCCCCGACGGCCGGACCATGGTAATGACCCTTTCAAGGGGCGACGACCCTAATATCTACAGCCTTAATATCGTAACGCGGGAATTGAAGAAGTTGCTGAGCCGATTTGGAGTCAGTTCCTCCCCGACCTACGCCCCTGACGGGAAACAGATAGCTTTTGTTTCCGACCGCGCCGGCAATCCGCAGATATTTGTAATGGATCTGGAAACCGACAAGATGCGCAAGCTCACGCGCATGAACTGGTGCGATTCACCTAACTGGTCTCCGACCGGAGAGTGGATAGTTTTCTCCGGCCGGGAAACCGTAAAAGAAAAATTAAATATTTTTCTCACGGATCTGACCGGAAGCCAGATCCGCCGCCTCACAAATAACAGCGGCGATAACGAAGACCCGTCCTGGTCTCCGGACGGAAGATTTATAGCCTTCACTTCCAGCAGACGCGGACGCAGGGAATTATACATTATGGACGCGGACGGCTCCGCCCCCCATCCCCTGACCGATCTTGAGGGCCAGACCAACACGCCCAATTGGAGCCCCTAATTTCCACGGCATATAGATTCAACAGGAGTATAAGATTGTGACTTTAACTAAAAACAGATGCAAATATACAGGCTTACTGGTTTTATGTGTATCAGTATTGTTAGCCAGTATCTTATGGGGTGAAAACACAAAAAGGCATAACTACAAACCGAAACAGGGATATGTGCCGAACGCAGAGACAGCTATTGCCATAGCAGTCGCCGTCTGGATCCCGATTTATGGAAAAGATACAATCGAAAAAGAAAAGCCGTATCAAGCAGTCCTGAAGAAAGATGTGTGGCTGATTTCAGGTTCCCTCCCCGAAAAAAATATGATAGGCGGAGTTGCAGAGGCTGAAATTTCCAAAGAGAATGGCCGCATCCTAAGGATTAGCCATGGTAAATAACAGGGGAAGAAACCGCAATATCGAGGAAAACCATTAAATACTTATTTAGGTTCTAACATTCGAGACCTGTCCGCTACCGACGGGTGGGTCAATGTGATGTGTCATCAGGGCAGGGCCCATGTATTTATTTTTTAGAAAGCTGTAAGGGACGTGCCGGCGGGTATCGTTGGCGGGGTGGCGATGGGTAGCCTTTTTATCCCGCAGGCTTCCGAGGGAAGCAAAAAGGTCTACCCATTGACAGGACCCCGGACTGGCAGCCGCCGGCATACATTATTCTGAGACTAGCCGAAGATGTTTTTTATGATGTTGATTAGGCGGCCGAGGAGACCGGCTTTTAAGGGATCTTTTGCGGACCTGAGTCGGAAGGTTTTGGAATCTTTAATAACACGCCCCACTTCGGAGTCAAAGAAAGAGAAGAAATCTGCACCGAGGCGCTTGCGGCGCTCGGAAAGAACGCTGGAACTGATAACATCCTCCACGGCAAAATATTCGGCTCCGCAGAAGGCCTGTATATAGGGGTTCTCCATGAATTCCTGCACCGCTTCCTCGTCAGAAAGATTCTTGATCAGCTTAACTGTCAGGAGCCCAGTTATCAGGCGGGAATCCTTGGCCGGGCGGCCGTAGCCCTTAGCGAAATACTTACCATAAAGTTCATCCAGTTTTTCCCAAGGCATGGCTTCGCCAAGCTTGAGCCAGCGGTTGGAGTCATCCAACCTTCCCCCAAGGTGAAAAAGCTTGGGAAAAAGCATCGGGTTATTGTTTTTTTCAGAGCGGTACATGAAGAATTACCTTATCGAAATAAAATCTATTGCCACACTCATCGTAAAGCGGAAAGCGTAAGCCGTAAAGGGCCATAGCAATCGAAATTCCTTACAAGTTTTTAACTCTTTGCGCTTTACGCTTCACATTTTACGCCAATTATTTTTCCGGAGTAAAGCATTTCCTGCAGCGGGCCTCGTATTTATCTCCGGCTCCGACTTCTATGCGCTTAGAACTGTCTGTCAGGCGCTGGCTGAAATGCGCCGGGTTGCCGCAGACCATGCAGATGGCCAAATTTTTGGTAACGAACTCGGAAACAGCCATAAGGCGGGCCATGTTGGCGAAAGGCTCTCCGCGGTAATCCTGATCCAGTCCGGCCACAATCACACGCTTACCGGAGTTGGCAAGCTTTTGACATATATCAACGATATCTTCGGCAAAAAAATGCGCCTCATCTATACCCACCACCTGCGTGTCGTGATCGATCTCTTTGAGAATGTCTTTAGCCGTTTTAACTGGCCTGGACGGCAGCATGGATTTATCGTGCGAGACAAGATGTTCTTTGCCATAGCGCACATCCAGATGCGAATTAAAAACCTGCACTTTCTGTCTGGCGATATTGGCGAGCCGAAGCCGCCTGATGAGTTCCTGCGTCTTGCCGGAAAACATGCTGCCGCAAACTACCTCTATCCAGCCCGATGAAGAAGAAACTATATT
>SESG01023746.1_pt1 | contig 25292 bp, 14 predicted proteins | sample 3171421 | NCBI WGS metagenome assembly SESG01 (sample SAMN10866946, study PRJNA518727) | freshwater metagenome | biome: subpolar coniferous forest; feature: holomictic lake; material: water; isolation source: holomictic Lake 227, 6 m and 8 m depth | place: Canada: near Kenora, Ontario | collected...
ACCATCAACGGTTGAGTCTATCAACTATCAACAATCGACTATCTACTAAATTATGGCAGCTAAACAATTACTCTTCGACGAAGCCGCCCGGCAGGCCATCCTGCGCGGGGTGGCCAAACTCTCCCGTGCCGTCACCGCTACGCTCGGCCCCAAAGGCCGCAACGTGGTGCTCGACAAGAAATTCGGTTCCCCCACCGTGACCAAGGACGGCGTCACGGTGGCCAAGGAAATCGAGCTGGAGTGCCCTTATGAAAACATGGGCGCCCAGATGGTGCGCGAAGTCGCCAGCAAGACCAGCGACGCCGCGGGCGACGGCACCACCACCGCGACGGTTCTGGCCGAGGCGATTTATCGCGAAGGCCTCAAGTTCGTGACCTCCGGGGGCAACCCCATCGGCATCCAGCGCGGCATCACCAAGGCCGTGGAGGCCGCCGTTGCGCACCTCGACAAGATCGCCAAGAAGGTGAAAGACAAAGAGGAGATCAAGCAGGTCGCCACTGTCTCCGCCAACTGGGACACCACCATCGGCGAGATCATCGCCGACGCGATGGACAAGGTCGGCAAGGACGGCACCATCACGGTCGAGGAAGCCAAGTCCATCGAGACCACTCTCGAAGTGGTCGAAGGCATGCAGTTCGACAAGGGCTATCTCTCGCCCTACTTCGTGACTAATGCCGAGACGATGGAAGCCAAGCTCGAAGATGCTTACATCCTCCTTTACGAAAAGAAGATCAGCAGCCTCAAGGACATGCTCCCGCTGCTCGAGAAGGTCGCCAAGGTCGGCAAGCCGATGCTCATCATCGCCGAAGACCTCGAAGGCGAAGCGCTGGCCACCCTCGTGGTCAACAAGCTGCGCGGCACGCTCAACATCGTCGCCGTCAAGGCTCCAGGCTTCGGTGACCGCCGCAAGGCCATGTGCGAAGATATCGCCATCCTCACCGGCGCCAAGTTCATCAGCGAAGACCTCGGCCTCAAGCTCGAAGGCGTCGAACTGAGCGATCTCGGCAAGGCCAAGAGCATCGTGATCGACAAGGAAAACACCACCATCGTCGAAGGCGGTGGCAAGAGCTCGGACATCCAAGGCCGCGTGAACCAGATCCGCCGTCAGATCGAGGAAACCACCTCGGACTACGACCGCGAAAAACTGCAGGAACGTCTGGCGAAGCTCGCCGGTGGCGTGGCCGTCATCAATGTCGGCGCCGCAACTGAGAGCGAGATGAAGGAAAAGAAAGCCCGCGTCGAGGATGCTCTGCATGCGACCCGTGCTGCCGTCGAAGAGGGCATCGTCCCTGGCGGTGGCGTGGCACTGATCCGCTGCCTGGAAGCCATTGACAAGGTCAAGGGCTCCAACGAAGACGAGCGCATCGGCGTCGAGATCGTCAAGAAGGCGATCGAGTTTCCGACCCGCGCACTCGCGGACAACGCCGGCGAGGAAGGCTCCGTCGTCGTCGAGGAAGTCAAGAAGCGCAAGGGCAATGAGGGCTACAACGTGGCGGACAATAGCTACGAAGACCTCGTCAAAGCCGGCGTGGTTGACCCCAAGAAGGTCACCCGCACGGCGCTGCAGAACGCGGCGTCCATCGCCGGTCTGCTGCTCACCACGGAATGCCTCATCACTGAGATTCCGGAGAAGGACAAGAAACCCGCGATGCCGGGCGGTCACGGCGGCGGTATGGGTGGCGAGATGGACTATTAACCCTTTCGCAGCGTAGGTCAGGTGTTCTGCCTGCCCTTACCCACTGCGGTTCCGGGAGGAACTGGGTAATCGAGCGAGGTTGGTTTGCGCCAGCCTCGCTTTTGTTTTTGGGAGCAACTCCCCCCCCGCTCTCAGCAATTCCCATTATGGACGAGATGGGGACGCCGGGTGAGGGCGCCCGGCCTACAAGCGGGCGGTTTTGCGGGAGTTGTAGGCCGGGTGTCCTCACCCGGCGGGGTCCTCACCCGGCGGAGGTGACAGGGCCATAATGAGAATGGCTGCCCCTCTCTGAACAGCGTGGAACCCTATAATTCCCCACTGCTAGAAACATTCATATCAGGCATTATCGTCAACAGTGGGTTTGGCTTGAGTCTGTTTTCAGCGTTTGCCTGAAGCCCCGGATCCGTTGATCGTGCCGGGGATGTACGCGCGCGACTCAATGCCGGTGTTCAGACACAGACACCTTGTTGCGGGGGGTAGGTTCCTCAGGAAATACCACGTGCCGCTTCGTCCATCGCTGCTCGTAATGGGAATCGGGGTCAAGCACATGACAAACGCAATAGACCTCGGAAAACGGCTTCCAGGGCTAACAGTAGTTTCTAAACTCTTCGGCACACCTGAGAATGCTGTCCTCTGGAGTCGTCGTATTCGGTGGAGTGAAAACGCCGATAGTGGCGGGATTACTGAGGATTGCGCAGGTGTGGTCGTGAAGGTGCCGGCGTCGGAGCGTGACATGGATGCACGGGCACAGTTTTGCCGCCGCACCTTGAGCTGGCGTCTGCCACAGGCAAACGGCGACGGGTGACCAGGCTTCAAGGGACGTAGGTCAGGCGATAGAATTTCTCCTGGCCTTCCATCGCTGGATTGGCGTGGGCGGTCGTGGTGATCTCCCCATTCACCTCGGCCTCGTCGAAGGGCAGCGTCGAGTCGATCCAGGCGCCGTGCCTCACGTCCGACGTTTCCTGAAGCAGGAACGCGCTGCCGGTCCACGAGAGGTTTACTACGCCGTTCGATGTGGTCGCCGACAGGGCAGGGCACAAACCGACTGACGTGTCGTTGGCGCGGAGCGGGCCGTTATCCGGGCTGCCGATGCCGGCGAGCATCTCCGGTGTAAACGCAACAGCATGGAACTGGAGGCTTGATACAAAAGATTCCCGCTTCGTTCCCATAACCGGCGAGCTCATGATTGTCACCATGCTGGCTAAATCAGAGGCTAACGAGCCTGCTGGGGCAGCAAAGGACTTAATGCCCGCGGGTTTGCCGTTCAGGTATGTGGTCAGCATCCCCTGGGCCTGATCGCCCATGCCCGGTTCGGCGGTATTCTCCACAACCAGCGCTATCCGGTTCCACGCAGGGCTGGCACCACGCGAGAGCGCGGGTGGATAAACCAGGCTGAAGGTCGCCCCTCCCACGGTGCCCTGAAGGCTCAAGACCTCACCGGCGGCGCCAGGCGTAATCCCCAGGTCCATCATGTTCCCCCACCGGTCAAAAATAGTGAAGAACGTCGCGCGGGCATCTGAGTTGCTGGGCACGCAGACATCCATGATGAGCGTGTAGCTGGTCACGTTGCTGTCGGACCCGAGATAGGGCAGTCGGATGAACGTGTTACTCGGGAGCGGCAGGACGTCCATCACGTTCGCGATCTTGCCGCCAAGGTTAGGCAGGCCAAAGTCAATGGTTGTGCCGGAGGAGATGCCCAGCGTATTGGTGCCTTCCATAATCAAGTCGGGTCCCACGGTAGCCCGCATAGGGCTTCCGATGAGGGCGAAATCCCACCAGGCCCACGGCCATGGCCCCCAGCCTCTGCCAACCGTGAGTTTTACGGGAGCGCTGGCGGTCTGACCGCAGGAGTTGGAAACGGCAGTGTAATAGCTTCCGGCATCAGCGTAGCTCAAGGGGGTGAGGGTCAAAGTCGGAGTGTTCACCCCGGAGTAGCGTCCACCGTTCGCAAGCGCCAGACCGTTGTGATACCATTGAAATGTGAATGGCGGAGTGCCCCACATGATCACGCTGAACACGGCGGTGCTGTTGAGCGGCAGCGATTGGTTCAGGGTTTGGTGCAGGATGACGGGCGGAGTGCAAGCGGAGCAGTTCGCGACGGCAGCCGTGATTTCAACCCGCAACGCGGGGAATTTGCTGCCATCCCCATATCCCTGTCCGTTGGTAACGACGAAATAGAGACGGTTGACCGCCGGGAAAGCAAGGAATCCGGAGTTGACGGTAAAAGGCGTCCAATGGTCGTATCCAGGGGCCGTAATCGGAGAGCCAGCCCCATTAGCCGCCGCCAGCCCGTTGAGGTACATGTTGGCGCTGCCATCGGCGGCCCATCGCCCGGAAACGGAGGCTGTCAGCGGGTCAGCCCCGGGTGGCAGAACGAACAGGTTGGTGTAGGTGTAGGAGCCGGCCGCCGTATAAGTGTCCGAGTAGGGAAGCTCCGGAGCAATCCAACCGGACGACGTGAAGGGTGAGAGTGGCCAGCCCCAGCCAGCCGACACCACTACCGCGTTGGGCGCATTATAGGCGCCCGGACCGGTCGGACTTCCAATCGGCACCGGGCCGAGGGTATAATGGGGATCGATGGCACCGGTGCCCAAAACGACCCGGTTGCTGTCAACACCGGTATCAAACAAGACATCAAGGAAGGACTGCAGACCGCTGGCTACAAGGGGGACGACAACGGAGGTCATATTCCCGGCCAAGTCTGTGACGTTGACGGCGACGAGGTTGCCACCCGCGGCGATGGGTGTACCCGCGGATGGCAACTGACTAAAGACCAATTGTCTTGAAGCCGTGCAGTTATCGGCGGCTGACACCTGCGCTAGCACGTCCGGCACGAGGCAATTCGTCACTGTCACGAACTTCGGATAATGCAGTGTGGGTGGTGTCTGGTCCTGCCCGCATACCAGCACCTGGCACTGGCTGACGTTTTTGCAGGCATCCATGACCGTTACCGTTACGATCTGGCAAGGGCCTGGTAGGATTGCTCCCGCCGACGGAGTTTGGCTATAAACCAACTGGCTTGCGGGGGTGCAATTATCGGTTGCGGGCGGTTGGATGGTCGGGATCTCAAGCTGCCAGCCGACATTCAGGGCCACGATGATCGTGTTCTTCGCACAAACGAGCGTTGGCGGCTGCGTAGCGCGAAGTGTTACTGTCTGGCTGCAAGTAGTGCTATTGCCGCAGTCATCGGTAATCAGCCAACTCTGGGTGATGGTTTTTGGACAGATGCCGTTGGTTGCCAATCCGGCCGATACAATCTGTACGCCGACGCTGCAGCAGCTTGTAGCGGTCGGAAGATCGAACTTCCAGTCGGTGCCGCAATTCACCACCTTGTTAGTGGCGCCTTGGACAAAGATCGGGACGGCACAAGGTGTTTTGCATTGGCCAACCGAACCAGCGCCAGCTATTGCCTGGATTTCCTGGGCCGTGAGCGCCCGGGCGAAAACCACAACCTCGTCCATACCACCCATCCAAGGGTCCATTCCAGGAAAGATCGAACTGCCGACCCGGAGGGGCATGGTGTTATCCAGACTGCCCGGCGGAACAGACGTGTTCAAAATTGCGGTGGGTGTGCCGTCGAGGAAGAACCGGACCACGGAGTTGGTTAGGCTGCGAGCTACCGTGACTGTGACGAAGTGCCATCGATTGTCCAACGGCACACTGTTCGTGTCGAGGTGGTTGGCGGGGTTGCCCGCGATGCTGGTCATTTGGAGCAGCAGGCTGCCTGAACTGACCGCAAAACTGTAGCCGATGCCGGTCACCGCGCGCTTATCAATGATGATGCGGGTCGAGGAAGCCCCGCTGCTGGAATCGCGGTTGACCCAGGCACCGAGTGTGAAATCGCCCGTGCCAACATTGATTCCGTTGTAGGAGGGCACGACCACGCTGTCGTCAAGCCCGTCAAAATACAGGGCGCCGCCGTTGAAGCCGCTTATGGGGGTCGTGTGAGTGGGGTCGGTGACGAGGTGGACGGGGCCGCTACTGCGGACGGATAGTGAAACTGCGCGGCGCTGCCTATGCCATCGGCACTGCCGAATACACCGGCGGAGCCGGCCAGCGTGGTCACGACGCCGCCGGAAAGCTGGCGGATGAGATGGTTATTCCGATCCGCCACATAGACGACCGTGCCGGCGCTGTTTACCGCCACGCTGGTGGGGCGGCTAAAGAGCGCCACGTTTGCCGTCCCATCGTTGAAGCCCGGTGAGCCGACGACCCCGGCGAGCGTCGTCACGACGCCGGCTGGACTCATTTTGCGGATGGTTTGGTTGAGCGTATCCGCGACGTAGATGTTGCCGACACCATCCACCGCCAGGCCCCAGGGTTGATAGAATCGTGCCAGGCTGCCCGTACCGTCGTTGGTGCCGGAATTGAGCGCCAATCCGGCCGGCGTGGTGAAGGCATACGGCTCGTAAATCGATTGCGCCCGAGTTGTGCTAACCGTCAAAGCGCTCAATGCGAGGATCACCCGGATTATTTGCTTTTTCATGCGTAATGTATTGTGGTGCGCTAAAATCCAAACAACTGGAAATAACTCCGCGAATGGTGCTATACAGCCCTTTTTCCCAGCAACTTAAGGACTAGGCGGTTGAGCCCGGGGGTATGGAGAATTCATTGCAAACCCGCCAGCACGGGCGGCAGTTCGTTGTGGCTCTAGAGCGGCAGCGAGACTCTTTCGATCGCTGTTCTACCCAAAGTCAATTGGACCTCGAATCTTTTGCGTATGAGTTGCACGATAGCTTGGGATGAGGACTTGGCAAGCGAATCTTTGAGCCTCAGACTACCGTCGTTTCTTGAGGTTTCTCAACCAGGCAGCCACCCGCGAGGCCAAACATTCAACCTATCTCAGAACGAGAAAAACCCTGGCCCTGCGCACCCAGGAACAGTTCTTTCTCAGCCACTATTTAGCTGCAATCTACGCTTTCGGGCTTGCGCCGCCCTGGCTTTGGAGCGAGACTTAAATCAAGAAAGGAAATACACTATGGAAGCAACAGAACGTGGAGATAACGAGAAAAGCGAACTTCGGGCAAGGCTGGAAGCCGCCGTCGAGAAAGCCAAAGCTACTTGCGAACGCCTGGAGGAAAAAACCGTCGCGGCTGCTAAGACCACTGACAAGGTCGTCCGTGAACATCCGTATCAAGCTATCGGAATCGCCTTCGGCGTGGGGGTGCTCCTCGGCGTGCTGGCGTCAAAGTGCCGCCGTGGCGGAGATTAAGCCGGTTTCGGTTGGTGGTGGTGAATAGCCAACGGCGCGGCTGGTCAGGAAGCCAGCACGCACCTGCGGTACGGTGCGGTCGTTTAAGTTCTGGCTCGGGAGATCTGGAAGTTGTCCACAATCAGGGCTGGGCGGAATCGTTCCGGTGGGAGATTTTCGCAACTTGCACCCAGGAATGACGGGTTGGGATGTGGGAAAGCGTTCGGCTCTACTTTTCCGGTGCCTTGCGCCGCAATGCTGCGCGGAGTTTTCCTATTCGCAGGTTCGGTGAGAACTAAAGACGGGTAGGGTTTTCCCCCCATAGACAGATAGCGGCACTCCTCGTACGGATGAACGTCACGCAACCCGCCGCAAATTCGTTCCGTCGGCCGCTAATTATTGTGGTTTTCGATCAATAACAAAGTGATGGCGTCGTTTCGTCCCTTGTCTCCTCGCACCTTGCCTTTGCTGGCGTTGGGCATCGTTTTCGCCGCATTGTGCTTTCGGCTGGGCTACCTGCCGCTGCTAGCTCCCGACGAGGGGCGCAACGCCGAAGTCGGCCGTGAGATGCGGGAATCCGGAGCGTGGCTCGTGCCTACCTACAACGGCGTGGACTACCTGGACAAACCGGCGTTCTATTTCAAGGCCATAGCGCTTTCCCTGACGGTCTTCGGAAACAATGAGACCGCGGCAAGAATCCCATCCGTCGTTTTTGGCCTGGCCCTCCTGGCAATGGTGTTTGGGTTCTGCCGGAAAGTACACGGGACGCGGTGTGGTTTGCTGGCGGTGATCGTCGTGGCGACGATGCCGCTTTTCCTGGTAAACGCGCGCACGGTGATCTTCGACATCGCCCTCGCCTTCTTCGTGTGTGGCGCGATCTTCTCCGGCTACCTGGCGGAAGCAACGGAGGGGAAAGCGCGCCGGAATTGGTACCTGCTCGGGGCGGCCTCGGCTGGGTTGGCGACTTTGGTAAAAGGGCCGGTCGGTTTTCTGATTCCTGCGCTGGTTCTGCTCGCCTTCAATCGCCTCGAAGGCCGGCGCGGCGCCTGGCGGAGACTCTTCGCGCCGCTCAATCTGGCGGTGTTTCTGGGCCTCACGCTGCCCTGGTTCCTGGGGCTTGCTCATGCGCGCGGTGATTTCCTCCATTACGGCCTGGTCGAGGAATCGTTCAACCGCTTCACGACGGCGAAGAAGTTTCGCCGGTCGGAGCCGATTTACTTTTTTCTGATCATTGTAGTCACGCTGTTCTTGCCGTGGAGCCTGCTGCTGCCGGAGGCGAGTGTCACGGTCTGCAAGGAACGGCGGATGAAGAACTCCGCCGACCGGCTTTGCCTGGTCTGGTCGGTGGTGGTATTCGTATTCTTCTCACTGTCACAATCGAAACTACCAGGGTACATTTTGAGCGTGACGATTGCGTGCGGGATCCTCGTTGCGCGAGTGTTCGATGTGGCACTGGCGGCGCCGGAGGGCAGGGCGGCTCGGCTCGTGCATCGCGCTGCCGCGGCCTTCGCAGTGGTATGTCTTCTGGCGTCCTTTGCGAGCGTGGCGGGCGCGTTGCAATGGTCGCCGTTCATTAGATTACTGCGCATCCCGGCGGTTGACACGGACCAGCTCGGTCGCGCCACCGCAACGATATTCCTCGTGCTGGTTGGGTTCGGGGTGTTTGGGTTGGTGGCGTGGTACCGGCGGAGCATTTCCCTTTGCTTCCTGTGCCTCGCTCTCTTCCCGCCGGTCAGCGTCAATGCGGGTGCTGGCGCGCTCGAGATTGTCTTTGCGGCCAAGTCAGGCCAGCGCATCGCCAGGCAGCTGGCAACGCTGCCGCCGCAGACGGAGTTAGCCTGCCTGGAGTGCTTTCCGAACGGGCTGCTGTTCTACCTAAGTCGCACCGCCACACTAATTTCCAGCGATGGCAGTGAATTGACGAGCAACTACATCATCTCGACCCTGGAGAAGACGCCGCAATGGCCGCCACAAATCGTGCGGCTCTCGGACTTTGACGGCTGGCTGGCAACGCGAAAGACGCCGGTTTACCTGATCGTTCGCCAGAAATCACGGAACAAACTGGAGGACATCGCTGCCGCCCGGGGCGCAGCCGTGCAGTCCCTCTCACCAGAATTCTGGGGGGCCCACCTCCCAGTAGCTGCCGCGCCCTGATATGTGCGGCATCTGCGGAATTGTTGCTGCGGACGGCCTGGTTCAACCCGAGGCGGCTCGGCTTCGCGTCGAGGCAATGCTCCAGGCTCTCTCTCACCGGGGTCCTGATGCCGTCGGCAGCGTGGCAACAGACGCAGCGGTTTTGGGCGTGACGCGACTGACAATCCGCGGCTTGGAAGCAGTCAGCCAGCCTATGGTGGACGCCGAAACCGGGGTCGTAGCCGTCTGCAACGGAGAGCTGGATAATCATCATGAACTGCGCCGCTGGCTGGTCGATCGCGGCCGCCCCGTCCGGCACAAGACGGATGTGGCGGTGATCCCCGGGCTCTTTCTTGAATTGGGCGAAGGCTTCGTGCATAGGCTGGTGGGCGCCTTCGCCATCGCGATTTGGGATCCGCGTAGCCGCAAGTTGACTCTGGCGCGGGATCGCGCCGGCGAGCGCCACCTGTTTTACACCTGGTGCGGAAATGAAGTCATCTTCGCGACGGAACTTGCCGCCCTGGTCGCACGCAGCCACTGGCCCATCCGTCTGGATCAAGCCGGTCTGCGAAAATACCTGCAGCTCGGCGTTTTCCCTTCCCCGGACACGCCGTTCGCGGGCATCAGAAAGGTCGCGCCCGGCGAATTGGTTGTGCTGGAGGGCGCGAAGATCCGACGGGAACGTTACTGGCGCTGGGGAAATGTCGAGACGCCGAAACAGCCCCCTTCGCTCGACGCTTTCGACGGCACATTCCGCACTGCGGTCGGCCGCCAGACAGAGGTGGACGTGGACTTCGGCGTGTTCCTGAGCGGAGGCATCGACTCGTCCCTGGTGTCGGCGGTAGTCAGAAGCTTGCATCCGAAGCGCCGCTTAGCAGCTTATACACTGCGGTTTGAGGAACCCTCCTTCGATGAGGGGACTTTCGCCGAGGTGGTCGCGCGACGATTAGACATGGAGCTCGTTACGGTAATGGTTCACCCCGAGGACGTGCGCCGGGAAGTGGGAACACTCATCCGCCTGGTAGGTGAGCCACTGGCCGATCCAGCCTGGCTGCCGGCCGCGCTGCTCGCACGGCGCGCAGCACAGGATGTCCGGGTGGCACTCGTGGGTGAGGGCGCGGACGAGCTGTTTGGCGGCTATCCAACTTACATCGGCGCGGGCGTCGCGGCGCAGTTCGCCCGGTTGCCACGCTGGGCGCGGTCGCTCGTCCGGCGCGCGGTAGAAACACTACCGCCCAGCCAAAAGAAAGTGACCATTTCCTTCCTGCTTAAACGTTTTGTCCAGGGTGCGGACCTGGATGGCATCGCGCGGCACTGCCTTTGGGTTTCCAACATTGCGCCGGCGCTGTTGCGGCGGCTGGGGGTCGCGCCGCCGGAGCTGGAGATCGAGGAGGCGGCCGGGGGGCACTTGATCGACCGAGTGCAGCGGTGGGATTTGGAGACCATGCTGGCGGAGGGTTTGCTGACCAAGGCCGACCGGTCGAGCATGAGTTCCGCGCTGGAGCTGCGGGCGCCGTTCCTGGACGCGGGGGTGATGGAGTTTGCGAAGGCACTTCCTTTGGCAGACCGGGTACGGGGTTTCACTACGAAGGTCTTTCTTAAGCGCTACGCGATGCGCTACCTGCCGGCCGAAATCGTGCACCGGCGCAAGCGCGGGCTCTCGGTTCCCATTGGCCGCTGGCTGCGTGGTCCCTTGCAGGAATGGGCTGCCGCCGCGCTGGCGAGCGGGCAGCTCGAGCGAGTTGGAATTTCCAATGCCGCGGCCCTCGACCTGTTTGCGGAACATTGCGAGCACAAAGCGGACCATGCCCGCGCTCTTTGGACCCTGCTGGTGCTGAGCGAGTGGCTGGATTGGTTAGGGAATGAAACCACCTCGCTCGCCCGGGAAGAAGTAGCAACACAGCCGTCGGCCAAGACCAAAGATGCCAGACTAACGGACGGACTGGGGCCAGCCGGGATGCCCCCGGAATGCACGGCCCGGCCGGAGTTCGCAACGCCAGCTTCGACGAGACATTGATCCCATGACAACATCGCCCAAATCCACTGCAACTCGGGACACCCTGGTTTGGGGGCTGACCCCTGTACAAATCGCCGGTCTGGGACTGGCATTAGTGACGTTGTTTCGATTCTGGTACGCCTGTCGCTATGACCTCATTCCCGACGAAGCGTATTATTGGGTTTGGTCAAAGCACTTTGCTCTTTGCTACCGGGACAAAGGCCCGCTGGTGGCGTGGACCATTGCGCTCGGCACGCAGCTTTTTGGCGATACGGTCTTCGGGGTCCGCTTCTTTGCCGTGTTGCTCAGCGTCGGCACTGCATATCAATTATTCCAGTTGGCCCGGCGATTGTACGACGACCGTACCGCCCTTTGGTGCCTGGTCGTGGCGATGACTATCCCGCTGTTCGATATCGGCGCCATCCTGATGACGATTGACCCGCTGAGCGTCTTTTTTTGGGCTTGGGGTGTGAACCTGACCTGGCGGGCTTGCGAGCACGGAAGAATACGTTATTGGCTGATGCTGGGAGCGGCCATTGGCATTGGTTTCCTCGCGAAGTTTATCAACGCCATCCAGTTGGTTTGCATCGTGCTGTTCCTGTGCTCGTCGCGGCCGCACCGGCATTTTCTTTTCAGCCGGCAAAGTCTGGCAACGTTGCTGATGTTCGGCGTCACTTCGTTCCCGGTGTTTTTGTGGAATGCGCAGACGGGCTGGCTCAATGTACAGGCGCTCCATGAACGCAGCGGCATCCATCAATCGTTTAGCATCCATCCCATTGAAGTCCTCCGCTACGTCGGCAGCCAATTGGGGGCGATCACACCCCTGCTGCTGATCGGCATGGTGATCGCCACGGTTGGCCTCTGGCGGTCGCAGAGCGATCAAGTGCGGGTGAAACTCCTCTTGAGCCAGTTTGTCCCGGTCCAGGCCATGTATCTGCTCCTCAGCCTCACCAGCCGGGTTGAGCCCAACTGGATTGCGCCATCATTGATTGCGGGTATCGTCCTGCTGGTGGCCTTCTGGCGGCAGCTTATCATCCGCTGCCCCAAATGGCGCTGGACGGCATGGGCCGCTCTGGGTTTGAGTTCGGTGGTCGCGCTCTTACTTCACGCCACGACTTTCTTCTGTCTGCCCTTGAAGATCGACCTGTTCCGCCGGGGTGAGGGCTGGCTGGATTTCGCGCAACACGTGCAGCAGGCCCGTGAATCGACCCGCCCCGACCTGTTGATCGCCAACTACTACTCGCAGTCCAGCATGATGCAGTTCTATCTGCCCGGCCATCCGTTCACCTATGTGCCACCCGCCCCTTACGGCAACAGCCAGTTCACCCTCTGGCCGGGTTACACCGTCAGCCATGGAACGCGAGCGCTCTACGTCTCTGACAGTCGGGGGCCGCTGCCAAAGCCGATCACAGATGAGTTTAATCGGCAGGAGTTACTGGACGATTTTTGGTCGGAACACCGTGGCCGGCAGACCACACATTTCCAAATCTACCTGCTCTCGAGAGATTAATGGGCTAAGCCAAAGGGCGCGGCTCACCCAAAGCAACGGTCACCCGGATATGGACTTCCTTATGCCAAACGGGGGATCATCCAACGGCCTGTGCATTCACGGCGGCCAAAGCTGATACCGGCCCGCGTGGTTGCATGCGACAAATCCTGGAGCGGATCACTTGCTTGCGGTTCCCGGGAACTTCTCCGCATTCGCTCCCAGCAGCCTCAGCACCACCCGATCGCTGGCCAATGGACTGACCAGCGCCAGGTTCAGCCGATCGGGGCGGAAGAAATCTCGCGCTACAGCGCGGATTTCGCCGGCCGTGACCTCACGCAAGTGGCGTTTGATTTGCGCCGGCCGCAGGATTCGGCCATAGCCGAGCAGTTGCTCGCCCAGCCAGTTCATCTGGTTATCGGTACTTTCGAGGCTCAGATCAATTTGGCCGATGACGTAATCCCGCGCGCGGCGCAATTCGCCGGCGCTCGGGGCGGCTTCCCTCATGCGTCGCAGCTCGCGCAAGACAAGTGGGAGCACCTTCGTCACATTGTCCGTATCCAGCCCGGCCGAAATCACCAGGTCGCCGGCATCGCTGAAGAAGCTCGGCGTGCTGTAAATGGAATAGGCCAGGCCGCGGTCTTCCCGCACTACCTGGAACAGACGCGAACTCATGTTCTCGCCCAGGATGGTATTGAGCAGGCGCAAGGCGTGCCGGCGTTCGTCCTGCCGCGAGCAGGTCCGGATGCCGAGCGCGATTTGCGTCTGCTCGGTCTGCTTGGTAAACAGGCAAACCCTGGGTTTCCGCTGTTCGCTCCGCGCGGGGGTGAAGCGCGGGCGGGCGGCGCTCGGAAATCGCGGAGCATAACGCGTGACCGCCCGGACGACCTGGCGATGCTTCAGCTTTCCCGCGGCGACGATAAGAGTGTTTGCGGGCACGTAGCTCTCGCGCAAATAGCCGAGCAGGTGGGCGCGCGTTATCGCATCCAGCGTCTGCTCAGTGCCGGTGATGGAACGTCCGAGAGGCTGGTCCGGCCACATCGTGGCGTTGAGCAATTCCTGGACGTGATGCTGCGGCTCGTCCAGGTACATCGCCATTTCCTCTTTGATCACCTCGCGCTCCTTGCCGATCTCCACCGGGTCGAACCTCGAGTCGAGCAGCATATCCAGCAGCACATCGAGCAAGTCGTCGAAGCGGTCATGGCCAGCCCGCGCATGGAAACAGGTCATCTCCTCGCTGGTAAAGGCGTTCAGATAGCCGCCGATGCCCTCGACCGCCTGGGAGATCTTCTTGGCCGAGCGCTTCTTCGTGCCTTTGAAAAGCAGGTGCTCGATGAAATGGCAGACGCCGTTGAGCGCGGCCGGTTCGTAGCGCGACCCCACGCCGACCCACAGGCCGACGCTCACGCTCATCATCTGCGGCATTTCTGCCGTGGCGACCGTCAGGCCGTTCTTGAGTTGAGTAACTTGATACATGCTTCGCCCGACACCAGCGGGCGAGCCATGAGTATCCGCTATACGGCCGCGCGAATCCAGTCACGCGTCACCTGGACGCAAATCTCCCCGGCAGAACGAATCCATCCCGCCCCTGTCCAATCGCCATGAGCAAATCGTTGGTCGGCAGGCGCGGCGGCAACCGGGTAATCCTTTGGGGACGGATTATCGCCCGGGGATTCGATGCTGCTTTGGTGGCCTTCGTGTTGTTCCTCATCGTCACCTGCGTCATGGGGGCGTCCACCGAGGCTCCGTTCTTCGACTCGTGGTGGGGGCGGCATCTCTTCCTCACGTTGCCGGGCTTCCTGGCATTGGGTGTGCTGGTGGCGACCGCGTTGCCCATGCTCCGATGGCTTCGTCTCCCGCTCGACCGGTTGCCGGACCTGGACACCGTCTCGGGCGGTGCCGAGTCTGAGGACCATTCCGAGCGGCGCATCGGACGGCGCCGCCTGGTGACCCTGGTGGCGATTGCCGCGGTTCCCGTGCTCGTGGTGCTGTTCTACCTCGAAGAGAACGAGCGGGGCGAGCACGCCTGGAACGTATATCAGCGGCAACAGGAAGCGCGCGGCGAGCGCCTCGATCCCGCTGCCCTGATCCCCCCCATTGTCCCTGACGACCAGAACTTTGCCGCGACCCCTTACCTGGCGCCGCTGTTTGATTTTGTGCCCGGCACCCAGCAACCGCGTGATGCCAACGCAGTGGCCGGCACCAGGACCCTCTCGCCCCGGTATGATGCCGCTTCCTCCCGGCTGGAGCCGCGCAGGCTGGCACGGTCGAATTCCTGGGTTGTCACAGAACTCGATCTGCGGGGTTGGCACGCTGCGTTTCTCCACGGGACCAATGCCCCCCGGTCAAACGCCCTAGCAGCTTTCAGGGCCAGATACGGCCTTCCACCCAGCCAGGCCGCCGCGGCGGCCGCTCAACCATCCGCCATCCACTCTCAACTGCCAACCAACGTTCCCACGCTTGCCGAAGCGGCCTCCGGCGTGCTGGACGCGCTGGCCGCATCCGAACCGGTGCTGGAGGAACTCCGCGCCGCCAGCCGGCGCCCCTATTCCCGGTTCAACCTGCGCTACGACACCGACAACGCGCCCGCGATTCTCCTGCCGCACTACTCGATCCTGAAACGCCTCTTTCAAGTCCTGCAGCTTCGCGCCTCGGCCGAGTCAGCCCTGGGGCAAACAAATGAGGCGGCCGAGGATATTCAGTTCATGTTCCGCCTGGTCGATGCCAACCGGAACGAACCCTTGCTGATCGCGCATCTCGTGCGCATCGCGGAATTGCAGATTGCCCTGCAACCGCTGGCGGAAGGTCTGGCCCGGCATCAATGGTCCGAAACCCAGTTGCGCGGCTTACAGGAGCGATTGCGCCAATTCGACCTCCTCGCCGATGCCCGGCAGGCTCTGCAAGGCGAGCGCATCTTCTTTGCCGGCAGCTTCATTGATTATGTGCGCCGGTCCCCCAACCGATGGCGTTTGCTGAACGATACCGGCATCACCGGCGGCGACGGCCAGGGATCCCGGCTTAATTGGCAATCCGCGGCACTCGCCGCCATCCCAAGCGGCTGGTTCTACTTTGAAAAACTCAACTACAGCCGCACGTTCCAGGATTATTTGCTGACGACCATTGACGTGCCGGGGCACCGTGTTAGACCCGATGCCTGCCGCCGGGCCGACGAGCACCTCATGGCGATGCAAAGCAAACCAGCGCCGGTTGTGGTGCTTCGCCACCAGTTCTTTATACGCTTTCTGCTCCCGGCGCTTAGCCGGGCAGTTCAAAAGTTCGCCTTCGCTCAAACGGGCGCGGACGCTGCCGCCGTGGCTTGCGCCCTCGAGCGCTACCGTCTCGTCCACGGGCAATTCCCCGAATCCCTCGGCGTGCTGGTGCCGGATATCATCAGCGAGCTGCCCCGCGATGTTATCAACGGCCAGCCCATGAATTACCGCCGTACCGCCGACGGCCAATACGTGCTCTACTCCGTCGGCTGGAACGAAACCGACGAGGGAGGCGTCATCGGCGTTAAGCAAAAGGCTGAACTCATTGATCAAAGCGTGGGAGATTGGGTCTGGCGATTGCCCCCGTGCCCGGAGCCCAATCTCTCGGCCCAATAAGATGCGCGCGTCGCACAGGAGCGCGGACGCCTCGTCCGCGTGTTTCTGTTTGCGTGGCTTGGTCAACCAGCCACCCATAGGGCAGGGACACGCGGACGAGGCGTCCGCGCTCCTATGCTTTTGGAGGCTGAAGTAAGATCGCTCCTACTCCGCCTAAAAGGCCGTCTAAGCCGCTAACCGCATCCTAAATGACTCACAAAAAAGGCGGCGGGAAATAGTCCCGCCGCCATGAATAATTAGAATGATCAGCCTATGAACACCCGAGGCTCTCGCCGCAGTTCAAGCACTTGTAGCACGCGCCATTGCGGACGGTGACGTGGCCGCAGTGCGGGCAGGTGGGCGCATCCTGTTGGAAGTGGGCGACCGAGTCGCTGAGCGTCTTCACCTGCCGCCCGGGCTGAACGGATTTGGCAGTGGGCTGGCTCTTGCCATTGCCACCGTGGCTGGATTCCGTTTCCAGGATATCCGTATCTTCCGAAATGGCCAGCTCCCGCACCGGCCGGTTGATCTTCTTCTTCACCTCTTCCAGCAGACCGGGGATGGCCAACTCCGGCTGATTGCGGTTCGGTGAGGTGGCCTCCCGGTATCCTGGGACGAACTGCACGCCCATCCAGCGGAACACATAGTCGGTGATGGATGCCGCGTTCCGGATATCGGGATTCTTCGTGAAGCCAGACGGCTCGAAGCGCACGTGGGCGAATTTTCGGACCAGAGCATCCAGCGGCACGCCGTATTGCAGCGCCAGGCTGGTTAGGGTGCCGATGCCGTCCATCAGCCCGCCAATCGTCGAGCCTTCCTTGGCCATGGTGATGAATAGCTCACCCGGCTGACTATTCTCAAACAGCCCGACGGTCAAGTAACCCTCGTGGCCGGCGATGTCGAACTTGTGCGTGATGGCGGTGCGCGTGTCGGAGAGCCGGCGGCGCAACGGCTTGCCGGCCTGGGCGGCGAGCTGGGTGATTTCGGATTCGAGTTCCTTGATGCGGTCAGCCTGCGCGGAATTGTCCACGGCGGGAGCCTTGTCGCTGCCTTGGCCCGTGCGTTTCGTGTTCAGTGGCTGTGAGCGCTTGGACCCGTCACGATAGATCGCGACGCACTTGAGGCCCATCTTCCAAGCCTGTACATAGGCGTCACGAATGTCCTCGATCGTGCTTTCGTTGGCCATGTTGACCGTCTTGGAAATCGCCCCGCTGATAAACGGCTGCGCCGCCCCCATCATCTTCAGGTGAGCGATGGCTTGGATGCTCCGCTGGCCGCGATAGGGCTTGAACGCGCAGTCGAATACCGGGAGATGCTCCGGCTTCAGACCGCTCGGAACGGGTTGGCCGCCGTCGGTGACCTCTTCAATCGTGTCATATTTCGTGATGTGCGCGATGATGCGCTCGTTTTGTTGGGAGCTGTAGCCAAGCCGCCGCAGGGCTTCGGGCACCGTCCGGTTCACGATCTTCAGCAGACCGCCGCCCGCCAGCAGCTTATACTTCACCAGCGCGATGTCGGGTTCGATGCCGGTCGTGTCGCAGTCCATCAGGAAGGCGATGGTGCCCGTCGGCGCCAGCACGGTGACTTGCGCATTGCGATAGCCCGCGGCGCGACCGTGTTCGAGCGCGCTGTCCCAGGACTTGCGCGCCTCTTCCTTCAGGTAATGGAATTCCTGGCTCGGCTGGATTTCCTCCACGGCCTCTCGATGCTGCTTAATGACGCTGAGCATGGACTCGACATTGTCGTCGGCCAGCGGCTCAGTCACATGCGCGCAACGGGCGTCGCGATAGCCCTTGAAGGCGCCCATGACGCCGGCGATTTCGGCCGATTGCTCGTAGGCGTGGCCGGTCATGATCGCGGTAATCGCGCCGGCCAGGGCGCGGCCTTCATCCGAATCGTAAGGCAGACCGTAACTCATGATGAGCGAGCCGAGGTTGGCGAATCCGAGACCGAGGGTGCGGAAGATATGGGAGTTCTCCGCGATTTCCCGGGTCGGGTAGCTGGCGTTGTCCACCAGGATTTCCTGCGCCGTAATGAAAAGCCTCACGGCGGCCTTGAAGCGCTCGACCTCGAACGTGCCGTCCTCGCGCTTGAACTTCATCAGGTTCAGCGACGCCAGGTTGCAGGCGGTGTTGTTGAGGAAAACGTATTCCGAGCAGGGATTGGTTGAGTGAACCGGCTCGGTGCCCTTGCACGTGTGCCACTTCTGGATGGCGCCGTCGTACTGCAGGCCCGGGTCACCGCAGACCCAGGTTCCCTCGGCGATGTTTTGCAACAGCGTGCTGGCGTCCTTTTGCTCCAGCCGTTTGCCGGTGGTGACGGACCGGGTCCACCATTCCTTGCCCTCCAGGGCAGCCTCCATGAACTCGTCGCTGACGCGCACGGAAAGGTTCTCGTTCTGGTACATCACGCTCCCGTAGGCGTCCCCGTTGTACGAGCCGTCGTAGCCCTGCTCGATGAGGGCCCAGGCCTTCTTCTCCTCCTTCATCTTGGCTTCGATGAACTCTTCGATGTCGCCATGCCAATCGCGCAGCGTGTTCATCTTGGCCGCGCGGCGGGTCTTGCCGCCGGACTTCACCACGTTGGCCACCTGGTCATAGACACGCAGGAACGACAGGGGACCGCTGGGCCGGCCGCCGCCGCTGAGCTTCTCTTTGCTCGAGCGAATGGGCGAGAGATCCGTGCCGGTGCCGGAGCCGAACTTGAACAGCATCGCTTCGCTTTGCGCGAGCTGCATGATGGATTCCATGTTGTCCTGCACCGACTGGATGAAGCAGGCGCTGCATTGCGGATATTCGTACTGTGTCTTCCCCCGCTCCGCCCGGCCGGTCTTGGGATCGCAATACCAGTTGCCCCGGCTGGAGGAGTTGCCGACGTGATACTCGTGGTAGAGCCCGACGTTGAACCAGACGGGTGAGTTGAATGCGCCGTGCTGGTTCAAGCACAGCCAGGTCATCTCGTCGTAGAAAACCTCGCCGCCAGCTTTGGTGAAGTAGCCATCCTTGATGCCCCAATCCGCGATCGTACGGCAAATGCGGTGGATAAGCTGGCGCACGGAAGTCTCCCGCTCCGGCGTGCCTTGCTCGCCGTAAAAGTACTTCGACACGACCACCTTGGTGGCCAACTGCGACCACGCCTGGGGCACCTCCACATCTTCCTGCTTGAAGATGATCTTCCCGGCATCATCCGTGATTTCAGCGGTCCGCCGTTCCCACTCGACTTGGTCGAACGGGTGGACCTTGGGATCACTGAAAGTCCGCTCCATACGGAGCATTTTCCTCGCTGCGGCAGCGCCGCCTTTGGGAGCGCGCGTCCCGGTTATGGTTGTGGACCGACGACGCCCCTGGGATGGAGCGTCCGCCAATACTCGTTCGCTGGCAACTATCATGGTCATTCCTTTCTGCTGATCTACTGCCGAATGTTCCCGTCAGCCGACCTGCCACAAAACATCCGGCAATTCGGGTTCAAATTTGCCTGTTATAATAAATAATGCCTCTCCTCGAGGCTTGTCATATACCCCATTAGTTGGGTAACGGCTCTAACTTTACTACCACCTGTTGGGGGAACAAGATAATTGTGGAAAAATCTACGCTAACGATATTCCCTGGCAAAAAAGCCAGGAATTGCTCCGCCAAAAGCCGCTTTGGACACCCATTCGCGCCCCAAAAAGAACGCGTGCGATCAGAACCGCGCCCGCTTAACGCGATTCTTGCCTGCCCCGGGGTTTGAACTTCCGCATCGACTCGATGGTTTTCGGGCGCGGTTTCGCGACCAGGACGATCGCACACCCCTCGTAGCCGAACGCGGTCCGCATCTGGTCGGCCAGGTATTTCTTGTATTGATCGGAGAAATACTCGTCCCGGTTGACGAAAAGCAAAAAGGTAGGCGGCGCCTGCCTTACTTGGGTCGCGTAAAAGAACTTCAGCCGATGGCCCAGCGCGCTGACCGGCTGCCGGCGCTCAACGGCATCCCGCAAGGTGCGATTCAAAATCGCCGTCGGAATGCGTTGCTGCAACTGGGCGGCAACGTAACGTACCGCTTCGAGCAGTCGATCCAGGTGAAAACCCGATATGGCCGAAGTGAATATCACCGGCGCGTAGTCCAGGAAGAAAAGACGCTTCTGCACCCACTCACCAAACTCGGAGAGCGTCGTCATGACATTGGGCGCGTGTCGGCTGGCCTTGGTTTGGCGGCGCTCGATCTCCTCCACCCGCGCTTTGCGGATCACATCGTCCACCAGGTCCCATTTGTTCACCACCACGATGCAGGCCCGGCGGGCTTCCACAATCCGGTCGGCGACCTTCTTGTCCTGCTCGGTTATCCCGGTCTCCGCGTCCAGGACCAGGATGGCTATATCGCAACGGGCGATGGACTCCTCAGCGCGCTTCACGCTGAAGAACTCAATCGAGTTATCCACGCTCCGGGTCTTGCGCAGGCCCGCGGTATCAATCAGCACATAGGATTGCCGCACGCCCTCGGTGATGACTTCGAATGGCACATCCACCGAGTCGCGGGTCGTGCCGGGAATCGGGCTGACCACGACCCGCTCGGACTGCGTGAGCGCGTTGACGATGGAGGACTTGCCCACATTAGGGCGGCCCACGATGGCAAGCTTCAGCGGAGCCGGCCCCGTGTTGGGTGACGCCTGACCCGCTTCCGCATCTTCAGGCTTGTCCGCGGCTCCTGTCCCGACTTCAGATTCCGCACTTTGGACTTTGGACTTTGGACTTGGCACTTCGAGCAGTCTCATCGCCGCACTCATCAACGGTTCGATGCCCTCGCCGTGAATGGCGCTGACAGGAAAGAGTTTGTCGAAGCCGAGCTCGGAGAATTCCAGAGCGCTGGTCTCCGCCCGGTGAGTATCCACCTTATTCACGGCGACCAGCACCGGTTTGCCGCTGTGCCGCAGGCGCGCGGCCGCTTCGCGGTCCAGCGGCACGACCCCCTCCTGGACGTTCACCACCAGGATGATGACGTCTGCCGCTTCAATCGCCAGCTCGACCTGCTCGAGCGCCGCCTTGACGATGACATCATCCGCCTTTTCGCGGCGCAGCAGGCCGATGCCGCCGGTATCGACCAGCGTGTAAGGCCGTCCGCTCCATTCCACCTCGGCCGAGATGCGGTCGCGCGTGACGCCGGGCTGATCGTGCACGATGGCAATGCGCTGGCGGGCAATGCGGTTGAACAGGGCGGACTTGCCGACATTGGGCCGGCCGACGATGGCAATTAATCCAGGCATGATTTAATTCTGACAGAAACGTTCAAAAGCACCGCCAAACAGGTCGCTCACGTCGCGCTCAATCTCCGTGCGGCTGACCGGCCAGCCGGTTTGGGCCAGGGCCAGGTATTGGTCCACCAGGGCCCGCGCGATGATGCGGCGCGAGTGCTGCCACTTGTAAATGATCTGGTCGAGGACACGCGCGTCCGAATGCTGGGGCGTGAAACTCAACCCCAGCAATTCCAGGCGCAGCCGGGTGATTTCATCAATCAGGTGCGGCACATTCGTGAACCACCAGCAGCCGAATGGGTGCAAGTTGCGGAACTTCCGCGCAAGCACGCACAGCTCGTGCTGGTTTTCGCGCGCCAGCACAGTGGCCAGGAACTTGTTTTCCGGGTAGCCCGCACAGAGGTTTTGCAGCACCGCCAGGTTGCTCGCACCCACGCCGTCACCCGCCAGTCTCAGTTGCGGGTTCGCCGCCCGCTTCACGCCCAGCATCAACGCGAAGGGCATGCCGTGCTCGCGGCAATGCGGCAGCACGGCCTGCTCGATCAGTTGGGTCGTGATGGTCCTGGCCGGGAATGCAAAATCAGCCGGGAGAGAAACCATCACGTAGCGGGCGTCGAGGCGCTGGCTCCAGTCCGCCAGGAAGCGGCGCACCTCGTCGAAGGTCTTTCGCGACGGCACCCCGGCCGCCACCCGGTAACCCCAGCGCGCGAGCTGGGGCGCGGCCTCAGGCCAGGTCAACAGCAGCGGGTCGATGCGCAGTGCGGCGGCGAAGCGGTCATCCCGGCGGAATCCCCTCTCCCAGACCGGCCGTTCCAGGTCGTCGAAAGGCGAATTGGTCATGATCATCTTCCGCACCCCGGCCAACTCCATGCTGCGGGTGATGTGGGCGTCCACATCCTGGCTCGCAAACCATTGGCGCACGGCCGGCAAATCGCGCCGTTTCACGTCCAGGCCGAGCGAGTGCAGCGTGGTCAGAACTCCACGGCACGCCTCGGAAACGGGCGAGTGCTGCAGAAAAAGCGCTTCCCAGACCAAGTCCGCCTGCCGGGTCTTGGAGAGCGACCAGAACTTGTCGTAAGGCAGGTCGAGATAGCGGAACGCTTCGGAAACCAGGTAGTGATAAACGAGCAAATCGTCGATGCCCCAGAGCAGCAGTTCTTTGAAAGCGGGGTCGTACAGGTGCGTGTGCATGTCCGTTACCGGGGTGGACATCACAATGCTCTCGACCTGCTCGGCCAAAGGGCTGCGGCTGACATCCGCAAGCGTCGCTTTCATAGGCAGCAGACCTTACTATAAAACGCATTCGTAAGCCATAACAAACGCGCCCTTAACCCTGGAAAGAGCAGTTCAACCCCGCCAACCACGCGCCACGACGCTAATGGGGCCGATTTAATAATGATCCCGGCTTCACCTTCCGGGGAAAAGCCCGTTCTGGTACACCTGATTGCCCTTGTTCGCGTTGTTTAGCGCATTTAGCCGGTTTAGCGGGCAAGCCTTCCTCAGGTTAACACGGGGGAAAGCCGCGCGGCACCGACGCTCGTTTGCGCTCAGCGCGCCAGCGCCAACGCGACCACGCCTGCCACCGCAATAACCCCTCCCACCAGCGAACGGACCGTAGGGCGCTCGCGCTCCAGCACGAACGCGAAAGGGATGACGACAATCGGCGTGATCGCCAGGATGGCGAAGACAATGCCGGCCGGGGTGCTCTCCAGCGACCACTGCATGCAACTAACCCCCAGCGTCTGTCCGGCCAGAGCATTTACCAGCACCCAGGGCCACACGCCGCGCCATTTCTTCTTGGAGGCCGCCACCACCAGCTCACGCGGGGCGCGCGCCTGGACTTTGAAAGCCCGCCGCTTGACCACCAGCAGACAGATTCCCCCGAGCAGCGCCCCCCCGAGGACCCGCTGAAACCCGGCATTCCCGCCATTGATGGCCTCGCCGCTGGCATGCACGACTTCGTAAGCCCGGCGGCTGAGCACGCCGCCAGCCGCTCCACACACGGAGGCCACCACCGAGCAGAGCGTCCCCACAAACAGGTCGCGCCGGTTCCGCTGCACCTGTTCGCCGGGCATCAGCGCCAACCCGACCCCGCCGACCGTGAGCAGACCCCACAGCATTTGCGCCAGGCTCAGCGTGGTCCCCAGCCAGGTCCATTCGATGAGCGCGGCCAGCGGGGCGCTCAGGCAGCCGGTAAGCAGCGCGGTGAGCCGCGACCCCAGGCGCGGCAACGTCTGGAAAAATGCCACGTCGCCAATCCCGATACCGATGGCGCCGCTCAGGAAAAAGAGGGGGAACGCCGCCCCGCCGGCGCCAATCCCAAACGCATAAGCCCAAACGCTCAGCAGCAGCGCGGCCAAACCCAGCCGCCAGAAGTTAGCCTCCGTCCCGCCGATCAGTTTGGCCGACCGATGGCCGCACGTGATCGAGATGGAAAACAACAATGTGCATACCAGCGCTGCAAACACGGCCCGTACAGTAGCCGGTTCTCGCTGCCACGTCGAGACCGCCGCAAACACCGTCGCTTCGACCGAGCGGCTGAGGATAGACCTCAGGATGGGAAATCGGCCCTGAGGCCCCGCATTTCAGGCTGGCTTTGAGGCCGCAACCGGGGATAGCCCCCTTGCCGGGGCACCCAAACACACCAAATAATCATAAACATTCAGAATACATACCCCCTTGCCCGCACCCCTCGGGGTGATCTGGGAAAGGTCTGGACCACTCTGGTACTGTCCTATACCCGTAGCCCGCTCCAACCCCCTGCTTTTACAATAGTTAAGCTTATTCCAGTCACCTTCCGGCAGCATTGCTGGCGCGACGCGGCTCGGCGGGTGGCTTTGGGGTGGCTGTAGGCAGCCTGCTGGCTGCCAGGAGTAACCGCATGATCCGGTCAAAGTGCAGGGCACAGCGCTTTGTGACAGGCTGTCTGGTCCGCTAGCAGCCGCCAGCCTTTCGATTTTGGCGAGCGAAATCGGGATCGTATTCGCCGCCTGCGCAAGGACGTTCCGTCTTTCCGTCTTCCTCTTGCCCTATTCCCCTCAATTCGGATTTGCTTCGGATCTCGAGCGTCGGACTTCGGATTTCCGGCTCCGCCGGCCTGCGCTCTGCGCGGCTCGCCGGTTCCTTTGCGCTCGCCGCCTTTGGTCAGCCGATTGCGATCCGGCCGCAGAGTTGACCGAGCGCGTGGCGGAGTTTGGCAAAGGCACAGGTTTCGGGAAAATCGGGTCCGTCAGCACCAGGGTAGGCGCTGCAGCCGTAGCTGTGGACGAAGCGGCCGGCAGGGCTCAGCTCCAGGGTCCAGAATTTACCAGCCGCAACAGCCGCTGCTTCGTAGGCTGGAGCCCAGTGCCAGACGCCGGCGGCATTCACGGCAGCCCAGAAGCGCTCCCACTGGTCCGCGCTGAGGCTCGGCAGGGCTTTCGGCTCACAAGCGGCGATCCACTGGCTGTATCCGTATCGAAGCTGACCTGCTTTGAACTCGATGATACAGCCGGATCCGTCACCGCGAACCAGAACGAAGCGGAGCGTTGCGGGAAAATAGTCTGGGAGCTTGGTTTCGGGTTGGCTGATACCTGCCAAGGCCCTGGGATCAGGGTGGCTTGGCTGAATACTATACTACGGGCAGTGATACGATAGGAAGGCGCGAAGCGGACAAGCATGTCCCATGCCGCTAGAAATTGGAACCTGGTCTAGAGGGTGTCAGGTTCAGAACTCCTGGCACGGTGGAAAGGGCGTAAGCCCCGTTCCCCCTCACCCCGGCCCTCTCCCCAAAGGAGCGGGAGAGCTATCGACCGCGTGGCGACAAATCGAGGCAGCATGCCGTTTTTAGGCTAAAGTGAGCAATCTACGGACCCCCTTTGCCGGTCGGTTCAATATCCACTACTAAACCCCTGCTATACCCCTCCTAAGCCCCTCCTAAGCCCCTCGTATTGCCAATACGAGGGGTATACGAGGGGTATACGAGGGGTATACGAGGGGT
>SESG01019132.1_pt1 | contig 25251 bp, 18 predicted proteins | sample 3171421 | NCBI WGS metagenome assembly SESG01 (sample SAMN10866946, study PRJNA518727) | freshwater metagenome | biome: subpolar coniferous forest; feature: holomictic lake; material: water; isolation source: holomictic Lake 227, 6 m and 8 m depth | place: Canada: near Kenora, Ontario | collected...
TGCGCGACAATGATCCGACCAGGCTCGGACATAATACCAGCTTCGTCACCATCATTGCGTTCAATGTACTGCATATCCTCACCACCGACCAGATCAATATGTACGTTACCAGTGCACACAAACAGATCGACCTGATCAATGCTTTTGCCCTTCAGCGTTTCCCACTGCTTAAGGCTTTCCGCCGCCTGAAAGAGGGCGATATCCCAAGCGGAACTATAGGGCTCAGCAAGGAAGCCGTGATGGCTTATGCTGCTGAGTTGTATAAGACCGACGGACAAATCAGTTACGACCGGGCAAAATTGTTTGGGGCTGTTGTGGGTTCCTTTACTACGGATCAGAAAGCTGCGATGGATGCGCTGAAGGCTAAGAACGGCATAGGGAACTGGGACAGCAATTTGTCGAATCCACTTGAAGGACTGGGTTTAGCGCAGGATGTCAATGTAGCGGTGATGACCTACGCCAGCGAGATGTATGCCTGGTACGCAGGTTCAGTGACTTCCGATGTGTATTTCTGTCCCGAGAGGCATGGTACCTATTTCGGGTCGTTTTACCTGAAAGACTGGCCGGCGATGGGGAACCCGAACTACACTATTGACGAAACTCTCACCGCCAGCGCCGGCCAGAATTTCCTCAACATCCTCACCCCTGCCCAGGCTGAACAGGTGAAGGGGATAGTAGACTTACAACGTAGTGCCCTGACGGAACTGGTAGCAAAGAGAGAAGCTGTTTCGACCGAACTCCGCAAATTCCTTGCTTCAGGCATAGCCGATTCAACCACCGTGATAGCATTGAGCGAGCGTTACGGAGAACTTGACGGGGAATTATCCTATTACTACGCTTCGGTATTCACCCAGGTTTACAATACCATGTCGGATGACCAGAAAGCAAAATTAACAGCTCTTGCCAATGACCTTGGATATATCAATCCCAGCGGGGCATTCCAGTATTCCCAGCCGGTTACCATGCCCGAAATCATGAATACTGATTTCATGTTCAAATGATCCAAAGCCTGCAAACAAAGATTTATCGTACTTTCAAACTCTAAATAAACCGATCATGAAAACTCATTTTGTAAATAAAAAGGAATCAATGATTGCCGTTCTGGCAGTGCTGATGGTGCTTCTCCAGGTAAAGAGTTTTTGCCAGGACAGGCAGGATCCCGGGAAACCTCATCCGCCCACAACAGAAGAAAGGATGAAAATCGTTCAGGAAAAAATCATCAAACCTTTATCGCTGAACACAACCCAGAGTCAGACCGTGACCCAGGCTTTTATGGATTTCTTTACGGCGGCCGACAATGCGCGGAAAAATCAGAAAGATCTGCATGGACCGCTTGACAAATCGGTCATTGGCCCAATTGAAAAAACCAGGGATGACAAGATCAGCAAAGTCCTGACAAAGGAGCAGTTCACAAAGTACCTGGAACTTGAAAAAGCCGCCCGTCCGCCTAAACCAGGAAACCAGGACCCACCCAAAAAGTAAGGCTTTTGCTGCCATAAAACCTCTTTATTAAATACATTTGCATTAAGGACCGCCATCAGGTGTAAGTAATCGGCAATGAAATCCAGGAACAAAAAAATACTGTTTTCCGAGATCGCACTGATCACCTTTGTATGGCTGGTCCTTATGCTTACACCAATTTTATTCAGGGAAGACAACAATAAACCTCTCTGGAAAAGCATGGCAAGCCAGCTCGAAATCCTTATTCCTCTTACCATTCTCTTTTTTATCAACCGCTTCCTGCTTGTACCCAAAATCCTCTTTAAAGGAAAGCCGGTTGTGTTCATCGCTTCGGTACTTGTGGTAATCCTGCTGCTTACCATTGGTTCATATGTTTATGACGTTTACATTAACAAACTCCCGCCCGACAGGCCACCCCGCGCAGCAAATGAAGGCAGGCCGCCAAGGGATGACAACAGGGAAGCTGGCGGATTAAGGCCGCCACCCCAGGACGCCCCTCCCCGCCAGGACGATAGTGGCGACCAAACTCCCAGGCAGAGGACCAGACAGCCCAGGCCCGTTCCGCCCTTTGCAAATGTGCTGATCCTCTCAATCCTGATCGTTGGATTTGATACGGGTTTGCGCTCAGGACTCCGATGGATGGAAGCTGAAAATGCAAAAGTGAAACTCGAAAAGGAAAACGTTTCAAATCAGCTGGCTTTGCTGAAAACCCAGGTGAGCCCTCATTTTTTCATGAATACACTCAACAATATTCATTCACTGGTCGACTCCAACACCGAGGAAGCAAAGGAAGCTATCATCAAACTTTCAAGAATGATGAGGTATCTTTTGTATGAAACCGAAACTGAGAAAACAACATTGAAAAAAGAGGTTGAATTCCTTGAAAGCTATATCAATCTCATGAAGCTGAGGTTCAACGAAAAAGTAAGGATCAGCCTGAATCTGCCAACAGTGATCCCCGAAATTTCCATTCCTCCTTTCCTCTTTATCTCTTTCATCGAGAACGCCTTCAAACACGGGATAAGCTATAAGAACGAATCATTTATAACGATTGACCTGATACCGGGAAAAGAAAGGCTGCTGTTTGTTGCTAAAAACAGTAAGACCGAAAAGCCAAGGATGGATGAATTCTCAGGTATCGGAATTGAAAATTCGAGGAAAAGACTGGATTTGCTGTACGGAAACAGATATCACCTCGACATTATCGACAGCGAAGAATTATTCACCGTTAACTTATCTGTCCCGGTATGATACGATGTATTGCGATCGATGACGAACCCCTTGCCTTAAAACAGATTGCGGGGTATATTTCAAAAACTCCGTTTCTTGAACTGGCAGGTACTTGCGAAAGCGCCCTGCAGGCTCTCGAACTCTTACAGAATACTGCTGTTGATCTTATGTTTGTGGATATCAATATGCCGGACCTCAGCGGGATGGATTTTGTAAAAACCCTCGAGAATCCTCCAAAAATCGTATTTGTAACGGCTTACAGTGATTATGCCCTGGAAGGCTTCAGGGTCGACGCCATAGATTATCTTTTAAAACCCATAGGGTATGGAGATTTTCTGAAGTCGGCCAACAAAGTGAAATCCTGGTTCGAGGCCCAGCCTGTAAAACCTGCCGAAGTGACGAGCAACAAGGATTTCCTTTTTATTAAATCAGAATACAAAATACTGCGGATCAATTTCGACGATATAAAATACATTGAGGCGATGAGCGAATACATCAGGATCCACCTCATGAACTCCAAGCCGGTGATGACCCAGCTAAGCATGAAAGCACTCGAAGATCAGCTGCCCGAAGACCGGTTTATGCGGGTGCATCGTTCGTTTATCATCAACCTCTCGAAAATCTCAGTGATCGAACGAAACAGGATAGTTTTCGACGGTACTACCTATATTCCTGTTAGCGATCAGTACAAAAGCCGGTTCCAGGCATACGTCGATAAAAATTTTCTTAGCTGATAGTTGCCTTTCCCTCTTCCCTCACATCAGGGTAATCCTGTGTTTTTGTGTATATATTTCGAATTGCACATATTTCATATTTAATCCACGCCTATGCGAAGTTTTACAATTATTTTGCTGATTCTTACCGGCCTTCTCACCGCCATTCCTTCATCCGCACAGACATACAATATTATTTTAGGAAGACCAACGGCTTCTTCAATAACCATCAGCATTTTATTTGACCAGAGTGCGGATGTTTACTGGGAATACGGGACCGCGCCTGGCACATATTCGTTAACGACAAACCAGTCCCTTGCCACGAAAGACACCCCTTTAGTTACAGACTTTACCGGGCTTCTCCCCGATACGAAATATTATTACCGTACAAGATATAGGGCAGCCGGGGGGAGTAGCACATTCCTTGCAGGTCCCGAGTGCAACTTCCACACTCAAAGAGCCCCGGGGAGCGCTTATACGTTCACGATAGAATCGGATGAACATCTGTATGATAAAAAAGGCGTAAAGAACCTTTACCGGATCTCTCTTGCCAACCAGGCCAAAGACAATCCCGATTTCATGCTTTCATTGGGGGATATTTTCGGTGATGATCATCAGCCTTATTCTATCACATCTGAGGAAATGAAGACCCTGCACAGCAATTACCGCCCACTGCTCGGCAGTATCTGTCATTCGGTGCCGCTCTTCATCTGCCTTGGCAATCATGAAGGTGAAAAGGATTTTTACCTGCAACAAAACCCTCCTGAAAATCTTGCTGTTTATGCTACCTTATGGCGGAAGTTCTATTACCCTAATCCCTCGCCGGGTGGCATTTACACGGGTAATCCCGACACTGAAGGATATGGCATGGGCAATCCCGAAAATTACTATGCCTGGAAATGGGGTGATGCTCTTTTCGTGGTGCTTGATGTATACCGCTATGACAGCGATACCTCGTCTAAGCCCAAGAACTGGGAATGGACCCTGGGCTCCGCTCAGTATACCTGGCTTAAAAACACACTTGAAAACTCCGATGCAAAATTTAAATTCGTATTTGCCCATCATACACGTGGAGAAGGCAGGGGCGGGGTTACGACTGCAAAATATTTCGAATGGGGAGGGTACGAAGCCAACGGCACAAACTGGGGATTCACGGCCAACCGTCCGGGCTGGGACAAACCCATTCACCAGCTGTTAGTCGATAACAAAGTGACCATATATTTCCAGGGCCATGACCACCTGTTCGCCCATGAAGTGCTCGACGGGGTGATTTACCAGGAGGTGCCCATGCCCAGCGACTCAACTTACGAACTCGGTATGCTCGCCAATGCCGGCGCCTATGTTTCTGATACGATCGGTGGTTCCGGACATTTAAAGGTGACCGTTTCTTCATCCTGTGTGAGGGTGGATTTTGTAAGGGCGTATTTGCCGGCCGACACGGTCTCGGGCGTTCATCATAACCGGGAAGTGGGGTTCAGTTACACTCTAGGAGATTGCCCCACAGGCATAGAGATGCGTGATGCAGGATGCGGGATACAGGTTTATCCGAATCCGGCGAAAGACAGGATAAACATTGTTTTTCCTGAGGGACAAGGACCATTGCAGTTCACCCTGTTCAATACCCTGGGGCAAACTCTTCTGCAAACTAACTCCGCTTCAATCGATGTTTCGGGCCTCCCCGAAGGTCTGTGTTTTCTGCGGATGAACAGCCCCGGTTACCAGGAAACCCGTAAAGTCATCATCAAACGGTAACGCCTGTCCGGAATGAGATCTGCCTCGCTGAATGAATTTCAGAATCCACAGGTTAAAACTTCGGTTTCATTGAAAACATTTGTTATCAGCCCTTGTCAGAAATAATTTTGGCAGAATGAATATACTAAACCACAAGCTATGAAAAGAATATTGTTACTTATCGGCATTCTCCTGTGCACCCTGAGAATGCTTTCCCAGGAATCGTTCATGATCAAAACAGAGACCAGGTACTGGGATGATATAAGGACTTATGCAGGGTATACCTTATTTGGCACAAGAGGCCAGACCTACCTGATCGATTTTGAAGGCCATGTAATACATACCTGGCCCCTGGGCACAAACCCTCGTTTCACCGAAGCCGGAACCCTTCTGGATGCCGTGGGCGGCAACCCCAGCAACCAGAATGTGTGGAAAGAACTTGACTGGAACGGGAATACCGTTTGGCAGTATACCGAATCCCGCTCGAGTTATCATGGCCATCATGATTTTGTAAAACTCTTCAACCCGAAACTGGGAGATTCAACGTTCATGTTTATAGCCAACAAGGATCTTACAGCACAGCAGTGTCTTGATGCAGGATGCGATCCCTCCCATAATTATACCGGAGCCCAGATGGATGCAATCGTTGAAGTCAACAGGGCAGGAACGGTGGTCTGGGAATGGTGGTTCTTCAACCATGTGGTACAGGATATCGATCCCACCAAGTCGACTTATGGTGTCATTGCCAATACGCCGGGAAGGATCAACCTGAATCTCCGCGGAAACCCCGTCAAGAGCGACTGGATGCATTGCAATTCCCTCGATTATAACCAGGATCTTGACATGGTTGTGATCAACTCCGTTCACGGGGAATTTTATGTGATCGATCATGGAAATACCTTTCTCCCCAACGACCCTACAGGCAGCACAACCCTTGCAGCTACCACAGCGGGTGATTTCAAATACCGCTTCGGGGATCCGGCAAAATATGACCAGGGAGATCCTCCCCTCGTTCTCGACAACTGGGAAAAAGCAACTGCAGGAAACAAGCAGCTGGGAGGATCCCATGACATTCAGTGGATAAAACCAGGACTGCCCGGTGCAGGCCATTTCCTCGTATTCTGCAATGCTCAGAACCTGTTTGAACTCACTCCTCAGTCATACATCATCGAGATCAATCCATACCTTAACTCATCAGGAACAGTTACTTCAAATTTCGTAAACCCTCCCGATGCAGGATACAATATCGTTTCATCTCCCGACCCCAATCTCATGAAAGAGAACAAGAATGTATCAAAACAGATTGTGTGGAGATATTCGAGCAAGAACAATACTTCGTTTTACAGTACCATTGGTTCGGGAGCCCAGCGTCTGCCCAACGGCAACACCCTGGTGTGTTCAATGAATGATGGCCACTTTTTTGAAGTCGCTCCTATCGACACCTCCATAGTTTGGGAATACACCAACCCCATGACCCGCGACGGCATCAAGAAAATAAAGGTTGACCATTATCCCACATATAACGGGGTGTTCAGGGCCTATCGCTATGCTGCCGACTGTCCGGCACTTATAGGTCACGATCTTACACCCGGAGCCACGATGACCGGCGACCCACCTGCATACTGGACACCAGATGATATCACGGCTGTTCAGGAGCAAAGCGAGGCTCCCTCTGTGAATGATGATCTGAAACAGAATTATCCAAACCCCTTCTCAGCAGGAACCACTATAGGTTTCAATATAGCGCAGTCGGCCGAGGTAAGCCTGCTCATTTATGACCTCCAGGGAAATTACGTAAAAACCCTGATGAAAAAATACTGCAGCAACGGTAACTACTCGATTTACTGGGATGGCACAAATGACGGAGGAACCCGGGTTGCCAGCGGGATGTATTTCTATATCCTGATGGCCGACAATCGCAAGCTCAGCAAAAAAATGATCTATAACAGGTAAAACAGATATGACCGGACTATTCAGAACTGTACTCCTTTTTTCTCTCCTCTGCGGATGGGTGAGCGGGTTTGACCAGAACTTCACCGAAATTCTTGGCCGTCCGACTGCACATTCAGTAACCATAAGCATTCTGTTTGACCTTAAGGCGGATGTTTACTGGGAATACGGAACAGAAAGCGGAGCCTATACGATGAATACACCTACATCTACAACGCTTACCGATACAGCCCTGGAGGCTGTTTTTACCGGGCTTTCTCCTGACACCCGGTATTTCTACAGAACCAGGTACAGGGATGCAGGCACCTCAGGTGCTTTTCTAAGCGGCCCTGAGCACAGCTTTCATACTCAAAGGCCTGTAGGGGCATCATTCACTTTTGCCGTGGAAGCTGATCCTCATCTGGACACAAATTCAATACCTGAAGCTTATGCATTAACCCTTCAGAATATTAAGGATGAAAGCCCCGATTTCATGTTTGACCTTGGAGATACCTTCATGTCGGAGAAACTCCAGGATAAAACCCAGGCGAATATCACTGCCCGCCACCTGATGTACAGGCCATATTTCGGATCTGTATGCCATTCGACACCTCTGTTCCTTGTCAAAGGCAACCATGAGGGAGAGAACGGCTGGGCTACTTCAGGTTCACAGGCCAACCTGAAGATCATGGCGACAAACACAAGGAAACTCTATTATCCAAATCCCGTGCCTGACGGATTTTACAGCGGCGACAGCATACCAGAGCCGAATGTAGGGCTTATGCAAAACTATTATGCATTTGAATGGGGAAATGCATTGTTCATTGTTCTCGATCCATACTGGTACACCACCAGCAAGCCAGACTGGGGATGGACCCTGGGTGAAGTCCAGTACAACTGGTTCAGAAAAGTGATTGAAGGAAGCAAAGCCAGGTTCAAATTCGTATTCTGTCATCAGCTTGTCGGTGGGAACGGGAATGACGGAAGGGGGGGAATTGAATTTGCGAACTTCTTTGAGATGGGCGGATTGAACAAGGATTCGACCCGGGGATGGGAGACAAACAGGCAGGGATGGGAAAAACCTGTTCACCAGCTGATGACCGACAACCATGCCAACATATATTTTCATGGACACGATCATTTTTTCGGCAAGCAGGACCTTGACGGGATCGTTTACCAGGAAGTCCCGCAGCCTTCGTCAAAGAACATCAATAATGCAAACCAGGCATCATCATACGGCTACGTGAACGGAACCATACTTCCTGCCAGGGGTTACCTGCTGGTTACTGTCACAGATTCCACGGCCAAAGTCGATTACATAAGAACCTACCTGCCCTCTGAAGAAAACGCAACGCGAAAAAACAAGGATATTTCATGTTCTTACACACTGCATTCATATCCTGCCGGGATAGCAGAGAACACAGGTATTTACAATGAATTCAGGCTGCTGCAGAATTACCCGAACCCATTCGGAACTGAAACAACCATTGCCTATGAACTACCCTTGTCAGTCCATGTAAGCATCAGGGTTTACGACATGCTCGGTAGGGAGGTCGCAATGCTTTGCGATCAAAACCAACAGGCAGGCAAGTACACGGTAAAATTCAATCCCGGGAAAACATCATCCGCAGGCAGGGTTTATTATTGCAGGGTGACGGCCGGGGATCAATCGAAAACCATTAAAATGATTTGTATACAATAAACTGAAAGGGAGGCATACCATGACAGCCAGGATCCATAAATTTTTCGCAACAGCTTTATTGCTCATTGCAGTTTTCGAGGGCGTGAACGCTCAGAAACTTTTACCGTTCAAACTCCAGGATACGGGCCAGACAGGCAGTTTCACCACTACTGCCGGGGAAGATTCGGACTATCTGATAAATACCCCTTCTTTCACCGATAACGGGGATGGAACAATTACTGATAACAACACCGGGCTGATGTGGCAGAAGATGGACGGGGGAGAAATGACGTTCGAGAATGCAGGCACATATTGCGGGAACCTCAGCCTGGCCGGATATACCGACTGGAGGCTTCCGACCGGCATTGAGCTGTTCAGCATCAACAACTACAATTTTGTTAATCCCGCCCTGAACACTGCTTATTTTACTCAAACACAGGCCCAGTACTGGTGGAGCAGCGAAACCCAGGCCGATGAGCCGGTGAGAGTATGGGTGGTCAATGCCGGGGGAGGCATTGGTGCACATCCGAAGTCTGAGACCCTGAGCGCAGGTGGCAGCAAGCTGTTTCATACCCGGGCTGTGAGAATGGTAGTTTCCGGTACTACTCCCCTGTCACGTTTTACCGACAACCAGGATGGGACCATCACTGATCTGTATACAGGGCTGCACTGGCAAAAAATCCAGTCATCAACTACCATGAGCTGGGAAGAAGCACTTGCATACAGCAAGACAGTTTCACTAAGCGGGAAAACCGACTGGCGACTTCCGAATGTGAAAGAGATCCAGTCACTGAACGATATCAAACTGTTCAAACCATCTTTCGACAAAACCTATTTTCCGAATGTATTTTCGGGCAATTACTGGTCATCGACATCCCTCGTTCAGGCGAGCGAAAAAGCCTGGGATATCAATGTCGACTACGGCATCGTATCGTACAACCTTAAGACCATCAAAGAGAACGTTCTTTTAGTTCGGGGCGGAACCGACAACCTCAGCATGAACATCAACGAGGTCAACATACCGGGTGGCGAATATGAGATGGGCGATCATTTCGGCTTTGTAGATCCCCGTCACCCGAGTGATGAATTGCCAATACATCTTGTGAAGGTTGATTCCTTCAATATGACGAGAACCGAGACCACGAACCAGCAATTCCTGGAGTTTCTGAATGCTTCGAAACTTTCCGGAGCTATTGAAGTGATCAGCAACAAAGTGTACAATACAGGCGACACCAACCTCTTATGCTATACTCATGAATTTCAGCCATGGTACAGCATTTCGTATGACGGTACCGTGTTCTCGATGGCCGATTTCAGAGCCAGCCATCCTATGGTTGGTGTTATGTGGTCCGGAGCTGCTACTTTTTGCAACTGGCTTAGTGCACTCAACGGTTTGCAATCCTGTTACAATCTAAGCACCTGGGATTGCGATTTCACCAAGAACGGCTACAGGCTTCCGACTGAAGCGGAATGGGAATATGCCGGCCGGGGCGGGCATCTGAACCCCTACTACAACTATGAGAACGGAAATACAGTGATCGTTTCTGCCGCCAACCTGCCTAATTCAGGCGACCCGTATGAAACGGGAGATTATCCCCTGTCGACACCTGTCGGATTTTACGACGGCACATTAAAGCATAAGGCCGACTATAACTGGCCGGGCAGTATGACCGAATACCAGACCACCGACGGAGCGAATGGTTTCGGTTTATATGATATGCAGGGAAATGTATGGGAGCTGCTCAACGATTGGTACGGACAGAATTATTACAGCAGTTCTCCTTATGATAATCCGACCGGTCCGACCTCAGGATTTATCATGCCCGACGGTAAGCCTTACCGCGGAATGCGCGGGGGCAACTGGTATAACGGGTACGATACCAATGGAGTCAATGACGGGCATTCGAGGGTCTCGAACCGCAACCCATCGTATTACCGCGGTCCGCAGGACCCGAACCATCCCTGGTACCATGTTGGATTCAGGATGGTGAGGAAATATTCGACGATTATCGGGATCAGAGATGATAAGATGCAGGATGCAGGATACATGATGCTGGATCAGAATTATCCGAATCCTTTCAACAGCTCAACTACCATTAAGTATTACCTTCCATCATCCACACATGTATCCCTTACAGTGAACAACATGCTCGGTCGGCAGGTAGCCATTCTGGCGGATGGCGTGGAGAGTGAGGGTTGGCATACCCTCAGCTGGGACAGCGGCAATGCGGCAAGCGGTATTTATTTCTGCCGGCTGATTGCAGGATCTGATCCGCAGACAATTAAAATGATTTTAATAAAGTAAACATTAACAGATAAATCTCAGGCAATGAAGACAAAACTGATTATTCTGGCGATTATTCTCCTTCCCTTGTCAAGGGTTTCGGGACAAACACGCACCATGGGGCTGTTCATCAACGACAGTACGCAAACCTACATTGGTTATACTATGTTTGCGCCCAAGCAAAACACCATGACCTACCTGATCAATAATGCTGGTCGCAAGATACACGAGTGGAGTGCGAGCACTTTTCCCCCGGGCCAGTCGGTTTATCTTCTCGAGAACAGTAATCTTTTGCGGACCTGTATGACACCCAGCCAACTGGGCACCGGGGGCGGTGAAGGCGGAAGGATTGAGGAATACGACTGGGACGACAATCTGGTTTGGTCTATGGATTATTCAACGGCGACTTATATGCAGCATCATGATATCAAGAAGCTTCCCAACGGGAATATCATCATGCTGGTGGTCGAAAAGAAAACCTATGCCGAAGTACTCGCGGCAGGCTTTGATCCGAGTAAACTTGTACCTGAGATCCAGCAAAAGGGATATATGCTCCCCGACTGCATTATTGAAATTGCTCCTACCTATCCGGTTGGAGGGACTGTGGTTTGGGAATGGCATACGTGGGATCACCTGATACAGGATTTCAGTGCATCCAAGTCGAATTATGGTATTGTGGCTGCGCATCCCGAACTCGTCGATTGCGACGGGGACCACAGGAACCTTCCCCTGTTCTGGAATCATATGAACTCTATAGATTATAATGCCAGCCTTGACCAGATCGCAATGAGCGTGAGAGGGAACAGTGAGGTCTGGATTATTGATCACAGTACTACTACAGCCCAGAGTGCAGGACATAGCGGTGGCGTTCACGGCAAGGGCGGTGACCTTTTGTACCGCTGGGGAAACCCTCTTACTTATGGTGCAGGCACGGTGGCTGACCAGAAATATTTTGAGCAGCATGATGTGGAATGGGTAAAGGCAGGAAATCCCGGGGCCGGGAACCTGACCTGCTACAATAACGGCATCGGCCGCACCCCTCCGTATTCCACCGTTGACGAGATCACAACACCGGTGGATGCAAGCGGGAATTACCCGATCAGCCCGGGATCGGCATTTGCTCCTTCGGTATTTACCTGGGACTATACAGCCTCACCTCCTGAAGCATTGTATTCTGAGAACATTTCGGGTGCCCAACGCCAGCCTAACGGCAATACGATCATTTGCGAGGGCGGTCACGGAGATTTCACCGAAGTGACAACAGCAGGCCAGATCGTTTGGAGATACCTTTGTCCGGTCGATGACCATGGCCCTATGACTCAGGGGGACCCGATTCCTATCAACCCTGTAAGGCCTGGTGAAACCATGAACCAGGTGTTCAGGATTTACCGTTATGCCCCGGATTATCCCGCATTCACAGGCAGGGACATGACCCCGGGTGCCTTTATCGAACTGTATCCTAATGGTACCGGGGATATTTCCTCGCAAAACTCAGGATTGTTCCGCCTTGATCAGAACAGTCCGAATCCCGCAACTTCCGCAACAACGATACGTTTCGAATTGTTTGCATCAGCAACTGTGAGTTTAACTCTCAGGGATATCACGGGAAGATCAGTGGCTGTAATTGCCGAAGGCACGAAGGATGCAGGTTCTTACACTGTTAAACTCGATGCAGGCAGGTTTACAGCCGGTTCATATTTCTATACCCTTACAGCAGGTGGTGTCACCGAAACCAGACGGATGATAGTTTTAAGGTAAATTCCCTATTTGATAAGCCCAAGCCCTTCAAGTGCGCCGGCATCTTTAGGCCGCATGAGAAGGGCTTTGTTAAACAACACCTGTGCCTCGCGCAGCTTGCCCAGCTTGAAATTAGTCCAGGCGTAAAGGATCATCGCATCAAAATCAAACGGATAAAGATTAACGACCTTTTCAAGATATTTTTCGGCTTTGGCATAATCTTTCCTGCCGTAAAAAATCGATCCCATGCGGTAATTCACCAGTGTATTCTGGGGATCAATGGCAAGTACGGCGTTGTATTCAGAGATAACCTGGTCCCAGTTACCTAGTGCTGATGCAGGATTGGCAAAACCGATCTTTGCCTCAATTGAGTAAGGTTTCAGCTTTATTGCTTTTTGATAATATGCGGATGACTCGGTAAATTGTCCGGCAAGGTAAGTGACCCATCCCAGCCTGAGGTTGATCTCATAAGAGTCTTCCTGATAGATTGCCTTCATGGAGGTAATAGCATCTGCGAAGTTTCCCCTGGATTCAAAGGAATAGCTTTTTGAAAATCCTTCCTGCAGGGCTGAATTCGATAATTGGGCGTATGAGCTGGTCGAAAGTAAGATGAAAAGCGAAATAGCGAAATGGCGAAATGGCGAAATGGCGAAATGGCGAAACGACGAAATCGGTAGCCATTCGAATGTAAATGATGTTTCGCTTTTCGCTTTTCGCTTTTCGCTATTTTCTTCAATTTCGCTATTTATTTTTTTTAAAGTTTCCATGTTATTCCTCCTATGATTGAATTTGTATTGTATGGATTATATTGTACCTGCTGGATCTCCTTGATCTGGTGGGTTTCTGAATTGAACTGTTTAATGTAATAATACTGCTGGCTCTCCTTGCGAAAATACTGGTAAACCAGCGAAAGCTGAATGTGCTTACTCAGCACAAAGGTCAGTGTGGCCCCGGCCCTGTAATCGATCTTATCACTGTTGTTATACACAATAGCTCCGTTGCCGATGTTGGCATTGGTGTAATCCCCGTAATTAAAGTTTGCTTCGGCCCAAAGCCAGGAACATAACCTTCCTCCCAGGACCTGGCTCAGCAATAGACGCTGGTCGCTTCCCTGGAAGAATCCTGTGGCCGATGTCACTCCATAAAAATCAAGGGTTCCGAGGGGGAAATAAGTCAGGGAGGCCCCGGCCTGATACTGTGTCTTTCCGTTCAGGTTCGACCAGCTGCCAGCTATTCCAATTCTGAAACGGCCCAGGTCTTTTGAAACACTCAGTGCAGCCACGAAGTTATTAAAGGAAGTGTCTTTCTGAGTAAACGAATATACAAGCGAAGGGTACTTGAACATATGGTAGGTCTGATCGCTTTTCAAATAATATAGCGTATCGCTGATGCTGTCGGTGCGGTAAGAAGTATTGACCATCGCGTACTTTACATTGAGCCAGTGAACCGCAGGCATGATCCTGATCCCCCAGGGAAGTGTTATTGTCGCACCCAGGTATGCCTCATTTTGCTTCACATTGTATTTAAAGGCAGTATCGTGCACTTTAAAGGGAAATGAATAAAAATAATCATTGCTGAATTGCCTGTACGAAATACTGTCAAGTTTAGCTTCCCCCTTTCCGTACTGCACATATTTTGTTTTTGCAAAGTTCAGGTAGTTATAGGCAATGCTGAAACTGAGACAGTTCGAAACCCTGAGCGTCAGCCCCAGGCTTCCGTAAAGATTATTCCCGTATAGATCCTGTTCCCCGTAAATACTGTCGGGCCCCATCAGGGTCGACAGATTGGTCGGGTTCCTGTCACTGCTGAGGGTGTAACCGCCTTCAAAATGCACCTGCTGAAGAACGCCGGGTTTTGAATATGCTGAATCCCATTCTTTCGCTGAGGCTTTCGGCCTTAGAAGATTTGCTTCATCAGCCTGGTTTGTCAGCAAATAAGCATTGTAAAGGTAATTTGTCACAAAAGGGTCAGTCGAATTGAACTGCCTGGCCTTTTTCAGGTGGGTTACAGCAGGAAAATATTCCTTCACCTGGTAATAGGAAATCCCCATCCGCACCCTGAGATAATAATAATCTATGTCCTGTTTCAGAGCCTGCTTGCCAACAATGATCACACTGTCCCATTTCTGTTCGGCATAACAACGGTAAGTCAGCATATCGACTGTTTGGAAATCGAGCCTGGCGGCTGAAAATCCGGGCGTAGCCATCCGCAGTAAAAACAAAAGAAAGAAAAGGGCATTGAGTTTTCTCATCGCGGAATTACAATTTGTACTTCGGTCATTTTTCTGTTCTCTTGGATGCTGAATTTCTCCAATCCCTGCGGACCGATATACATTTCACATTCCATGTGCCTGATTTCTTTGCCTGCGATGCTTGCCGAACTTGTTGATCTGAGGCTGATCCCGGTTTGGTTAAGGGAATCTTCTATGCCTACATAATTAAGACTGTACTCCGACCTGATGAAAAGGAAAAATGGAGCGGCAAAATCCTGGACCAGGCTCAGAAAACGGTTGCTGAATGTATAGATAGGGTAAACATCTTTCACCAGCAGGGCGGGATAATACCCCATCATGACCTTGTATGCTCCCAGGAAAAAACGGAACAAAAGGGATGTGCGGTCTCCTTCGAAATGGGTGAAATAATGAATGTCTCCGTCATTGCGGAACCACGCCCTGGAACCTGACTTTTCACAAAAAATACAGCTTGTGTTCAATGCGCTCAATTCAATTTCCCAGTTGAGGGTATATTCCTTTTCTCCTTGCTGCTGAACAATAAGGCTGAGTTTCTGACCGGGAATAAAATGAAACGCTTTTTCGAGCGAATTATTCCTGTTCATATTGGAAACGATCACTCCGCTTACTGGATTTTCCCAGGATCTGAGTTCGAACAGATTGTTCTGATGCCGGATGTAATGACTGATCGGATAATCCAGTGTTTTGGAACCGATATAGGGTGTTGATTGTATCTGAAAGTGGATGTGCGGTACGGGTGAACGCCCTGAATTGCCGCAGCTTGCGAGGACCTGGCCTTTCTTCACCGTGTCTCCTGCAGCAACCTTGAAACTGCCTTTTTTCAGATGCGAAAGTTTCGAAAAAAGCTGTTCTCCGTGACGAAGCACCAGGGTGTTGCCCCAGTTGTGCTCGAGGTCGACTTTACCAATACTGTTCTCTTCGACATCGTCGAGGATCTCTTCAACCCTTGCGTCGGCCGGGGAAAGAACCGGTTTGTTATAACAATAATAATCTTCGCATTCATCCCCGCTTCCGCTGTATGTAAGGCCTTTCTCATCGGTGATCTCGAAATCCCATGCATGTTTCCATTCGCCCTGGTGAGTCAGTTTTCCGTTATGCCCCTGGCTTACTTTCCATTCGCCCCAGAATGGCAGAATAAAAGGAAAGTATAAGGCTTTCCCGAAACGCTCCCTGTAATTCATATGGGCATACAGGTTTTTCTCAGGCGAAAACTGCTGGTAGCTTACAAGCTCCGGTTTGTCGAAAAAGCGTTCACGGAACTTGAGGGAATAGAGAAATAACAACACTACCATATTGAAAGGCAGGGAATAAACTGAGAGCTGGAACATTGAAAAGATGAACTGTGTGCTTGTGAGGATGATTGAAATCAATGGAGTAAGCAGGATCACCCAGAGAAACGACCAGCGCGATGGGATGATAAAAAATCCTCCAATGCCGATGGCCGTAAGGATAAAGTTGAAGCCGATATAGCTGTAACTGAGTTCCTGGATATTGGCTCCGATGAAACTATAATAAGCATAAGCCGAAAAAAAACCGACCAGCGAAAGCATGAAGGCAATCCTCGAATAGATCAGAAGTCCTGCCGCAACAAGTATTCCCGCAAACAGATGATACTGGAAAAAGATCGCACCGAGTGAAGTAAAATACATCCTCACCGATTCGTGTATCCCAAGGTTGGTAAGCCAGTTATAGGAGGCAACCATATCGTGCCCGCCCAGGCTGAACATCTCGTTGGTCATGTAAATGCCGCGCTCGCTTACATGAAGAGCGGTAAACTGCCTCGTGGCCAGGCTCACCAGCCAGGTGCCCAGCAGGAATGAAAGGCTCAGGAAGGGCAGGCCGTACTTGCCTACGACACCTTCAACGAAAAGCGTAAGAAAAAGCGTAAGTAAGGACGCGAAGATAAGTACGATAAAAAATGCGGTGTTGGGCGCGTAATACACTCCAAGGCCAAGGCCCACCAGAAGGCTGTTAAACCCGTAATACCCTTTCGTAATACTCTGACGGTTAAGGCCGATCAGATAAGCCAGGACATTCGTCACCATTACTGCGATAATCCCGCTCAATCCTGCCCAGAAATCGAAAAAAGTAACCGTGATCAGGATAAGTGCAAAGATCAGGTTGTTTGAAAAGAAGATCTGGGTATAGCTGTTGACTACACTTGAAAGAAATGAGGGAAAGATGGTTTTCAGCTTCTGCACTTTCAGATCTTTTTTTCGGCCTGCAAAATTATAGTTTAAATTTCAGAAGATGGGCAGGAACTTTCTCCATGCTGTTCATATTGTCGAGAGTCTCGCGAAGGCGGATCAGGTGTGGCTTTTCATCCATATCGATCAGCACTACGTTGGGTCTCAGGGCAATAAATTGCATCCACTGGGTCATGTTGTAAGCGCCAACATTATGCAGCACTACATTATCACCTTTATTCAGCAGCGGAAGGCTCACACTTTCGCGGATTACGTCTATGTTCATGCACAGCGGACCGTAAACGCAGGTATCTTCAGAATACTGGGTAAACTCCTGGGCCGGACTGATCCTATGGTCATACCAGAACGAGGTGAATAATATGTTCACCCCGATGTCGAGAATGGTGTTGCGGCGGCCTGTGCTCGAGCGTTTGTTCGAGATCACCGATCCCAGCAGGTAACCTGCTTCATCGACCAGCGCCCTTCCTGTTTCAAGAATAAGCAAAGGCAGTTTATCTGGACTGAAATTACTGTTTACAAGGGCAGTGGATATGGCTTCAGCAAAATCCTCAAACGTCGGGTTGGTATCGGATCCCGGCAAATACGAACCCTTCAGGGTATTCTTGGATGCAAATCCGCCCCCGAGGTCTATATATTTTATTTCGTGCTTGAATTTCTTTTCCACCGACAAAGCAAGTTCAGCAAGTTTAGAAGCCGCTATTCCATAAGCCGATGGAGCCAGCATAAAAGTGCCGATATGGCTGTGAAGTCCAACCAGTTCCATTTTTCCCGAATGCATGATCTTGTTGATTGCATCCCAGGCCTGCCCATTTTCATAGTTGAAACCGAAACGGTCCCACATAGGATATACACCGGTATCCATGTTCACCCTGATTGCAACCCTCGGACGGAGCTCAAGATTTTCGGCAAGTTCGGCAATGGTATACAGTTCATCGAGGTGGTCAATATGGATCAGGGAATCGTGTTTAATGGCTTTGGTGAGATCCTCCTCGCTCTTTTCAGGGCCGTTGAAAATGATCTTCTTCCCGTCAACCCCAAGGCTGAGGGCTTTGTCATATTCAAATCCCGAAACTACCTCAGCCCATGAGCCTTCCTGGTGGAAGATGCTGCATACCGCATTCAGGTAATTGGTTTTATAAGACCAGGCAAACTGCACCCGCGGATAACGGGATTCAAAAGCTTTTTTGGCTTTTTTTATAGTACTGCGAATGGTTTTCTCGGAAATCACAAACAGGGGTGATCCGTATTCTTTGATCAGTTTTTTGACAGCCACTCCGTCGATGTGCGTGAAAGGCTGGTATTCAGTGCGGGTTCCGAATTTGTTCGGCATACCGGTTTCAAGCTTCTTGATCACCGGGCGTTCATATCGTTGTTTTGACATAAGTTTGTGTTATTATTTGATTAAAGGTTTGAAGGTCTGAAGAAATGAAGGTCTGAAGAAATGAAAGATTGATTTATTATTTTCATTCTGCCATTTTATAATTCAATCCTTCTATCCTTCTATCATTCAGTCCTTTCTTTAAAGTTCTCCATAAATGCTGATCTGCTCAAACTCTTCCCTGTCAACAATCATATCCCAGGAATAGCGTATGAACATTTTACCGACTGCATATTCAGTAAAGGGTTTGACGGTTTTGCCGAGGGCCAGGTTTACCAGGGCTTCGGGGATATTTTGTCCCACCCCGACTGCAAGGTAGATCCAGGCGGGAAGGCGTGGGTTGATCTCGAGAAGATAAAGTTCCCCATCCTTGTTTTTCATAAGTTCCAGCTCAAACCCGCCCCTCCATTTGGTATTCCTGAGGAATTTCCGTGTCATATCAAGCATTTTTTCATCTGAAATACTTATACCTCCCCAGGCTTTGCCTTTATCGGTTATGTACTGTTTACGCATAGGTACTGCCGCAATGGTCTTCCCTTTGCCATCGCCAAGCCCTGTCACATTGAATTCGGTACCGTGAATAAATTCCTGGATGATGATCGGAAGCCCCCATTTGGCGCTGATCTTGTTGAAATAGCTCTTGACCTGTTCAATGCTGTAGGCTATCGAAGCATCATAGAACTTTCCTTTCACAATCATCGGAAAAGCAAATTCCGAAGGCAGGCTGTGAACTGTATTCAGATCATAAAGCACCTTGCTCTTGGGCACGTTGATGCCGTATTTCCTGCCGAAATCGTTCAGATTGACCTTATGCCGTTCTTCAAATTGGTGCAATGTAGGAAGGAACATATGAATACCCATATCCTTAAGCTTATGCTCAAGCTTGATAAAAGGATAGAGCTCAGCATCAAAATTTGGAATGATCACATCCAGCTTTTCCTTCTCATGAATATAGAGCATCCTTTCAAACAGCAGGTCAATACCGGCTGTGGGATAGGGAATGGAGTATGTGTGGTCGACCAGGTCATGCATGTAAATGCCGGGCTCCAGGGATTCATACGACAAACCGATAATCCGGGTGTCGAATGATTCTGCCTCCCTCAAAGCCCTGATCACCGACACTCCGGGGCCCGGACTATCAATGGCGTTGAGGCCGGTGACGGCGATATTAAGCTTTTGCTTTTTCATAGCCTTCGAGCAGATTATTATGTGAAAGAATATCCAGGAAATCCTGGAAGTCTTTTTCAAGGGTCTGTTTGTCGGTACTGTACTTCCCAAGGATGACATCGCTGATCTGATTGAAATTTTTCTCATCACGAAGGAGATTCAGGATCTCGACCCCGATCGGGTTGACAGAGAAGGATTCGCCGGTCACGGGATTGAATAGCAATCCTGCTTCACTCACGGCCACATTTTTTTTAAGTTTCATAACAAGGGGTTTTTCATGCTGCAATATTACAGCGCTCCTCCGCCCCCGGCGTTATGAAATTTTCGGAATGATGTATAAGATTTTATTTAGGGATTAGGGGCTGGGGATTGGGGGATGGGGGTTGGGGATGGGGGTTGGGGATGGCTGACCAGCACCTTTCCCTGGCTGCATCAGGGCTAAGTGAGTGAACAGAGATTTGGGAAACTGTTAAGGGTAGACAAAAGGTGAACTCACTTAGAACGTAGCGGCCAGGGTAAGAGTGCTGGGAGGCAAACCCGCTGAGCTCTCTTAGACCATAGCAGCCAGGGTAAGAGTGCCGGGAGGCAAGCCCGCTGAGCTTACTTAGACCGTAGCCGCCAGTGCAAGAGTGCTGGGAGGCAATCGAAAAACCAACAACCAACAGCCAATCACCAAGAGCCAACAACCAATCACTAGACCCCGTCCAGCGACCTCCGGTCGGCAATCGGGTTGGCTTTATAATCGGTCACTGAAACCCCGGTTACTGACTTAAACTGTGTGCTGAGGTACTGCACGCTGCTGTAACCCATCATGTAGGCAATTTCGCTTAGGGTCAGTTCACCGTATTGTATGAGTTCCTTAACCTTTTCTATTTTATGAAAGATGGTGAACTTTTCGAGGGTGGTATTCTCATGCTTTGAAAAAAGTGAGGAAATATAGGGGTACGACATGTCGAAGCGCTCGACCAGGTAGTCTGAATTGCGAACCATGGCATTATAGGTCGAATGGTGGATCAGCTCGATCATTGCCTGCCTGATCTGTTCAACCAGGACCTTTTCCTTGTCGAGGATGATCTCGAAGCCCGATTCGGCAAGAATTTTTTCAATGGATTTCAGGCTTACTTTTTTCGGGTCGTATGAGAATTCAAGGGTTCCGAGTTTAATATCATGAATCTGTATCCCGTCGATGTCAAGCTCCTTCCTGAGAAGCCTTACACAGCAGTTGCAAACCATGTTCTTAAGCTGAATGGTTTTTCTCACAAGGGCTGCTTTCTTTTTTACTGTCATCGGTCTGGGTCCCGGGAATTGTTCATATGCAGGTTTATAGTATTTAAAATTACTCTATTTCCCGGTATAATCCATAAAGAATGGGATTGCCCTGCCTTACCCTGAACGACATCGACCTGATCACGATATCCTGCTTCATGGGGTTCCATATAAAACCCTGTACGCTCAGGTAATGATGTCTCCAGTCAATATCGGCCAGCCTTAATGAACAGAAGACCCTCCTGAATTCACCCGGTCGGCCCGGGCCTATGGCTGTGTTCCTCAGCAACAGCAACTCCTGTTTACTGTATATACCGAGCTGCAGCCAGGCCCCGCTGAATTCTTCAGTGGTTTCAACATCGGCAATAATGTCGATAATATCATTTTTATGACGGCAGATGTCCCTGAGGGAAACTTTAAAACCGGGACTGAATTCGGTGCCTTCCAGTCGGTAGACCGGGGAGCTGAGGTCAGTTGCAGTATACCAGCAGCTGTTTGGCCATAAATTGATCCAGGCGGTACTGTTCGAAATGAAATCGGCCGCGGAGCTGAAATAACACTCGTTTATCAGGCTGGCACTATCCCTGCCGAACACATACAGGTCGGCTTCATTGAACCGCTTATGCACAAGCAGTGAGGGGAACTTCGACAGGATCACAGCATAGTCAGAGGGATTTGCATTAGACACACAGCCGTATATAAAATACTTCGCCCGGCATGTATCTGTCATATTCGCTATTACAGGAGGCTCCGACACATCATGCAAGTAATCGACACTGAACTCACTAAGGCCCGGTTTCTCCAGGAAGTACATGCTGGAACTTCGCTGGGTGTCGATCATTATAAAGCAGGAGGAACGGCCCAGGGAATCGGCTTCTGCTTTTGCCCCGGTGAGGATGTCGCGGTAAGGTGAGGAATAGAAGAGCCGGTAATGCAGGCGTTCGGTGATAAGGGAGGGAATGATGAGCAAGGCACACAGTATTACGAGAACTATCTGCTGCCAGGGTTTGTCAGTGTTGGCGCAGAAGAACAGAAGAAAGAGCAGGAACGGAAAAGAAAAGATCAGGACCGAAAACTGAAGAACCGGATTAACATAAACCGAGTAAAGAAAGCCGGTAAGAAGGGGTATGAAAAACCAGGTGAAAGATACAAGTACCAGGCGATAATCGGTTTGTTCCCCCTTTTTTCTCCAGGTAATGGATAAAACCAGCAGTAATACCACGAGCGCAAGCACAAACCAGGAGAACTGGAAAACATAGCTCAGGTAATCGAGAATGAAGTCAGGACGGGGTTTGCCGAGCCATCCCCCTATCCCTCCTTTTTTCAGCTGCCCGAAAAAGATTGGAAGATGCGGTATATAGAGCAGGAAGATCAGTAGCCAGGACAATACAAATGAAAGGCGGCGGGATTTTTCAATGAGGAATAACCCGGTGAGGCCGGCAATTCCGCAGAAAAGAAGAGAAAAATGATGATTATAGGCGCAAAGGGCCGATGCAATCACATACCCGAGAAGATTCAGAAAATACTTATGCCGGGGTGTGAGGATGAGGTTGGTCCAGAAATACACCATCAGCAGGACAAAAAACAATCCGCTGGCATAAGGCCTGGCAATTTGCGAGTACATCACAGTGTATTGCAGGAAAGCCAGGAAGGAAGCACAGATAAGTCCGGCAGCAGAGCTGAACCATTTTTTCCCGATGACCCAGCACAGGTATACCGAAGCAAGCCCGCAAATTGTAAACGGCAGTTTGACCATGACTTCCGAAGGACCAACCAGTTTTATCCAATAAAATAAAAATACCTGGACTCCTGCAGGATGCCCATCCTCCAAAACTCCTTTTTGGATCAGGTCGTGAAAATTACCAAAGCGGGTCCGGATCAGGGCGCTCAGTTCATCATGAGTGAACGGAATGCTGCCGTAATCATAGAACCTGAGCAAAGCCCCAATGAAAAGGATGAAAAAAATAAGCAGATGATCGGTTTGGATGTTCTTCAGGGCCTTCATTTCGTCAACCAAAATACGAAATTCCGGATTACCCTATCCGGCTTATCCTTCTCAGAGAGTCACGATCAAGCAGCCTAAGCTCTTTATCGTTGAACTCTATGATGCCGTCATGTTCGAACGACCTGAGGATCTTTACGGCGCTGTCGCGCGACATGGCCGAGAGGTCGGCAAGGTCCTGCTTGCTGAGGAGCATCGGAAAGTGATCTGCACAAAAAATATCCTCGAAGAGGTATAGCAGGGAATCGGCCATCCGCCCTGGCATCTGTTTCTGGGTAAGATATATAAGCCTGTTATAAACATTCAGTGTGTTGCGGCTGAAGTCTTTCATAAACTCCTCTGCAAAGCGGTTGTTGCGGCGGATGACTTCCTTGAACACGTTGAGGTCAATAAAACAAACCGAGGATTCCATCAGTGCCATTACGGTGTAATGATGCATCTGGTCAAGGTAAATCCCCGGTCCACCAATAAAATTTGTAGGCCTTACAATCCTGAGGATGGCATTCCTGTTTTCAATGCCTTCAAGATAAAGTTTGGCAATTCCGGAATTCACCGAGATCACATGGGTCATCTGGGTGCCCTGTTTTCGTATCGTTTCTCCTGGTTTAAACACAACATTAAGCCGGTTTTTCTCGACCAGTTCCAGCTCTTCATGATTAAGAAGATTGAACAGGGTCGATTTGCACGAGCAGTTCAAACAACTTCTTACAGGTTTGTCAAGATATTCCAGCATGCTGTAAAATTAAAAAATATTGACATATCTCAATATGAAATGGGAAATTTTTCCGGATATCAGGGGCTAAACAGCCGGGCAGCCAAGGTATTATTCCATACCTTTCTGAAGAAACACGGTCTTTAATTGAAGTAGTTTTGGTACGCAAATAAAATGCCCTTACAATACATGAAAAAAAGCGATAAAGAAACGCGGAGAAATTTCCTGAAAATTGGCATTGCCGCTGGTGCCACAGCGTTGGTTGGTACAGGAGGCAAGGTGTTTTCTGCTATGTCGGGAAACACAGCCAAAGCGGAAACTGGCGTAAAGGAAAAAGTACTTACTGCCGACGGGAAAATGGTAGAGGTCGACAAGGCCCATCTTTGTGAAGGATGCGTCAGCAGCAAGGAGTCCAGGGAAGGCATCCCAAACAAAAAAATGGTGATGGTGATCGACCTGGCTAAATGCCGCAATGCCAGGAAATGCCTTGAAGGATGCCAGGAGATGCACCACCTTCCGCCCCATATGGACTGGATCAAGTTTTACCTCATGCGCGACAGCGCCGACACAGCTCCATACTGGTTCCCCAAGCCCTGCCTTCACTGCAACAATCCTCCCTGCGTTAAAGTTTGCCCGGTCGGTGCCACGTTCAAGCGTACCGATGGTATAGTGCTGGTCGACAATGAGCGCTGCATCGGCTGCAAATTCTGCATGGCTGCATGCCCATATTCCTCCAGGGTATTTAACTGGGAAGAGCCTATGATCGACAAATCGAAGATCACGAAACCCTATTCCCCCGAAACAAGCACACCGGCCAGGCTGGGAACAGTGAGTAAATGCGACTTCTGTCCCGATATGGTCAGGAAGGGTGAACTTCCCAGTTGCGTTACATCTTGTCCCAACGGGGTTTTCTGGTATGGCGACAAAAACGAAGATTCAGTGACCAATGGCACAGAAACAGTAAGGTTCAGGGAATTTCTCCAGGACAGGGCTGCATACCGGTTCATGGAAGAACTCGGGACCGAGCCGAGCGTTTATTACCTCCCGCCTGTAAACAGGGCATTTGATTACAACGTTGGCTTTGAGAACCTGAGTCCCGAAGAAGTTGAACTTTACAAAAATGAAGCAAATATCACCAACTGATTGCAGCCATGAATATTGATGAAAAAACACTGAAGAACCTGAACGAGTTCAAACCCCAGGTAGAAACAATTTCGAAAAGAGGAGTCGTTCTGATCATTTTCCTGCTGGCTGTCATATCTGTTGGAATCTACGCCCTGTATATACAAATCACAAGGGGCCACATAGTCACAGGCATGAGAGATAATGTAGTTTGGGGATTATATATTGTGAACTTCATCTTTTTCATCGGGATCAGTTACGCCGGCGCGCTGATTTCAGGGATACTGCACCTGCTTCGCGTTCCCTGGAGAACACCGATCATTCGCATGGCCGAGATGATCACTGTCATTTCAACCCTTATCGGGCCTTCCTATATTCTC
>SESG01011028.1_pt1 | contig 25250 bp, 32 predicted proteins | sample 3171421 | NCBI WGS metagenome assembly SESG01 (sample SAMN10866946, study PRJNA518727) | freshwater metagenome | biome: subpolar coniferous forest; feature: holomictic lake; material: water; isolation source: holomictic Lake 227, 6 m and 8 m depth | place: Canada: near Kenora, Ontario | collected...
CTCGCTAATATTATGTACGGACTTAATCACCAGTACAAACCACACAACCCAACCTTTATTAGCGAGGAAACAGACTATGAAACACAATAACCCTCCATCAATACAACATAACAACAGTGCAACTTCATCCCTATCCACCAGTGACACATTAACAACTAATAGCCACCAGAACGCAAATAACTTTGAAAATAATACCGACTTATTTCAACAAGGACTCTCAAGTAGTAACCCACAGAAAAATCAAGTATCAAAAACCCAATGGTATCCAGACAGAATAACGCGTGCAGTACAATTCCACACACAAAAGCGTCAATTAACCTTAAAACAATACCTGACTGAAATTTACAAGGACTCTCGTAAGGATCTGCTATTAGAGCTGGAAAAGTTTGTTAACGATGTCATTACCAGTGATGGCCAGCCATTTACCCTCAGATCCTCATCAGGTAATCAACGGATTTATATGCCTAACATGCTAGCAAAACTGTACTATTCAACGTTGCTTGAATTTATTTGGCTCCTATCAACTTTACCCCCGGACTATGAATACAGTGAAGTCATCAATACCTTAACAAGGGGTTGCCACGACATGAACTTGATGAGTTTAGTCGATGAACCTCTTCATAACCTACGAGAATGGAGCTCTCCAAAACGACACATCATCGTTGATAATTCACCACCGGTTGCTGAACGATTTAATGCTCTTGTCCAACTAATACGTCACGATTGGCAAATAAATAATTGCCAATTTAAGTTGAATCAGCGAAAAAATGAATCTAACAGACGTTATCGCGAATACTGCGAGTATGTCGATGCACTATTCGAAAAATACGCGCGACTACTGGTGTTACGTATTGACCTGTCTTATGACAAATGCTTCACCTATTCAAAAACACTGAATGATATGCAACAGGACTTGGATCGTTTATTTGAAAACAAGCGGCATAACTCCATCTTCAGTGAAATGGCAGGTCACATGTTGAAAATAGAATTTGGAATTGAAAAAGGCATTCACTGCCATCTAATTATTTTTTTGGATGGCTCCAAAAGAAACTATTCTAGCTCCGTTCATTTCGCACAAGAGATTGGAGATTATTGGAATACCACTATCACAAGAGGTCAGGGAGCATACTGGAACGTTAATAACGATGAGAGTCATTATAAGAATCTAGGCACCCTGGGCATTGGGGTTATTAATCACAATGACACCGACCTACGAAACAATCTAAGAGAGAGTGTTATTAAATACCTCTTTAAAACCAAGCAATGTATTAAGCCAAAATTTGGTGATAAGATTAAACTTTTGCGAAGAGGGGACTTTCCTCAGATCGATGATGTAAAACTCGGTAGGCCTCGTAAAATGGTGCCTAATGAACCCGAAGAGTGAGCATAACTGGTATAGGTAGGGTATAGAATATTGATCAAAGCTAACTTAAAATAATTCAAAACATCTACTAGTTTAAACAATTTAAAAAGTCCGGCATTAAGCCGGACTTTCAGATAAGAATTGTTTTCAATTACAATTGGTATTGTCATGATTTTGAATTTTTAAAAAAATCTATTTTGTAACTATTCAGCGTAAATTTTAACTATAAATCAATTTGTTAAGACACATACTTTTGACTGTTAAATTATTAACTTATTGAATAAACCAGTCTTTTATTTATCAGCTTAAATTGCTTTTTCGAAAACCCAATGATTTTGAAAGGAATAATACGCTGAATAGTTGCAAATATTTAACACGCCATAATATTAAAAATGTTTCAGTTTTATGTATTTGTTTCAACTCTTGGTATATAGATCAACCTTAAAGATCTCTTTTTTCGACAAGAGCTAAAATTGAATTATTCAATTAACTCCCAAAAAATTGTTTTTTCTTGATATTAAACTCATCATCCGTTATTAAACCTCTTTCCTTTAGATTAGCAAGTTTTTCTAAGTCCTCAATCGCGATGCTATTAGCATTATTGGATTTAGTATTGTCTGCCTTTGGCAAACTAATATCGTTCTGATCATATTTATTTTCACCTTGCTGACTTTCGACACAGAAATAAATAAGATTCACAACTGGAAACAAAGTCCACCATCCACTATTACCAGTATCATGCAACCTTCGAAAACCAATAGAGAAATTGGGAATAAACATAAACAGACCATAAATAATGTTAATGCCATTTATGGTATCAGTATTCTTGCCCATTAATGTGGCAATAAATCCAATAGTAAAAATAATAATGAAATTGCACAAATTGAACATCCAAAATTCTTTACGTGTAGATCTCCCAGTAAAAACTGCATATTTTTTTAATGCATTTATATAATAGCTAAACATAGAATTCTCCTTCTTAATGATTTTTAGAATTAAAAACTTAACAATTTTTCCGTTTCTCAAACTCGCCATTCGGAAAAAATCTTTCTCCATTAGATCATCTAACTTTGACCATAACGTCCTAATCTAGTAAACAATTAAACTAAACCAACAAACAACTATTTTTTTAAATCATAATCACTTTGAAATAGCTTAATATATGTATTTGTTGGTGCGTTTTTTATGGAGTCTAATATTTGGCTATTAATTTTGCTCGCTTGTTTGGTTGTTTTTTCATCTACCTGTACTAAAGCAAAAAGTTTTGTGCCTTCAATACATGTCAAAATATCTCGAACCCCTTTTATCTGATTTCCTTGCCGCTTAAATATTGGATAAGCTAGCAAAATCTTTCTAGCTTCAATAAACGCCTCAGTCTCGGCTAATTTTATTGAATCTTCCTTATCTTGATCTGTTATATCAACTTTTGTAACAGAGTATAAATTTAAACCTGTAGCATTTGATAAATCGCTAACACCTAAAGGTAAATTGGTACAATTCTGCCCTGTAGTGATAGTACTCATAAAAATTGTTAAAACAAATAAACAAAATTTATTTAAATACATAACTCAATATGTAGATATTGTGTATTTATCATTTTAGTTAAGTATCTTCTTTAAAAATTATTTAGTCGTTTTGTATTGCTATATCCATCAATACCTTGTAAAGGCATGCTCGAACCATTACCCTTTTGATGACTATCTAATGAAGAGTTAGTTTGGTTAGGCTGGACAGACACGGAATCACTTATGCCCCCTGCAATCCCTGCTGCTTGATTAATAGTTTCAGGTTTTATTCCAACACTTACACGGATTTCGCTTCCTTTAGTATAACAATCGCCCAATTGTATTACTCCTCGCAAAAGGGCTTGAGTTGAATTTGAAAGCTTCTTAACTCGGTCTACAGTTGATTTTTGAGCTACAGTTTTCGATTGCCCCTGCATACTCTTTGTTTCTTCGATTGCTTTTGTTATTTCCTCATCACTTTTAATTCCTTCAGTCATGAATTTTGAAATGGCAGCTTTTGCTTCAAGCGTCGCCTCATCTCTTGCATCATTTATTGCAGAGACATCATCAAATGAAACACCTGCAGATGAAGTAGATATAATCTTTGTGCCGCCATCAACATCCTCGACATTAATTCCGTTGGCATAAGGATAATCATCACAAGAAGAGGCGTAAGTTAATATTGGTGTTGATAAGGTAATTACAGCGACAATTAAATATTTTTTCATGCTTTCTCCAGAGTTTAGTTTACATATCTCACTGTTATTTTTTCAATTTCATCTTCAGTTGTTACCTTTACTATCATGTTAAATTGTTTCTTATTAAACACAGTACTCTGAAATTCAAATAGATAAGGATATCCATCAATATAACCATTTAGATTGTTAACACTAAGGCAGGACACCACTATTGCTAAGCACGGGCCCATTCCTCTTAAGCCAAATACTCCATGCTGAATCAAATTATTTTCTTTATTGAAAAAAGAAACCTCAACTTTTGGTAGGTTTTTATTTAATTTCATAAACACATCACCAGAATTTAATATTAAAGAAAAATACCATCGAACAGGATTCTTATAATCGTCAGTATTTTTATCAAATTGCAAAAAATGTAATATAAAGTTTCCATTAAAAAAGCTATACCTAGCTCTATCAGGATACTCATCATCCGCACCTTTACTCTGTGAAACAGCATCTAAGGTTTTGATCATGCTCGTTTCAAAACCTGATTTCAAACTAATAGTTACAGGAATAACGATATAATTGCCGATGGGTATATCTGCTGGAGAAGGTGTATTTTGCCCCAAAGAAGAAATATACTTTGAAAGTAAAATTGGCTGACTAACATTAATTTCTGTTTCCAGACCACTTATCAAAGGATTTAAAATATTATCAATAAGTATCCCAATAAGATCTGTTTTTTGAGCTTCTTCTATTTGATTTTTGGTTTTTTCTATCTTCAATTGAGTCGAAATACCTGAAATACCACTATCAACTTTAACCTCACCTTGGGTTAAGGTATTTAGATATGCATGAATTTCATCAACTTTAACAGTAATTGACGCACTAACTCTGGTTAAACCGTTTTCATTTGAAGCGCTAAGAACTTGAATTTCTCTAATTGAGCCTTGTGAATATTCCTTTATGCTTGAACTAATGCTCTTTGTTTGACTTCTAACTCCATCAACAATTTCAGTATGCTTCTCTAACTGATTCTTAGCATCAACAAATGTACCTACCACTTGCATTAAAGCATTTTCTGCTGCATTTTTAATTGCCGCGTCTAAATTAACTCCCACCCCATCTGCAACTATTTCTTTTAATTCCTGGTCGTTATTTGCGATGTGTTGACTATAATTGTTAGTACCTAACGCCATAGCATTAGTACAAATAACATATAACATAAAAAAAGATAAATATAGTTTAGGCATTTGTTTTTATGTGGATAGTTATGTTTGTTATATATTTAGATTCATTTACACTAAAAAAACAGTGGGAATATTTGAGAGTTTATAATCCGGTAATCCTACATACTAACTTGAGTCAAGAAATTAATTTTCAGAAGTTCCTCAGCTGCCCCGCACACTATTTGCACCTTATTAAAAAATAATACTTTTTATGAACAACATCATTTTCAAATAAGCACCCCTGAAATGGCTCTACTAAAATAAGTATGTGCTCTATAAATACTTAAATCATTAATAAAACTTGGGGAAATGATTAACTCCTGGTATGGGCACCAAACAGAACAATATACTTGATTTATTTAAATTCAGAATTATATTCGGACTATGGATTCTTATTTAACAGCGATTGAAGACTAAGGATTTTCTGTTTTAACTCTACAGTTCTTAGTTCTGTCATAGCTGCCATACAACGCAGCTTGATCGTTTCCTGCAAAACATTATCATTTGGCTCTTCATTTGAGGCCTTAAGCCCACAATCAGTTTCGCGTTTCATTAACCATTCTCTTTGCTCAGGCAAAATAGCATCTCTAATTTTTTTTGTTGGGGCGTTCAGAGCTATTCATCCGACTTAATCCAGATTGAATTAAACAAAAAAATTCTGTTTTACCGCAAAGCAACGTACCAGCGAATGCCAGTACGTTGCTTGTTAAAATCAAGGCTGTGTAACTTTCTGACAGACTCCTAATTAGTTACGGAATTCGATACATTTAAGGAAACAACTCCTTTCCATTGCATATCTTTAATAAAATCAATAATATCACTTTTAAGAATTATCGAATCAACTTCATAATCTTCTTGGAATTTTTTATACAAATCAGCAATACTGATACCTGTAGATATACTCTCTATCATTTCTTTAGCAGTTGCTGTTAGGTAAAAAGTTTCTAAATTGTCATTCATGACAATCAAAAAATCTCCATTTGTACGAACTTTTCGATAACAAAGATGAACGACTAATCTTTGATATTTTTCATAAACAAAATCTATAGAATTCACACACATAATCCTATAATTTCTTGGCTCGCGATACTCCTGCGTTGATTACTTATATCTCCGAGTGCTTTAGCTGTTGCAACAGCTCCAACAGCTGCCCCTACAGCGGCAGCGGCAGCTGTAGCAGCAGAAAAAAATGCCAATGGAGCCGCCTCATTAGATATTAAGTCTGAACTGAATTTTGGAGAAACATATTTTTTACGCATTTGATTCACCTATAATTTGTCGGCTTGAATTTAGTTTAGTAGCCATCGTACTATCGATTCCAACCATTCTACCTACAGCAACAGAAGCGGCCGCAAATGCGGCACTTGCGGCACCTATAGCTAAAGCAGTCGGTAATCCAGTATTAGCACTATTACCTACTGCAACTGGTTTTACATAAGTCTTCTTTTTCATAATTCTTACCCTAATTTTATATCTAAATCCTGATGATTTTTGTGGGTTGGATGAATACCAAACTCGTCTAACTCAGAAATATATTTGGTAACAATCTCATGATCCCAACAACTATTTCCGAGATTACGCCAAATATCGGTGATACTATCTTGCAAAACGTTACCAACGGTGAACGGCATCGTGCAATCCATTCTGACATCACCATTAGGTCTAATCACAACGGCAGAATTTGGTAAATTCTTTTTCTTATTAATGTCCATCATTAAATTACTGCTCGTTAATATATCTATTTTGCCTCTGTATTTGCACTGACATTGTTCAATGATGTGATATAACTCATGCAAAAATTCCTCTTCATTAGAAAATAAGTCTTTGTTAGCAACAGCTCTTCCACTTAGCATGACACTACCGCAAACAATGGATGATGCGCCTAATTTATATGCTAAATCAATCATGTCTGGCAGTCTTCTAAGATTATCGGGGGTTACCGAATGGGCAATACGTAAAGGAAAACCTGCCCCCGAAAATAAATAAGCCGCATTAACCGCTTTATCCCAACTGCCTATTTTTCCTCTAAACTCATCATGAGCGGCCTCTAATACATCATCGATGGAAACCTGAACCCAGTAAAAGTTGTATTTCTTCAATCGCATAACAATTTCTTTCGTAACAAGCAACCCGTTGGTAATAAGAACAAAGCCCGTACCATCTTCATGTAATGGGTCCATGATTTCAAAAACACCATCTCCCATCAATAAAGGTTCGCCACCCGAAATAATACATTGAAAAATACCGCCTTCTTTAATAACACCCTCAACTAATTTTTTCCAATCAGTAAGAGTCATTTCGTCTTTACTGTGACTTTCACCAGAGGCGTTGTAACAATGTTTACAATACAATCCACATTTAGAGGTTATTTCAAACTGCAAACCCAATGGCATAAGAAAGGATTTTGGATATAAGCCTTGTTCTTGTTCATGCTTTATTCGACTTATATGTTCTTGAGCACATTCTGCTTGCTGTTTTAATAATCGGTGTTGTTTCATGATGTGCCACTCTCCTTTTTCAAATTTTGTAATTGTTCACAGTACACTACTGACAATCTGTCATAATCTTCAAGTGAAATATGATCCTTAAGTATGTTGTATAAAGCGTCGTACCGACATAAATCAGGCCTATCTTCATAAATAGAGCATTGATCATTCACTAAATACTTACATATACCCTCGATTTGGAGATGTTTTAAGCCTTCTACAAGATGAATATGCCGACAACATTCTCCGCAACTGACACAATTAAATTGTTTCGATCTGTGAGACATAAAACTAGATACTCATTTGTATAAAAACTCCAATTTTTGATTGATGGAGTCTAAACTTTTACTAAACCTGCTACAATCAAGCTCAACTTGTTGTTTTATCGGTGAGAGTGGGTATTAATGTCGGTACATGAAAAAATTAGATTGGTAAGGGAAGCAAAGGGGTTGACACAAGAACAAATTGCTGAACAATTAAATATGTCAGTCAATGGTTATGGGGATATAGAACGTGGTATTAGCGATATAAAATTATCAAAATTACAAAAAATTTCTGAACTGCTAGGAATTAAATTATCGGAGTTGTTTGAATTAAACGAAAAGGGCATTTTGAATATAGCTTACAAAAAAAATACAACCAATTGGTATATAGGAACATCTGCTACCGAATTGGAAAAGCAGATTATCATTAATGAATCTCAAAACAAAGAAATTATCTATCTTAAAGAAATCATTGAGTTAATGAAAAAATAATTTCTTATTAGACCAAGATAGTTGGAAATCTACTTTTGATATCACTGTCAATCAAATTTATAACGATCAACTATAAAATCTTACAAAAAAGCAACGTACCAGCCTGAGCCAGTACGTTGCTTGTTATTGAATTTTAAAACATATCTGACCGTGCTACCTTTTCAATTTCTAAATGATACCGATTAAATCGCTCCCCAGCCTGCTTTCCAAAAAACTGAATTAAAATCAAATCACCGACAGCTGCTTGTTTACGCTTCAATCCTTCCTGTAGCCAACCATTCAAATAAGCTGAAATTAACTCGCCAGAATCCGCTAGGCGCACAATGACAGTGTGCTGTTCACCGAAGGTTGGATGCTGAAAGGCTTCAAAATCAACAATTGTTCCCATGATGTCTCCATCTTTTTCAAAGCTCCAAAATCGAGCGTTTTGTTGAGCAGACACCGTTGATTGGCCAGATTGGATGGATCTCAGTTTTGCAAATTTATCAGACATAGTTTTAATCCTAAAAAAATAATAGTTGGACACCCAGCTCGATTCAAGTAAACGGGTGATCGTAAAATGAAGGCGTTAGTCTTCATATCATCGGGCTTGCTATTATTTTTTTATTGGCTGTATTATCAGGCTTAATGTGACATTACTAAAAAACAGAGGAACATTGGAAAATTTGATGTCATTCATAAAACACTTGGTCCCTCGTTCTATAGAAAATAGCCTGTGTTTGGATAAAGGACAAAAGAGCCCCCTTATTTCAGTGATGGTGTTAGGGCGCTCTTTGTTTTTTACGATTGTTTAAGGATTACCCGGAGCATTGATAAAAATTCACCTGTCGTTTGAACGGGTAAAGCCTCCTCGTCGTTTACTAACGCAGTCATAACGATTAAATCCAAGGTTGGGAATAGTAGCAGTTCGATCTTTGTACCGCGTCGGCCATACGTTTATCAGCCATATCCTGGGCTTCTACTTTATCGCCTAAGTAATAAAACATACCTCCTGACAACTTGGAATCGTCATGCCCCCAACATAGAGGTTTCCATGGGTCTGGATAGTGTGCTATATTCATTCCACCATTGACGTGTATTATTTCGGTCTTTACGTGAGTCATTATTTTCTCCTTAAACTATCGATAATCCCCAATTCTGCCGCTGCCTCTTTCCTGGAGTTGGCTCGAATGAAGTACTCATATTCCCCATCCCTGGTCCAGGCCATAAACAGGGGCTGACCTAAACCCCAGTAACATCCACCATCATCATAGCCGTCTCTATCTATGTTTAACTGGATAAGCCTCACTTTCTGGCCAGGAACAACGGCTCCGTGACTTGATCGGCCCATCGGCGCTCCGTATTTACAACTCACTTGACTGGTTTGTCTCATGCTCATTCTCCTGATGCTTTCTTGATTGCAGTCTTAGCCGGTTCTGGTTCAGCCAATTCACGATGGGAAGACATGCATTGGGTCACCTCCGCTTCGTTGTTTCCCTTTATAAAGGCTTGCCTGATCCATTTTCCGGTTCTATTTCTGGAATCCAGGAATACTGTTCCCCTTGAGTCCAAGCCGTTTCTGTGGCATTTGCAGTCAAGCCATCACCGCGCTTTCTTAACACGGCCAGAACATACAGCTGGTTTTCAGTTAACGTCTGTGATGGTAAGGTCATGCCGCTTTCCTCAGTAAGGAAGCTAATACGGACTGACCCTCGTGACGGCAATCCGCTTCATCATAGAACCCCCAGCAAGACTCTACCGTTTCACCAGCTTCATTCTCGACAACATAGCCATACACCTCACCTGTCAGGTACTGGTCGTAAACACGGACCTCACTTTGTAAGGAGTGCGTGGCCCATGCTTTGGCTTTTGGTGTCAGAATTTTTGGGTGTCCCGGTGCTTCTTTGAGGATGGTTTCCCGGTCCATGTAAATGAAGCCGACTTGACCAGAATCCCAAGGACAGCCAAAGGGGCGGGTAGCCATGGTTATTCCGCTGTGATCAAACAGATATAGCGGCAGGATGACGACTGCGTCCCCGTCTTTGATAAGGTGGACTCTCATGTCCTCCCAGCCATCGAAATCCCTGAAGTCGATATCGTGCTCATCACCCAAGGTGTAGCGGCCATGAAAGCAGACCATCTTTCCGCAGTTATCAAAGTCTGTGCGGGGATTTAAAGGGTTAGTATCGGGTTCGATTTTAAGCATTAGCATGTTACGACTCCTATTAGTTGAAGCTGGCTGGCTGACTGGATAGGATGATCGCCCCCTTGTTGTGTACTATTATCATCAAATACCCGGGCCATTAGAGTTCCCCTTGTTCAGCGAAGGAGTATGTCTCCATGTGGCCGACGATGATATGGTCTAGCACCCGGATGTCTATAGTCGCCAAGCCTTGCTTCAGTTTTTCGGTGATCTGTTTATCCGCATAGCTAGGAGCACACACGCCAGAGGGATGATTGTGCGCAAGGATGACCGCATTGGCATTACATTGCAGCGCTTGTTTAACCACTTCCCGAGGATAAACCGACGCCCCGTCAATCGTGCCGCTGAAAAGCCTGGCATCCAGTAAGAGCTTGTGTTGGTTATCCAAATACAGGACATGAAAATGTTCACGCTCCTCCAAAGCGAGTGAGATGATCAAATAGTTTTTAACGAGTTCAGGGGCGGTAAAGGCGGCCACCGTCGGATATAAGCTTTTACTTTTTAGCTCTTTTAAAACCACCTTCAATGCTTTGGCGATGGTGGTGTTAAGGTCTGGAACGCACTTGGTAGGAGCTTCATAAGCTGCAGGTATTTCATGGGTTATTTTGTTCATGGTGTACTCCGATAAGACTCATAAGCCTCTCAGTTCGAGAGGCTCAAGTTGGGTTAGGTTGGTTTTAATCAGATGGCCAAAGCCAGGGATCTGGTGTTTTTTGGTTGGGTCAAATCAATATTCCGAAGGCAGTAACAGCACCCCATCGACGAGCCATAACCCCCATTCGCCGGGTGGAAAATCGGTAAACGGGATATTTTTGTGCAAATAGTCGTGATCATTGCCATCCTGAACGTGGATTGTCATGGCGTATGCGTCAACCACTAACTTGATGGCCACGAACTGATCCCATTCGCCCGATTTCTGCCTGGGATAGAACTCAGTGCCAATAATGTCTAACAGCCAATAGCAGCTAACAGTGGTAGCAAGGTACTTAATTCCATCGGTATACTGCATCTCTTGATATAAGGCATTGCAATAATAGTGTTCAGTACCGGTAAATTGTGCCAGTTCGGCTTGAAGTGTCGAGGGATCAATAGTCATGGTGTTTATTCTCCAAGGGAAATGAAGGCACACTGTGGTTGCCTTGTGAAGGTTAAAGTGAAAGTAAGTAACGTTAAAAGTGAGTGACCGGGTGGAGAAGGGACAGCAGCGCATCATTTCGCCAACAACAAGGTCTTTGACAGCTCAAATAACAGTGTCCTCAGCTCGGTTAATGCATTGATACGAAGCGCCATAGGAAATAAATGACTCACGCTAATACCTAAGCCGATACCGACTGTCTCTATACCACTGTCTCGACAGCGTTGTAGGATATCCAGGGTACTGGACAGTTGATCCGGTTGGCCATCCGTTAACACGAGTAATACTTTTCGAGGTTCACGGCAACGTAACAAAGCCGCTGCCCCAAACCAGATGGCTTCGGTCATGGGCGTACCGCCTGCAGCCGATAAGGACAAGGCACTGGCCCGGGATTTAACCCGCTGCCCATGGTTCAAGAGCCGGTAAACCGAGTCCACTTCCTGACCTGGGAACGCGGTCATGCCGACATTAACGCCTGGAACCCCTTCTAAAGCCAGGGCTAACGCAACACTGGCCGATAAGGTTATAGAGAGCCGTGTCCCTGAGATTTTTCCGTTTGCATCCAGCAGCTTCGCGTTCATGCTGTAGGAACGATCCAGTAATAAATGAATCGCAGTATTCGGTGCCGATTTTAACTCTGACTTTAAAAACAGCCGGGTTTCTCCCAAGCCGACACGAGCCAGGCGGTGTGTATCCAAGCGTGTCCCGTGTGCCGTCGATCGGCTATGTCTTAAGCGTTCAGATTGCACCAGACCTTGTAAAGTAGTTCGCAGCTTCCTGGATTCACTCGTGACCCGATTCAACAAGTTGAGTCCTGCAACCTCATTAAGCGGTGGTTCACAGCCTACCGGCATTAGTTGGTTACTCATCGATTGATCAGATAATGCTAAAGCGTCCTTCAGGGTTTCAAACACATCTTGATCAATATCCGAGGCCTCTGTCTTAGATAACAATTCCAGTAAGTTAGCGTGAGTTTGTTCAGGTGTTTCATCGTTAATGTCATTAGTAGTCGCAGACATCATTTCTGTATTTGAATTTGAATTTGAATCATCCGCTTCTTCTATCTCTGTTTCTTCTGGCACACCCTTATGACTATCCCTTTTAGCTATTGATTGATCATCAGATGCACTCGAATCAGTCTTATCATTATCTTGAGGTGACTTACTTTCTTGATTGTTGTCAGCTTCTTTATCCTCTGCTTCATTTTCAGTTACTTCGTTTATCAGAATTAAAATACAATCGGCTAAGTCCCTGCTGTCTTGTTCAGAATTTAAGCAGTGAGGTACTTTCGTCAATAACTGCTTTAAGCGTTTCAAAATACACGTTGGAAACACTGTTTTAAAGATGCACTCATTCTGAATCAGTAATGGTTGTAAGGCCATCTGTCCCAAGACCTGTACCCGTAAACGTTTGAGTACGTAGCCATAAAGAATATTCGCCGGATGATCCTCTTTGGTATATTCTCTAAATTGACCTTGCTCGATCATGTAAGAAACTACACTGCGTAGCGTTAAACGTGTCCCCGGAAACTCTTTAGCCAAGGCGTCTTCAATTCTGACATCTTCAATAGCCCCCGCTAAGCGTCTACGTAATACCGAAGGGCCATAATCCAGGGTAAAGTCTGAATAGCGAATATGCGCTGCTTCATGCGCTAACAGGCCCCAGGCCACGGTATGGTAGTTGGTGTCATTGCCGTTATAAGCCGGTAGCTGGATCAGCTTGCCATCGGTATAGGCTTGATCACCACCGACCGCTACTTGTATTCCGAAGCGTTCGCCAATGGCGGCAGCAACAATGGGAAAAGCTTTGTGTAAGGAATTGTTTTTCATGACATGCTCCTGATTTTTCAGGGCAAACGACTCCCAACAGGGATATCTCTTTTGCCCTGATTGGGTGATTAAGTTGAGTAATTGGGTTGAGTGTTTTAAGTTAAGCTGTGCTTTTCTAAGTTGTTAAATCATGAGGTTATTAAGTTAAACATTTCTTTGATAACAGTGACTGCTTAATTTAAAACCAAAAGTCTGCACCGGCTAATTCGGATTCGGGTTTTCTGTTTTCAGTTACTTTCATCAATTCGTCTGTAACAGACTCCGTCTCTTGGGTTTGATCTATCACACCCTCCTCAAAAATGCCTTCAAACAAATCTGACATGAAGGTGGTTATTACTGTGTCAGTCTCAGCCTTGTCCGTTTTTGTATCAAGGGGTTGGACCTTATCCTGACCAGAATCACCGTCTTTACGCTGTCCTAACAGTAAGCCAGCGCCATGTCTTTGAGTTTTATCAGAATCCGCCAATAACATGGCCATCGCTAGAATCTCTCCCAGTAAAGGACCTTCAATAGCCCCACGATCAGGGATGCGATTTAATAACTGATCAATATGGGTCACCAAAGGTGCTACGCGATAATCTAAAAAGCCTAAGCCGTCTAACTTATCGCGCATACGCTTGATGGGACGTAGAGCACTGCGAGTCACCTGATCTTTACCTAGTAAAGATTGTTCTATGAATTGATTGGCTTCAACCGCAATCTCATAAAACATCTGACTGCTTAAGGAACTGATTTTGGTTTCTAAACGTAACTTTTCTTCAGGGGGCAAAGTCTCAGGCAAACTGACCGTCACGACTAAATAGTCAAAGGCAAAGCGAGTGGAGACAAACTCTACGGTATCCACTGCTTTTTCAATAATGTTGGCAAACTGCGGATGACGGGCCACCCAGTCTTTTATGGCTGTATCATAATTGGCGAGGAAGTCAGCTTTGGCAACGGCAAAGTCCTGGGCTATTCGCTCCAGTTCAACCAAAATGCTTGGGGCCAATTCAGCTGGAATGGCATAACCACCCATAAACCGGGTCCCGATCCGTAAACAGATCCGGTCAGCTTCTTTCTTCAAGCGATTAAAGACCGCTAGCTGTTCAGGATCTAGCAGGCGTTTTGAACCTAAACTGGCTAAATCTTCAGGCGGTAATTGACTGCCTTCGACTAATAACAGGTCTTCTTTTTTGAGTTTCTTTCTGGCTCCATAAATACTGGCTTCCACTTTTACTAAAACGAGTTGATCTAAAATCATTTCTGCGGTGTGTGACATGTGATTTCTCCTAATGAAAAAAGCACAACTTTCTCTAAAGGAAGCGGTGCCATTTAGTTTATAAATAAGTTTATAAATAAGGTTATAAATCTCGATATGAAGTTTTATCAAGACTGCCAATCGGTACCAAAGATATCCTGGGCAATTCGATGAATCGCTTCACGTTCAGAAGGATCAGCTCTAAAGGTCAAGGCTCTATCCAGTGAATACGCCAAAGCATTGGGAGCACCTTTAAAAGATGCCATCAATAAGGCCCATCGCATTAAGCCCCGGGTCGATAAAGTGACAGAGAGCATGCCGGTACCATCTTGCCCACCGATAAAGACTTTACGAATCTGATTAGCGACCTTGATCATGTTTTCCCGGATAATCTCTGGCATGTTGGGTACCACTGTCGCTAACAGCTTTAACTCGTCTTCTGGTTCGGGATAACCGACTTCCAATAATCTAAAGCGATCCATTAATGCAAGGTTTTGACGTAACACACCTTGATATAAACCCGAAGCATCGCCTGAACCGGCACTGTTACCGGTCACAACGAGTCTAAATTTTGGATGAGGCACCAGTACATCCCCGGTTTGTGGAATTGTTAACGGTTTACCTTCGACAATATCATTCAGACCAATTAACTCCGCTGGGTCCATAGCATCCATTTCATTGATGAGCAAGATATGGCCTAAACGCACTGCATGAGTAAGTGGCCCGTCCAGCCATTGCATAACACCACCTGCAACGAGTCGGTATTGCCCCAGTAGCTCATTCAGTTCCAGCCGACCATGACCCGTGACACACTGGACACCCCAATGTAAACGGGCTGCCACTTGCTCAATTAATGAACTCTTCCCGGAACCACTAGGGCCTGTTAGATATAAGCCATCGCCTTGTGGAGCCTCAAGAAAAGCCAGTACATCTCGCAGTTGATCTTTACGGAAGATATAAGGTTTATGCTGAGGTACAGCATGATTTTGATTGGGTTCAAAGCCCTCAACTTTCATATGGGCAGGAGCCTGAATACCGAAAGTATCGGCAATAAAATACGGTTTTAACATAGGAGTATCCTCTTTAAGATGAATAATTGAAAACATCAACCCACTTAACCAAAACAGGTTAAGTGGATTGGGTTTCATTTAGGTTGGTTTGATTTATGGGTTCGAATTAGACTTTTGGAACTGGCAGTCTGTCTGCCATCAGGCGATTGGATTTAGAACCAGAAGTTTGTTCCAGACAGTGTATTCAACACCTGTGCATTGAAAGGTACTTCAGTACGGGTACTGTTTTCCTCACGACAGGTAATGCGTACCCGGTCACTGGCTTTCTTACGATAGGGGTTTAGGTCTGCCTCGGTCAGAGTAGGGTCTAAGACTTGTAAAGCCGTTTTGTAATCGACACTGCCTTGCACCTGAAAACGATTAACCCGAACCCCTGAATGTTCAGCAGCCCGGTAATCGCCCATCAATGCGACGAATTGCTGTTCCAGCGTGTCTTGATAGTCCGTTAAACGAGCGAGTTGATCTTTCAGATCTTCAAGTTGAGCCTGGTTTTTTCGAAAATCCGCTGCCAGTTGCTGCCATTTCTGAACAGCGTGTCCTTGCGGTAAAAACAGATCTCGCTCAGGATCTTTAATAGGCTCTTTATGAGTGATCACCGCGTGCCAAAAAGCTTGAGCGGTGGTGATCAGTTCCTTAATAAAGCCCTCATCACGCTGGATCTTAAACTTCACAGTCTGACCTGAATGATAGAAATATAAATAACCCTGCGAAGCTTCAGAGACCAGTAATTGATGCTGTACCTGACACCAATACAGATTGTAAGCTTCAGCCTTTTCCTGATTGAGTAACACATCCAGAAAGGTAGTCTCATGAGGACATTTAATCTCAACGGGTTCATTCGCTTCTGTTAAGCCATCAAATGAAGCGCGTAGCAGTGGATATTCTTCTGCTTCCGCACAGACTGGTAATAATAACTCCCCCTGAGTGTCCTCAAAGTGTTGTAAGGCTTTCTCTTCTTCTTCAATACCTAAACGGACTAGAGGATTAGCCTCTAAATCAGCCGCTAAAACCAAGCCAGTTTTTTCAGCCCATAACCGCCATTGACTTTTATAGGGTGAACGATTCATGATAATCGCTGCTTCACTAGCACCAATGCCTTGACGACGCCAGAGCATCCAGGGTTCTGTTCGTTGAGCAACATCAATGACTTTCATGGACTCACTACCGGTAAGACTAAACAAGCATCACAACGGACACTGGTGACACCACGCTTAGCTAATAACTGCTGACATCTCAGTGCCCGACCCCTATCAGGAAACACCAGTATCGTTTGCTCAGCGATAGGCTGACACACACCACCATAGCTGATCGCCAATGCAGCGAGTTCGGCTTTTAATACGGGTAATAGCATCGGTGGAATTTGCTTGATTGAGGTGGGTACAGGGAAATATCGATAACCTTCTCTTCGAAGTACGGTCGGTCTATGGTAAAGCTGCCAATCACCGGGAATAGGCCATTGAAGAGCCTGCTGCTCATTGAATAGCACAGCAAGGACTCTGGATTCTATAGACATGATAAGGTCTCCTAACAAAATTAAATTAAATGAATAGCGTCATCCTCACTGAACTCAAAACTCAAAACTCAAAACTCAAAACTCAAAATGCACCCTACACACATCACGCTCACCTGTTAATGACTGGCAGTGGCTAATGTTTCACGCGCTTTCGATAAAGCGGTTTCGGCTTGAGTTAAAGGGATTGACTGAATTGAATCGGTGGTGCGTGTTGGACTGGACGTGGTTTGAAGCGGTACTGAGTTTTTTGATTTAGAGGGTTTTGACTTTTCTGTGGACTTTGTAGTTGACGTTGTTGAGGTTGATGAAGCGGTTAGGTCCACCGCGACTTTTGATGCTTGTGCCGCTTTATCCAACTCAGACAAGGCAAAATCTAGAGATAGCCCAGTAAATTTATGTTTTGCATAATCCATCGCAGCTAGCCAGGCGCCAGCTAAGGTGGTTCGACGTACTAATTCTGCCACTGCTTTTTGAACACTTGAACTGATTTGGCTTGATTGATTCACTAAGCTATCAGTCTCATCAAACGAATCAAAATGTCCCACATCTGAATTTTGAATAGCAGTACCATTCACCACGGCGGGATCATTCAAACTTTCCAGGGCTTTGCCTTCCATTTCTTCAGCGGCATAGCCACAGTCTTCAGGAAAAGCCGCACGTAACGACGCTGCTTTACCGCATTTGGCTAATTGGCCTTTAGGGCGTTTTATCCACATAGAACTGGGGACTTGAGAGTACCGACCACCTGCTGTACTGTAGGCTTCTAGCCAATACACCTCTTCGGTAAAAGCACAGGGTTGTCCGTTCACCAAGCGATACACCGTCACAGCAACCCATTCTGGAAAGGTGACTTCGATACTGGTTTCTTGCCATTGCTCTAAATCGTCTTTGTAACGTCCACTGAAGACTTGGGTTTTATCGGGACCCCAAACCGGTCTGTCGATACCAGCCCAAAGCCCGGTTCGAGCAGCAGTCGTCTGGATTTCCATGATAGATGGCCAGACCGTTTCAACACTACGGCCTAAAGCTGCACTCCACATGGGTACGATATGCACCGGTTTTTTAAAGATATCGAGTTTTCTGGCCCTGCAATAATCCAGTGCCATCATAATGGCTTCTGGGGTTTTAGCCAGGGGAAAAGTGACTTCAGTTAACACTTTCCAGGCTTGTTCAGAGACTTCATAGAGTTGTTTTGCTTCTACCGGCATTGGCAGATTACGGGATTTTGGAGGATTATTTGGTGCCATACTGGGCTCCTGCGTAAAAATGAGGATACCTTGTCCCAATGGGACAAGGTATCCTCAAAGGGTTGATATGAAAGGAACGGGTTAAAACCAGTCCAATAACGAGCTGATTGTGATGCTTTAAAACTCTAATGCATTGGCTTATTTTTAATAAAAAACCACCTCAATCAATTCTTTGGGTAAATTCATAATCGCAAGCGAGACAGTGAAAATTATCGAGCACTTTCTCATCAATGATTTCACCCAACTTGGCACCGGCTGCTCCTCCCGTTGCGATGCCAAAGAGAGTACCCAAAATAGAGCCAGCAACCACACCGATCGCTGCACCAGCGGGCCCTGCAAACATACCAATGCTAGCTCCCAGCTCTGCACCACCTATAGCACCTGTGGTTGTGGTGATAGCACCACCCGCCATTCCCAGGTATCCGCAAGTTTTCTTAGCTACATCGATCGTATCAATACGAGTGGACTGACAATTTGGACAACAAATGATCATATTTTTAAATTCCTTAAATCAAGTTAAAAACCACCAGAACGGATAAATCCATCCTGGTGTGATAACAAGTCGTTATCATTGAAATAATATATAAATGAAATTTTCTTGAGTTTTGAAGAATGGAAGAGTGTGGACTTTAAAACAATCAGTACATGAAAAAGCTGTCCTGACAGCCATCCTATTTTCTATCCTGATAGTACCCAACAATGGCATGAATAATAAGCACAAAATTCGAAAAAATTATGTATACTGAGTTATACTTTTTAACAATATTCATAATGCTTACAGTGGATTAATTAATTTTTTTATTACTGCTATTTTTTAGTGATATTGGAATTATAAAAAGGGGCGAAGTATACAGAATATTTGGCAATAATATTTCCATTTTTTAACCTTAGAAACAGGCCATTATTTTAATTTGTCATGGTTGTTTCTGACTAAATTGAGGGTATTTTAACTGCCCATATTGATCCAAATAACCAACCAGTTTCATTGATGAATCAATTCGAAAATCTACCAACTGAGTTCTTAGACTATGAATAAGTTAGCCGCAAAACCTACCACCGAAAATATCTTTATATCAATCATTGAGGACAATCAATACGAGAATACAAATCGCTTTGGGACCGATTTGATTAAAAGTAAAGACATTAAAAGCAATAACTATTTATATTGTCTGAATTTAGAATCTCAACTTATCGATACTGTATCAAAAAGTGATACCTTTCCATTTGTTTTTGAGAAATCTTATCAATGTGCCACTTTAATAAAAGAAAATAAAGAGTTGGCTAAAATGACCTATGATTTATTATTTCTCCAAAAAGAAACGAACAGAATTGAGCAACAATCATATCCTGGATTTAAACTAAACAATCCATCAAACTATGAAGTCAGTGAAAAATCGAAGGTTTTATTTGAGATTGCGGACAAAATAGGTTTGTATCACGTAGAACTTTCAGGCCATCCAATGACTCAAATCGCACCCCAGGTCCTTGAAGGCGAACTGATTAATAGCTTTATCATTCGTCTCAGAGAATCCGTTAAGAAAGATAGCTTTAAAACGAAAATAAAAAATCAAAAAATAGAGCTAAATCGACATATTACCCAGATAAAGCGTTATATTGATCGAATATATACTAAGAACCCGAAACTGATTGTTGCAAGTATGGTTTTTTATTACCAGAAAGATTGTGCCAATAAAATAACCTTAAATGAGTCCGCTGCCCATATTGAGAAGTTTTTGAGCTCACTACAGAAGGATATGCAACAAGGTTTTTCTGGTTGGTGGTGGAAACGTGAATATACAACCGAAACAAGTTATCGTTACAACGTTACCTTCTTTTTTAATTATGAATTCATAAAAATTGATTCAGTATCGATGAGAAATCAGTTAAATCAAGCTTGGTTTGTCGTTACCCAAGGGCAAGGGTTAAGCCTAGACCGTACTACTTTATCGCCTCAGAATACAATGTTTGGAGCTAATCAGAATTTTATTGTCTATGAAATAGTGCGCATGATAATGCGTGATTTGTTTTTAAAACTCAAACCTGATCGAAAATTTGATCATTCTGGCATGGGACCACTACCTAAAAAATTAATGCCTAACGAAATAAGCCCCCCCCCTCAATTAAGTTAGAGACCTATCGGACTCCTTAGTAGAATTAAGCTATGCTAGGCTTCATGTGATAAGAGTGTTGTAATGAGATTTAGCTGTGCGTGTTAAACATGATATCGACCCTAGGCTAGTAGAGATATATTATGAAAAATCTAGGCCTTTATTATTTGATTCCGAGGAAGACCCCGACTTAGGGTTATCACCTGCCCGTTATCCGAGCTATTTAGCTTCGTTAGACAGTTTTATTTTTGATGTTCTATCTAATGATGAGATACCTTATCTTGTCAGCCTTGATAAACAAGGCAATAGAGCTTATCACGCCTCCTCTTGGGCCCATCGATATTTTAATAAGACACCTGCTTTTATTAAAATTATTACTATGTTACCGCCAAGCTTTAAATACAGTGAACCAGTTGAAATTTTTAATTATGTAATTAACACTCTCTTTCTGAGTAAACCAATTGACTTGAAAACAATTTACTCTGCTTGGAAAAAACCAGACTCTCTCGTTGGAGATTTTGATGCTGCTGAAATATTTAATGAGTTGGTCATAAATATACGGCAAGTGTGGAAAATAAAAAAAATCCAGTCAAAGTTTACTGCCAGAAAAATACAAGTTCAAGAGCAACATGATGAATACTCAAAGTATGTTGATTCACTTTTTAATACAACCGGGTGTAAAGGGTTAGTCGTTTTTAGAATTAACCTAGGTTACAAAAGTCAGTTTACTAATCGAATTGATATACTTGATGCCAAAAAAAACCTAAACCATTTGTTTCAAAACAAACGCTGTAATTCAATTTTCCATTTAAGGAAAGGATATATTGCAAAATTCCAGATTGACGCAAAAAAAGGTGTTTATTGTCACTGTATCTTTTTCTATGAAGGTTCTGAGAAAATTAATACGACTATGCATAATAATTTAGCAGAAACCATAGGTGACTACTGGATTGAAACAATTACAAAAGGCTATGGAGATTACTGGGTTACCCATCAAAAACAGGATCACTTTATCTTGAGCAAGAATGAAATAGCATTTATACCTAACGACGATAATAAGTCGCGTAGTATCTTGAAAGAGGTTATTGTGGGCGACTTATGCAAAATTGATTTATTTATTAAACCAAAATTAGGTCATAATACCAAGCTAATCCGCAAAGGCATTCCACCCAAAAAAATTGTAAAAAAGCGTGGAAGACCCGCTAAAGAAGTTGAAAACTAGTACAGCCCGATAGTATTTTAGGTCCTGATTAAAAAGGGGGATAACAACTTTAATTAAACAATATTACATTTTACCAAGATCGGTGAATCTATGTAACCCACTAATCTCATTAGCCCCCATTTTTCATAATTTTATTGATTTCTTACGCCTAGAATAATAGTCTCTGAGCCAGTTATAAATCGGTCCAAGCTATTTTTATTCTTTACGTTAATAGCGATGACTTTGGCAATTCTGTCATAGTAACTGCTAGTTGAAGCTTCTGTATAATTTAAATTCTTGCTTAGGTTCTTTAATATCTTATCAACGGCATCAACTTTACTATATTTTTTGCATTTCATAAGATCCCAGCACCATAATCCAAGAACTATGCTATTGATGCAATTCCACTGTTTAATGAGAAATACTTTTTTTTCGTAAGATGTTACGAAGTCAGAATTTTTAAATATCTCATATCTAGCCTCTGGTGTGTCATTATTGTAATAGAGTAACTCAAGCAAAGCGTGTTTAAAGTATTGAACTGCAGCATCGATATTAATGGGTATTTGATTCACTGCAACCTGTAAAAAAATTGAGTTTTCAGACTTCTCTCCATTAATGATTACCTCATTAGCTTCGTCAGTCATCACATTAATATTTGATGAATAAAAATACGGTACGAAGCACTTAGTTTTAATTGAGATATAGATGTTGCTATCAATATTATTTTGCAACTTGTGTAATTCAGAATTACCTAAAGTTAACCACCTTACTCCACGGTCACGCAACTCGTCGGACCAAAAATGTGATTTTACCTTTTTTGGATCACGAGACATGAGGTAGAATTTGAAAAAGCACTCAAAATCCACATCAACTGTCATACTGAACAAACTGTAATAATCAAAGAAAGTATAGGCTTCTATTAATTCCGTACAAAAATTTAAGTTTTTTTTCAGAATACTTATTATCTCAAACAGATGCTCATCATTAAGATACTCCGGGCATGGCGGACCACTCAAAGGACCAAAATTAGCAAAAGGATATTCATTTATGTAACCATAAAATATATCTTTCATATCCTCTATGGATTCAATACTTAATGTGCTTCGATTGTTTTTCTTCCCAAGAAAATTCATTAACGCTGCAGCAAGTTCAACACTAGATATTTCGTTAATTCTATTTGGGATTGGTACTAAACCGATGCGACACAAAACGGACTCAACTTCAGCTCGAAATTGAAGCAACTCAACATAGCTATTACGATAATTAAACTTAAACCTTCTAACAACACACTGGTGTATAAAAAAAGAATCGACGATCTTCCTATCTAATTGGCCTGATTCATTTTTTGCTTTTTCATTTAGCATTTTCACACTATCCAGCTCACACAGATTCAAAAACTACAGCTTACCTAAGTAGCCGTAGCATTATTTTAATTTCGTTGATATCTCTACAGATTCTCTTTGCCTATAAAAATTAGAATATCACCCATTATTGTTACTATTACCTTACCACGCTAATAACAATCTATATTCTGAATAAACTATAAACACTTTGGACTGACTGCAAGGTTCTATGATTAGCCTCCTTCACACAGCAATCATTAGCAGTCGTTAAAAGACCCGTTTTCCATACGTTTAACTATGTTAAACGCAGTTTCCATCTGCTTATCTAAGACTAGCCAACCGGTGTTCGAGACTGAACCCTGTTGTCATTAATCATATTTTACATCCGCCTTGCTGTTAAGCCCCATTCTTTAATAATTAAATGTAACAAAACATAATATTACAAAATAAAAAAATGCGGTACTTGGCAGAAAAAACCGTACATGAAGCTATAAAAAATAGCAACCCATATCTTTCTGACTTAAGGTGTAGGATTTTTAGACTAATCAAAGCTTGATATTATGGACCTTAACGATAAAGAGTCCAGTAAAAAAGTTCTGGCTATAAAGTGAGGGATTAACAAAGGACTAAGAGAATAAAATAGATAAAAACTAATACATTATAAACAGGTGACTGTAGTGAAAACTAAAAGTTGAATTTATAACCGTACCAATTTCTAGGGGGTATCACTATTAAAATCTCGCAACAAGGGGCGAAAAATACAATGGCTAAAAATTTTCTCACATTACAAGGTGCAATCCACCGAATAGACAATCTTACCAATTTATTTTAATAAATTATATAGGAATTAACTATCGATAAAGCAACAGCGTTTTTAGTTTTTGCAGAAAGTCATTCGCAAAAACTAACTTCAACCCATAAAGTTCACGATTATGAGCTAAGCGACAAATCGTAGCGCTCTAAATTATCTGAGTTGGAACCTTGGATAAAGCAGCACCATACTGACGAGAATGAGCAACACGCGCTCATTAAATGCACTGATACGTCAATCATATTGTTAATGGGAATAAGGTATTTTATATCAACGAAAATTACTCTATATGAAGTCCAAACAGGTGAATATAAATCTTGCAAAAAGGAGCCCTTAATTGAATACCCTAGACCTTAACGAGGCGGCTACTTTTCTTAAAATGAACCCTGAAGTCCTCAGACGAAAAGCCAGAGCTGGTGATGTGCCTGGAAGAAAAGCGGGGAAATGCTGGATATTTGTCAAAGAACATCTTGCAGACTGGGTGTCAGGGCGTTATGCTGATACCCGGCGAGACGTGCAAGTAATTGACAAGATAGAAAAAGAGGAACAAATAACATGTCAATTTACAAGCGAAAAGAAACGTGGTGGATTCAATTCACCGCACCGGACGGTAGTCGAGTACAACAATCTGCTGGGACTCAAATAAAACAGGAGGCTCAGGAGTTACACGATAAATTAAAAGCTGAAGCATGGCGGGTGAAGAATTTAGGTGCAAAACCCCGCTATACTTGGCAAGAGGCAGTCGTTAGGTGGCTCACTGAACAGAGCCATAAAAAGAGCATTGAAACTGATAAGGTAAGGCTACGTTGGCTGGATATGCACCTTAATAACTTCAAGCTTGATGAAATAACAAAACCCAAGATTGATGCAATCAAAAATGGTAAAAAAAATGAAGGTGTTAGTAATGCAACAGTTAATAGAACTTTGGCATTATTGCGTTCAATCTTAAATAGAGCGAAACATGATTGGGAGTGGCTGGATTCAACGCCTAATATCAGGCTATTTCCAGAAAAAGCGACAAGAATTAGATGGCTGTCACATGAAGAATCAGACAGGTTAATTGAGGAACTGCCAGAACATTTGAAAGCAATGACATGCTTTACTTTAGCAACTGGACTCCGTGAGAGTAATGTAACGGGCTTACAATGGAACCAGATAGATCTGCAACGCCGTTGTGCTTGGATTCATGCTGATCAAGCTAAAGGTAAAAAAGCTATTGCTGTACCGTTAAATAAGGAAGCATTAAAAATTATTGAACAGCAAATAGATAAACATGATACGCATGTATTTACTTATAAAGGCAACCCGGTCACACGCGCTAATAACCATGCGTGGGAAAAAGCATTAATTCGGGCTAATATTACGGATTTTCGCTGGCATGATTTAAGACACACATGGGCAAGTTGGCATGTGCAAAACGGTACCCCTTTACACGTGCTTAAAGAACTGGGTGGATGGTCTGATTTAACAATGGTTTTGAGGTATGCCCACTTGTCAAGTAAACACCTTGAGGAATATGCAGGAAACTCAAACCTGTGACAAATTTACTACAGGCAATA
>SESG01038991.1_pt1 | contig 25203 bp, 16 predicted proteins | sample 3171421 | NCBI WGS metagenome assembly SESG01 (sample SAMN10866946, study PRJNA518727) | freshwater metagenome | biome: subpolar coniferous forest; feature: holomictic lake; material: water; isolation source: holomictic Lake 227, 6 m and 8 m depth | place: Canada: near Kenora, Ontario | collected...
CCCAAAATGAAGGGTGCCTATTTTATTACCTCGCAATCGCTTTATGAGATAAGGCTTTGAAGGATTTTGCATTAAAGCGAGACCTAAAGCCAAAAACCAAAACGGCAAGCTCAGAGCCAGCAAAAACAATCCGGCAATGCGATTAAAAATTGTACCCAAGCCTTTATTAAAGGTGGTTGTCTTCAAATCCGCCAGTAAAAAGGTATCGCTAATTTTAAGAATCGCCCCATTATCGACACGAATCAGATCATTGCCTCGAACGATTGCGTTACGCAATTCAACTAATTCACCAATATAACTATGCGGCAAGATAACCGAGGACTCGATGGTGACCCGACTATCAATAATAACGTTATCACCAATAACAACTTCTCCAGTCAATTCAACCGAAGGATGCAAATGGCAATTTGAGCCAATCAAAGCAATACCTTGTTTTAAATTTTGCGGATAGGCCTCGGTATTGCGACCTTGAATCAATCCCAACGCGGTTTGGCGCCCAGGAATCAACAAGGTATCAAGTCGTCCGGCAGCAGCATCAAGATTGGTCTGATGAAAAGCTGCCAGTGAATCAATCCTGGCCACAGAGCCGTTTACGTCCACCGTTGTTTTGGCGAACGCTATCGGGTTTGAATCAGTCCAGTTTAAAGTTTCGATATCAGCATCAACCGCATCGCGGCAAAGCAACATATAAGCATTTTCTCGGCCATACAAAGCTTGAACGCAAGGGGCTGTGAGTGATTCTGACTGTTGTAAAAAATCTTTGACTGATCCGCTTCGAATAATATCACCACGCAAAATCAAGAAAGGTGATACTGGCTGGTTTTGTAGTTTGGATAGTTCCTGTAAGGTTGACTCTTCACCACGACTGGTACTGAAGGTTAAGGTCATGCCCCAACGCTCACCATTGCCCACTATCTCTTTGACCTGTTCTGCAAACGGAGAAAGGATGATATGAGCTTGCCGTAGCCCGGCATCTACCAGAGCTTCCAGGGTATGTTCCAAAATCAGTTTCCCGGCTAACGGTAATAAGGCCACGCAGGTTTGATCGGTTAGCGGCAATAATTCCTGGCCTTTACGATCAGCGAAAATTATGACATCCATCAGTAGGCTCCACGACTTAATAATACCGCAGGAATAGTTTTTAACAACAGTTTAAGGTCAAGCAGCAACGACTGCGATTGAATGTATTCCACATCCAGTTGCACCTGTTGCGGAAAAGGGATATTGGATCGACCTGACACTTGCCAGATGCAGGTGATACCTGGAATCACTTCCAGTCTTTGCCGGTCTTGCAAGGAATATTGGTTCACCTCGGATGGCAGCGCGGGTCTGGGGCCAACCAGCGACATGTCGCCTTTTAAGACATTCCAGAGTTGCGGCAATTCATCAATGGAGGCTTTGCGGATAAAACGGCCGATGGGGATAATACGCGGGTCATTTTTCATCTTAAAAATCACCCCGCCAGTCATTTCATTTTCCGCCATCATTTCTTTCAACCGTGCATCGGCATTGGGGTACATGGAACGGAATTTCCACATGGTAAACAACTTGCCCCAACGACCCACGCGCGTTTGTTTATAAAAAACCGGCCCCGGCGAGCTTAGGTAGATAAGCACCATAATGATGACAAATAAAGGCGTGAGCAAAATCAATAGAATAATTGCAGCCACTATATCAAGCAAACGCTTGGCCAGATAAGCGCCACGAATCACAGCCAACCAGAGCAAGCGTTTTAACTGTAAACGTAAGGAGATAGGCCCTTTAAAATAAGGCAGACGGCTATAACGGCGCAATAATTCATTTTGTAAATCGGAATTCATAATTTTGACCCTTGCTGACGCTGCAACCAAACGCGATAAAGAAATAAGGGGTTACCGATTATATAGCGTCTCCACATACGGCCAGGTTCTTGCAGCAACCGCCAAGTCCATTCCAGGCCGATTTCACGCATCCAAACCGGCGCACGCGGAATGCGCCCTGAATAATAGTCGAACAAACCGCCGATGCCTAAACAGACGATGGGCTTTAATAACTCACGGTAACGCGCCAACCACAACTCTTGTTTAGGCACGCCAAAACCAACCAATAGAATGGCCGCGCCTGAGTTATTAATGGTTTCGATGACCTGGCTTTCCTGTTCGCTGGTAAAATAACCATCATGGACACCGGCAATAATCAGATCAGGATAGCGTTGCTGCATGGCCTGAGCCGTCAGCTCGGCGATACCCGGCAAGCCGCCCAATAAAAACAAACCATAGCGGCTTTTAGCCGCGCGTTCGCACAAACGCGGAAACAAATCGGTGCCATTGATGTTGGCCAGCAGGGATTCATTAAGCATACGACAGCCGACATTAATTCCGATCCCGTCCGGTAATACGCGATCAGCCCCCTGTAAAATGCCCCGATAAGCCGTGTTAGTGTAAGCGATGTTCAGGCAGTCAGGATTGACGAAAGCAAGCAGGACTTTTTGCTTTTGCCGGATACGTCCCTCGATCCAATCCAGGGCTTCAGACATGCTGGTATTGACAATATCTACACCCCAAAAATGCAGCATTGGCGGCGTCGGTCTGGGTTCATTACCGCCCAGTAGTGAACCAGCCACGCCACGCAAACTCACGCCAACATGTTCTTTAGCGGTCGCGCCATAATAAAACTCATGATCGGTCGCCAGCTCATCTTCGTAAGCCAAACCGATTTTCTTCCTGAGCGTATAGGGGGAAATGACGCCCGGGGTGACGCCAAATCGAAACAAAGCCTTCGGCGGCAACGCCGCCAGTTCTTCTAGCGTTATAGCCCGCGGGCCTGCCCAGGCCAAATCGCCGCGCAGGACATTCAATAACACGGCCAGACGTTTACCTGGCATGGAGCCCGCAAAAGCCAAGCGTTCAAACTCTTGTTGAAAGCGCCCGATCTGAATTTGCCGATTAAAAACCAAACCAGTTTGGCTATAGGCAATAAGACCGCGCAGAACTAATAGCGGCAGTAACAGCACCAGTAGCAGCAGACTGCTCAACAGATCGAAGATACGTGGCAAAGCAGCTTGAACAAGATACAGCCAAGGCAGTAATAAACGGACATAAGTGGGTCGCGGCCGTTGACCCAAGGGACCGGGTATCGCGGGAGTTGGCTTAGACATTGATGTTCCCGTCCGATATTTTAGAAGAACGCGGCTTAATCTTTGCCGGCACGCCAACTGCCAGCGAGTTGGCGGGAATATCTTGCAGCACGACGGCATTCGCGCCGATTACCACATCGTCACCGATTCGAATAGCGCCTAATATCTTCGCCCCGGCACCAATATCAACGCGGTTGCCAATGACCGGCGCACCGCGAGTGCCGGTGTGCTTCAAGCCAATGGTAACGCCATTGCGGATAACGACATCATCACCGATAACAGTATCGCCACTGATGATAATATCGCCAAAATGTTCAATAGTTAACCGCCTCCCTACCTGCGTTTCGCAAGGTAAATCAATGCCGGTTAAAATATGCGAAAGCATTCTAAGTGTTTTATACACAAAAGAAAACGGAAAACGCAACCAGCGGTGTTTAATGCAGTAACGCCAGCGTCCAAAATGATAAACCAGCATGACAAACAGACCTTGCCGTCTTATATCACCCTCATAAGTACGCCAGTCTTCACGGATATTCTCAAACATACGCTTTCACCAAGGCTGCGGTGGAGAATTGCGACCGCCCTGAGTTTCTTGCCACGCTTGTTGCCAGAGTTGCACTATCCGCCTGGATTCCTCCGCTTTAGCGGGAGCGCGGGTTTTATTCCGCCAGTCGCGTAAACCATGCCAGGCCTGTTCCAGGGTTTTTGCCAACCAACTGTAAAGTAAACCGTGCCATTTCCGATAGTACAACAATTGACTGCGCATGCGCCACAAGGTTAGTTGTTTGCCCGAGCTTGAAAAAGCCAGTTCATCTACAGTTTCTGATGATGCGCCGCCAATATGGGTTATCACCAGATCGGGCCAGTAATAGACTTTAAAACCGGCCTGATGAATGCGTCGGCACAGATCAACTTCTTCGTAATAAAGGAAAAATCGCGGGTCAAAGAGGCTGATTTGTTCCACTAAACTTCGGCGCAGTATAGCGAATGCACCGGGCACCCAATCGACAGCCGCCGCTTTTAAGGGATCTGCCCAGGAGCGATCGAAACGCCCAAAAAACCGTGAGTCGGGATAGCGGTTTGCCAAACCTGATAGCGTCAAACAGTCGTTTAATAAGGAAGGGAATAGCCGCGCGGAAGGTTGCCATTCACCCTGCGGGCCTTGCAAAAGGCCACCGCCCATACCTGCATCCGCGCATCCTTCCATGTGACTTAAAGCACACGCCAAGGTGTCGGCCGGCAATTCGGCATCTGGATTAAGCAACACCAGATAACGTCCTTGCGCTATTTCCAAAGCCTTATTATTAGCATTGCCAAAGCCGAGATTTACATCGCCGGCAATTAATTGGACTTCTGGATATTCCGTTCGAATAATGGCGGCAGATTCATCCAGGGAAGCATTATCCACCACGATAACTTCAAAATCGCCAACCAGGGTTTGCGCCCGCAAACTATCCAAGCAAAAGCGCAAAAGTGGCGCACTGTTATAGGTCACAATAAAAACTGATATAGCGGTCATGAATCCTCCCGATCCGTGCGTTGCCACGGTGCATTTTCTCGCGCATTACGCCACAGTTTGGGCAGTAACGTTAATTTCCACAGAATATAAAAAGGTACTGTAGCCAAGGCCTTGATATCCTTAAATCCGCCTCCTCCCAGAAGAATGGCAATCAGGACATGTGCGCCGACCAGTAAAAGTCCGGCAAAAGCGTAATATTGCAGGAGCGTAAATGGCATGAGTAAGGTCAGCAGCAATAATAATACATGATATGCCAAGGGCAACAACAATAATTCGGCTAGTGGCTCAAGCAAGTTCAATTTGCCACGCAAAACCCCCATAAACAAAGCCGGTACATGGTCAATAATCAGCCGGAATCTTCCGCCTTCCCAACGGGTACGCTGCACCGCAGCATTTGCATCCTGATTGGGCGCATCTGCATAGACTGTAACGGTATCCAGAAAATGTACCTGATAACCAGCGTTAACCAGGCGTAAATGATATTCCATATCTTCGGCGATAGAACCTGCCTCGTAGGGCACGGCTTCAAGAGCAGCGCGGCTTAGCGCAAAACCATTACCCAGAATTCCCACCGAGACATCCAGCTTTTCACGGCCCAATAAGCGTAAGTCATTGAATGCCAACCAGGCAATATATTGAAGTCTGGCCCGACGTGAAGCCTCTGGATTTGCGATACGGTAACGACATTGCAGCGCATTGATACCTTGCGCAAAGGCGTATTGAAAATCATTGATTAACTGTTCATCAACCCGGCTGTCTGCATCAACCACTAAAAAGCCGTCATAATTTTCAGCCAGCAAAATAGAAAACGCATAATCCAGGGCGTAACCTTTTCCGCGCTTGACATCATCATGACGTGTTAAAACCCGCGCACCTGCTTTTGCCGCCATGTCGGCGGTGGCATCCTGGCAATTATCGGCGATAACGGCCAAATCACAGTTTGTGGTTTGGTTTACACTCGCTTTCAGATTGGCAATACAGGCAGAGATACCGTTGGCTTCGTTATGGGCGGGAATTACCACAACCAGGCGCGGCAAAGATGATTTTGTAATTGAGCGATCCAAAACCAGACATTTTTTTCGTAATAACGCCGCGAGGGTCAGGATTAATAACTCGATCGTGCCTGGCAAAGTTAAGCTGAGTACACCTATTTTTGCCAGTAGCAGGAAAGTAAAAACCAATGTCGTTATCATAGTAAACCGTCACCTCTAATCAGAATTGCAACTTTTACAACAAGCACTTAAAGTAATAGCTCGATTTCAACTTAAGCCTGAACAAATTTAAGCACTTCGGAGTGAGCCCTTTGATTTTGCTTAAGAGAGCCTTGTCGAAGGTTTCGTTTTTTAAGATAGTTGGTATGCCTCGTCTAGTAGCTATCATTACCATACTGAAGGCAAGCGCTCAAATTCCCAATTAGATTTGGTGTATTATGGAATGCAAACCCAGGTTTGCACTCCACTACAAATCAGACGTGCAATGCGCGATGGGCAGGGAGGTGAACGTTTATAACCGAAGAATATAAACCTAAAATATTCTTTTGTGTATCCTTTTTTTGTGTTATGCCATCTTTTTCTATTCATCCTAACGACAGGGCTATCTGAGCGAAGCTGAAAGGCATTGGACAAAGGGTGTGATTAAAAGCGCGGTTTTTTAGAAGATTATCACCTCCCCCATCCTTTTTATGCATAGGCATATCTACAAAACATCATCCCTGCAGGGATGACGATAATAAAAGTTGCGTAATTTATATCAAGTAATTGTTTATCACAAGTTTAAACTGTGTTGTTAATCCGGCCCCAATTAAACAGTGGGCGCTCAGCAAGTTGGGCTATCATTCAATCGGCAATAAGCACAACAAAACCATAGGGAGAAATTGTAAAACTGACGCTATTTTCCTGGGGTTTTATTTGTTCTTCTACGATACGGACGTCTTCTGTATTTTCATTACTTGAAAAGGGTGAAGCGCTTTTCAAACGTAGCAAACGCCATGGTAATTTTTGTTTCTGTGCAGGATAATTGACGGTAATCTTTTGGCTATCCGGTTTGGCAGAAACAGCGGCTATTGCCCAGCCGGTTTTCCTGTGGAATGCAGTCAATGTTATGTCCTTATCCACGCTGGCATTCTGGCCTTTAACCAAGTGGATATCGGCAGGTAAAGCCTGGTTTAACATCGACATGGCTAATCCGGTGGGTCTAACGCGTTGTGTTTCTCCCAAATCACGCGTAACTCCCCATAACTTGACTAGTTCACGATTACCCTGCTTCTGCTCAATAAAGGCATCATACTGTGACAACTGCCATATACATTGCCGTTTAACGCCAAGATTCAAAGCCGTCATTAAGCGTTTTGCCAAAGCAACGCCGGCAGCCGATCCTGTCGTGGCGCTATTACGAAAGTCAATTCCTGCATCGCCTCCAGTGGTGTGTAAATTAACCTCATAGATCATTAATTCTTTACCTCGCGATTGGACTTCATGGATTTCTTCGGTTAGAAAATCGTCCTGATTAAATAACGCTGCCAAAGGATCGTCAGTTTTATCGAGTCTGAACAAGAAATAGGGGGCCACTGCCAGAGCATGGGCATTTGTTACGCCATCAAGCATTTTTAATGCCGCCTGGGGATTCACATATTGGCCATTAACAACTGTACGTATGGCTGGATGGTTGTTTGCCCCCGCCAGTAACTGTTGAAAGGCCCGCGAAACTGTTTCGCCGTGCGCCTTAAAATCCGGGATACCAGCTGGCCGGAAGATAGCGTTCCAATTTTCATTACCAAACTCAATCAGCATTTCATTAAAATGAAAGGCATCAATTTGTTTGGCTAAATACTGTCCCATCTTACGAAATTCTTCATCACCCAAAGTTGTGGGTACGATTATCCAGGGTTGTGAGCCAACGGCTTGAGCCAACTGAAAAAACTCTTCAAGACTATAACTAAATGCGCTCCCGTCACCCGGACGATATCGGGCGGATCGCCTGGCAAAAGGAGCTGCCAAACGATTTTCTAAAGTGTCCCCCAATTGTCCTTGCCAATCTCTGAGATACCCAGGCCTTAATTGCTTAAGTGCAGTTAACACTTCCGGTCGAAATACAGTGGCGTTGTCTTTGGTTACAGGGCCTAATTCGATATCATCCAGTAAAACCCGGCCGCTATCGCCTTGGCTGTTTATATTTAATTCTAACGTCCCCGCAGGGCCCTTATCCTCAGACTTAAAAGTGCGTTCAAAAAATTGCCATTTCTGGGTTGGCTGAAATGTTTCCTGAAAAAAAACATCGTTGCTATGGCCATTTAATCGACGAAAATGAACAGTAAGTTTAGCGCCTGGCTCAGTTTCCCTTAACCAGAAACGTAAACGCCATGTCCCCTTGACGGGGAGTAATTTACCCGCCCGATCGCCGATCGCATCCAAGTATGAGATTACTTCGACGGGCTTGCCAGGGAGTGGCTTTAGCACCAGGGATCTGATGCCCGGACTACCAGGCCGCTTATCCTGGCTGTCAACACTCAATTGTCCTGGTAATGGGTCTTTTGAAAACCACCATTGATCAGGTAATGCTTTGTCATCAATTCGGGTCAGACTGATTACATCGCCCTGCTCCAATGCAGGCGCTTCCCCATGCACAATAAACTCGGGCAAACCCTGGCGGCCTATTGCCACAGAGTCGAATAAAATACCCTGAGTTCCGGCATGACGACCGCTACGAACGTCAAATTGAGCCCCTGCCCAAAACCCGTCGGGGCGTTTGATCCAAGTAGTATCATCCAAAAAACCACGTTCATCGGTTGCTTTCACAATCACAATGGCGCGGTCTATGATGCCTTCAAAACCTGGATTTTTAAGGACATTTATTGGGTATTGCGAAGCGCCCCAAGAAGTCCATTCGCCCAGATTAATGCCTAGACGGGGCGAGTTGCTTGTAATTGCCTTGGGATCTACCTGAAATTGAAGTTCAGTATCGGCTGCTACTGGGCCGATAAAGAAAACACACAGGGTTATAACTGCGTATTTTTTTTTTGTTCATAACGCCTCCTGATTATCAAGATGTTTCAGCCAGTGACAGAAGTTCGTCATTCCGGCATGACGGAGGTGCAATTAAAAGTATGATTGGAACTCAAGCTGCTTGAGGCTGGTGACTTAAGTTCCGTAAGGATGGGTAGAGTGCAACGAAACCCATCAAAACCGATCGAAAACACGATGGGTTTCGCTCCCGCTCTACCCATCCTACACCTAATGGTAAGCCGCACTTTTAATCACACCCTGCGGACTGAGGCTTCTTGCTAAACAGATAACGCGTTGATGCGTTTATCCAATGTTTCAAAAAGATGGCGCACATTTTTATAGAGATCATAGTCAGACAATACTCTTAGTCTTCCAGCCTTGCCCAATTGCTGCCTCAGCATTTGATCGCTGGCTAATTGTTTGATGGCGTGGGTTAGTCCTTCTCTATCAGAGGCCGCTACCAACAGGCCTTCCTTTCCATTTAGAATGAGTTCAGGAATACCGGTGATGGCAGTGGTTATACACGGAATTTCCATGGCCATGGCTTCCATTAACACCACCGGCAAACCTTCAGCAAAACTGGGTAAAACAAAAATATCGGCTGCTTTGTAATAATCAAGAATATGATCCTGATCGACGGCACCGGTGAAATTTACCTGCAAGCTAATTCCCAGTTGTTCGGCGTATTGCTTTAGGCTTTGCTCGTCTGGCCCCATTCCTACCAAGGCAAGGCTTACAGAAATACCTTGATTTTGTAATTGCGCTACGGATTCCAATAAAATCGCCTGGCCTTTTGCTGATGCCAAGCGGCCAACACAGAGCAAATTACACGTCCCGGTTTGGTTGGTTTTGGGCGCAGGAGTAAAGCGTTTAGAGTCTACACCTAAACGGCATACGTCAAATTTTGGCCATGCCTGAACAGGGGACAACTTCATCACCTGGCTGCGTGCATAATGACTGATGCAGAAAATAAAGTCGGCGGCCAGAATCTTTTCAGGCAAATTATAGCCGGGGGCATCATAGAACTCATCAGGGCCATGGACGGTAAAAGAAAAGCTGTAACCAAAAACGGTCTTAACCAACATGCCGACAGAAGCTGCCGGAGTGACAAAATGCACATGCAGATGTTTTATTTTTTGTGACCGCATCCAATGCCCTAGCAGCATTGCTTCAACCAGATAAAAAACATGAAACAGCAAGCGCTTAACATCCCAACCACCCAGTTTAATAATATGCTTCAAACCTCTTAACAATCCAATCGGATTAAGTGCCAATGTTTTGCCCAAGGCAATAACTGCTTTTAAAAAACCTTGAGACTTGATGTAAAAAGTGCGTTCGGCCTCATTTCTTTCCACATCAGTTAATTTCTCAAACGGGCGATCCGGTAAATTGATAGAAGCAACGTCAATCGAAACGCCAAACTCACGAAGTTGCTTTACTTCCCGCAAAATGAACGTATGTGAATAAGCGGGATATTGACTGACCAGATAAGCAATACGGTGGGTCATGATTTTAATTCCAGTATTTCACGATAAAAAGCTATAGCGCTGTCAACTTTTGCATTCCAACTGAAATTATTTTCTACCCTTCGGCGGCCTTCCTGGCCGCGAGCTATCCAAAGTTCCGGTTGCTGTCGCACGCTTTCCAATTCCTTAATCAAGCCCTGCACGACATCCGCTTTGCCTGTTGCGGGTAACTTGACCCCGACGCCATCATCGACAATTTCCGCAGGCCCGCCAAAATCAATGGCAATGACGGGCCGCCCTGCCGCCATTGCCTCCAGCAATACGGCACCGCCGGATTCCCGCACGGAGGGCAGGCAAAACACATGCGCTCGCTGCATGATTTGAGCGACTTCGTTCAGCGGCAAATTACCGGTAAACAGAACTTTTTCAGCTATGCCCAATTCGGCAGTCATACGCTCTAACGTACTTCTCTCAGGGCCTTCGCCAACAACAGTGAGTTGCACAGGAAAATCCAGGGTTTTTAAAGCTTCAAGCAACATGCCAACACCTTTGACAGGCAGTAGACGTCCGACAAAGACGATTTGCAAGGGATAGTTATCCGAGGGCAAAGGCGGCCAGGGCGTTACCCTAAACAAATTCAAATCCACGCCATTTTCAAGCAAAAACCGGCACTTCGCATGGTAACGGTTTGGGATCCCTGACAAAGTCGAGCGTGTTGCTGTCAGTATCATAGCCGCATTGCGGGTTGATCCTACCAAAAGGTCAATCACTCGCCCAAAATTGCGGACAGGATATAACCATTTGGACTCGGCTTGCATAATCTCAGGAAAGGTCTTGGGTGAAGCCAATGCGCCATTCCAGGGGCCAAGCACCAATGGTATACCCAGTTTATGTAAACGTGTTGCCGCCATTGGCGATACGGGAGTAACCGCATGCACAATATCCCATGCTTGACCTTTCTTTAATAATTGCCTGGCTTGACGAACTGCAATCCAGTCGTAAACAAAAAAATCCAGCGACGCGATAAGAAACTTCGGATGTTCACTACGGGGAAAACAACGCGATGCAAAGCGATAAAGCGGCCCGGCAAACCATTCAGTATCAATGAATATGACGGTCGAATCTTCCAAAGGGACACCCGCAGCTTCCAGCGTTGGGCGATTACGAACATGAGTGAGCAGAGTGACTTGGCAAAGCTTGCTTAAACGTTGATACCACTCCCAACCAATCTGAGACACAGAGCCCATGCCAGGTCCGCATTGATAGGCAGTAAGTAATACGCGAATTTTATGTGTTTTAGTCATGGTTTAAGATTTTGGTTGTAGTTAGTTTTAGAAAAGAACACGACGAAAAAGCATTGTTGACGACTTCGGTATATTAATTTGACTACTCTATAAATAATAGTAAATTAACAATTTTAATCGTTAGCAGCCTGTTTTCTGGTTAAAAGCATCCCCGTTACACGAGCTAAATAAAGTCCGAGGTGGACAATAACGCGCATTCGGTCAGGTAAACGCACCAGCAATTGCTTGACGAAATCAATGACGCCATTGCTGGTATAGGTATTTGCGGTTCTAAACCAAGCTTGCAGGAGTTCTTAGCTGCTCGCCACAAAAGCAAAGTGTGGATGGTAGGAGAGTGCTCCTTTTGTCTTGGGGGCTCTAGCCTTTAGCTGCTCCCTCATGGGTGCCGCAAACCGGGTTTAGTCCAACTTTAGGTAATCCTTCGTGATAGACTCGCCGCCAATTCTATACCCGAAACCGATGATTAACACTTTCATGCTGGCTGGCCTGTCTTTTCGTATCTTCAGTAAAGATTAGTCCTGTCGTGGAACCAACGGGCTGGTTTGTCCTGGCCGCAATATCACCGGGCACCGTCAGACCTGATGCCACAAAGCTCGGCTATAGGGATGGCAGCGCCTAACTTGTCCACTAAGGTAAACAGAAAGACGTCAGCTAATTGATGGTCTGCGTTATTGCCGCGTTGGTGCGGAACATCTTGTCTTACTGTTTTTTCAAATCCGATTCGCTGCAAGTAATTTACAACCGGTATGAGACCGGCCTAGCTGGTCAGGCCAATTACCATGGATCATATACGAGCCTTGACGCTTGGTTTACTAGCCTAGTGGTATTTTCAGTGTTGATGAGGACTCCTCTTAATTCGAATTATCACCCGAATTTTTGTTAAATGTCAATATGTTAAAATTAATATTTTTTGGTTCTTGATGCATTTCTAATTATTGTGGTATAAAATCCGATCATTAAGAGTAAGCTAACTTTAACAATAATTTATAAACCAAGATTGACTTAAAATGATTTTTAATTCACTTTCTTTTGCCATTTTCTTACCGATTGTATTAATTCTTTATTATCTATCCGGCAGGCGCTACCAAAATTGGGTATTGCTAGTCGCTGGCTATAGTTTCTACGGTGTTTGGGATGTACGATTCCTGTATTTGGTGTCGTTATCCACCGTCTTGGATTTTTGTACTGGTCTGATGATAGCAAATGGGCGTATGAGTATCTCGCAACGCGTTGCGCCCACATGCCATCTGCTTGGATTTGCCCTGTTTTTTCTTGTACCTGATTGGCATGCGATTACATTTCAGGGAATGTTTTTGGAAAGTATTGACTGGTCGCAGTTATTAACACCGACACCTTTGGGGGTTAACGTTTTAGTTTTGTCTGCGTTTGGCACTGCTGTGGCGCATATAGCTTATCCTTACGTGATTAAACAAATGCAGGAAAAGGCAAGACGCCTTTTCTTTTTGCGATGCAGTTTGGTCGGCCAATTAGGAATGTTAGGTGTTTTCAAATACTATAATTTTTTTGTAGCTGAAGCAGAGAATCTTGCGAAAGGATTTGGCTTGGATGTGCCTACAATGCATTTAGATATTATTCTGCCCATAGGCATTTCTTTTTATACTTTTCAAACGCTAAGTTATGTGTGTGATGTTTATTGGGGGAAAATGCAGCCGGTTAGCCGATTAAGGGATTTTGCATTATTTGCGTCCTATTTTCCGCCATTAGTTGCTGGGCCCATCGAGCGAGCATCGCATTTGATTCCACGAATATTAGGAGAACGAAGAGTCAGTTTTGATAATATTTGCCAAGGTGGCTATCTTATTTTGATTGGCCTTGTAAAAAAAATGACCATCGCCGATGGCCTTGCTGGATCGGTATCGTCAATATATGACACAACCGGCGATGTTGGTTGGCTGGATATTGTTTGTGCAACTGTGGCATTTGCTATACAGATTTATGGTGATTTTTCTGGCTACTCGGATATAGCCTGTGGTGTCTCGCTTTGGTTTGGTATTGAGCTATTAAAAAATTTCGATCAACCTTATTTTTCTTTAAATCCTTCTGAATTCTGGCGACGTTGGCATATTAGCTTGTCGACTTGGCTACGGGATTATTTGTATATTCCGCTTGGCGGTAATCGGGGATCAGAAATCATGACCTATCGGAATTTGGTTTTGACTATGGTGCTTGGCGGATTGTGGCATGGCGCTGCTTGGAATTTTTTATTGTGGGGTGGCTATCAGGGCGGTATGCTAATCGTTCATAGGTTATTTGTAGGAAGTAAACCTAAAGAATTTGTTGGCTCCTTGCTCTCGCGTTTGCCGAGAATGGCCTTTTTTTTCGTGTTTATCTGCTACGGATGGCTATTGTTTCGAGCCACATCTTTCGATCAAATCAACACCTTCACACAAATACTATTTGGAGATTTCTCCGATATGAGCTTACAGATGAAAATCCCGCCGTTTAGCGCATTCTTTGCTATTTTGATATTGCTATCGGTGGAGGTTTGTCAGTTCAAGACCCAGGATATCCACTTCTATGCCCGTTATCCAAGTTTTGTACATGGTGGAATATACGCCTTCCTTGTAGTTTTATTCATAATGGGTTTGTCAAATGACAGTCAGCAATTCATCTATTTCCAATTCTGAATCGCAAATTACTGCTTCGCAAGTTTTAACTGGGCGTCGAATGCTGATTGCCGGCCTTTGGGCAGTGCTTTACCTTGTGCTGATTGATATTTCAATAAATATCTTTTTTGCTATGCCGAAATCACCACTAGTCGATCCAGGTAAGCTACAAAGTTACTTCAATTATGGCCGTTCAGTTGAGGGTAAGCTCAGAAAAATGATTGGTCACGACAAAGAATCCACTGCCATATTAGCCTATGCAGGGTGGTTGGCCGAAAATAACGACCAGCAACCACCAATTGCATCCAGTTCCGGCCATATTCTGGTTGCAGCCTATGGGCAATCCTTTACTGATCAAATATGTGAAGCGCTAAAAGTGCTTGATCCACGTTTTGAGCTTCGCTTAAAAGACGGGCCAGCCGCACCCTTGTCACATTCATATGCTTTTTATAAAGCTGACTCCAGTCATCAAAAGGCCGATATAGTCGTTCTTGGCATTCTGGCATCTTCCTTGCCGCTAATGATGGCGCCGACAACAGCAACAATAAATTTTGAAGGGGTTGCGCCTTATACATACCCTCTTTATTCCTTGAAAGATGGGCAACTGTCAGAGGTGGATCCAATCATTCATTCATTGGAAGAGCTACGCACTGCCCTGATGGACAAACCGATTCTCTGGAATGAATATTTGGAAATGCTGCGTACTAAAGCACCAACCTACAATAAGTGGATATTTGAGTCTGATTGGTTTGATTACTCGGCTTTAGCAAGGTTGATTCGCCGCAGCATTGGGCAAAAGCATGTTCATGATGCCACGGCCAGATATTGGAATACGAATGGATTTAAAAATGCTGATGGTCTTTTGGATATTGCCAATGCGCTTATTACTGACTTTGTTTCCGATGTAAAGATCAGAGGCCAGATTCCCTATGTTTTATTAATTCAAGACAAAGGTTATAAAGATCACCTTGCGCTAGCATTTGAAGCACAACTTAAACACTTAGATGTTTCTTATTTAAGTACTCACACCATAGCGCCAAGCACAAACGCCAGAAACTTTATCAGTGATGGACATTTTACACCTGAAGTGACTATGCAAATAGCTCGTGCGTTCCGTACTGATATTTTAAATAAATTGCGGATAGATATCTCGCCATAAATACAACGCCACGCCTATATTTCAAGTCTGACTTAATAGTCAACGGGCATTTTATAGACAAAAAAGCTAATTCTTTTCCTTCAAGTTATTGTAAAGCGTTGCACGGCAAACAATGAGCGGCTTGGCGATCGGACTCGGACTGTCCTTCGTCTAGGAGTTCGACGACGTGTCGCCGTTGGTCGACATAAAGCGCAACCTGCCCCCAACTTTGTGCCACGATTTTTAGCGGCTACTTTCATTGAATTGGTCAATATTTTCTTATTTGTAATTAATGTTGGTCTTATCCTATGTTTTCGGGCCGAAATAAACAGATGTTTGCAGGTCTTATGGATTATGTATGGAGGCAGCTACAGTTAGGTGCGTTCATGTATTGGGATAACAAGAATCGGGTATTCGGATTTGTGAATGACTCCTTCGCAAACGCTACCCACCAAAAGTTGATACATCGCACTTCGTCCATGAGAACCGACAACAATCATATCTACATCGAGTTTAGATGCCTCATTTAAAATTGTTTCTACCGTTGCACCTTGAACAAGAAGCGCTGTTGTACCTATGCCATTTTTGCGAAATTGATCTGCAATCGCTTGAATCTGGCTATGCTCGGTGTGGAATCTTTCAGAAAGAGAATCTCGGACTGATTGCGGGCCTACTTTAAGACCAACGAAGTCTGGATCAGGTTCTGCGATATGTAGGAGCCAAACCTTGGCTGTAAGTGCCTTAGCGATTTCTTCGGCCTTTTTCACAATCTTTTCCGTGGATTCAGATAGGTCAATTCCCACCAGAAGCTTCATTTCTTCTCTCCATCAGTTACGTATTGAAACAGCTAAAATATAAGCAGACACCTTTTTTGGTGTATATTGATTATCAACCGACGGCATGTAATCCCAACCCATCAATCTAATATTCTAAAAGTTATAATATTTAATTTAATTAATGTTAGCAACCTTTTAAAGGAATTTTATTTTTAATTCATATCGTTTATTTAATTTTATTGGCTATTGAATTCCAGGATTTAGGTTTTATAATAATCGGACACTTAATTAGCTAAAACAGTAAACCATAATTAAAAATAAAAGCCGAGGCGGCCTTGACCGCAATAGACTGTCGGCCACAACGTATATAATAATTTCTTATATTGAGAATCACATGATTACCATGGCTATTTCTTCAAAAGGGCAAATCGTTTTACCTTCTAATATTCGCTGTCTTTTTGGCTTAATGTCGGGGGAGCAGAACGAAGAGCACCACTTGTTCCGGGCCGCGCCAGCCTCGAAGTTGATGCCCATCCTGGGTATGAATACTTCTGAGACTACGTGAAGCCGTGAATATTACTCCCCTCAAACAGAAGCTTCTTCGGGCTGTAGCTCGGTCGCGTAACACGCTTCAGGATGTGAGTTCGAAGCGATGGACGATTTGCTCGGCGGAACGGGGACTGGTTCCACCCGCTATCTTCTTGGAAGATGATCTCGACAAGATCACCGCTGTGATGGAAGATACGACGCTGGAACAGGAGATGGCGAGAATTCGCGGCGGAAAGGTCGAGCACGCAGCTACTGTTGCTTACCGCATTTCCGACTGTGAACTGCTGGACGGTAGCCTCTACAAGAGTTCGTTCAGGCTGCCACTGACGAAGCAACCCGAACGCCTGGTTGGGGCCGATGTCAATGAGTTAATCACCGAGGGCGCACTGGCAGGTTCTTATTATGGGAGCTTCTACTTTGGCCATTGGATGACGGACGATCTGACCTTGTACTTCGCGGCGGAACCACTGGGCAAGCCGGTTATTCCGGCCCGCCCGCCTTATGGCCATGAACCCGGCTACTGCGAGCTACTTGGTATTCACCCTCACCCCGTGACCAGGACACGCTTTGGAAGTCTGGTGGTCTTTGAAGATTTTGGACAGAACTCTTTCAAGCGAAAGCGCTACGAAGATATTCGCGCTCGCCTTTTGAAGATACCGGCCGCAGCTCCGTGCGGACGGGTGATGATTCGTCGAGGCCATCAGGGAATTGCCAGGGCATTGACTAATACTGCGGAAATTGAACAGATCCTACTGTCACAGGGTTTTCGTATCCTTGACCCTGAGCATTCCACTGTTCATGAAATCGTTGAAGCGACGCGCGGAGCACGCCTTGTGGTTGGCCTGGAAGGCAGCCACATGCTTCATTGCGTCTACACGATGGCACAGAATGGGGGGGTCTGCGTGCTGCAGCCGCCTTATCGCTTCAACAACGTTTTGAAGGACTACTCGGACTGCCTAGGCATGACGTACGGGTTTGTGACAGGGCGTGCTTGTGAAGGCGGTTTCTGCGTCGATCCAGGCGAACTTCTCCGAGTCCTCGAAAGAATTGACAGAGCGTTGCCTGCCACAGTATGAGCATCCGTCAATCGACGAATTTGAAGTTGGCCGCGATGTCGTCACTGTAAGTGGGTTTTAGAATAAGGGAGTCTCTCTACAAATTTGGCGGTGCCTGAGACGAAACCCTAATTCATGGGGATCCTGGGGCTTGATAGATATTCATCCAAAATGGGGTCAAATATCTTTTACTTGTGAACTCAAAATCTCCGTGCTAAATTAAATGCAAGACACACAAGCGTTAATATTTATATTTTTCAGCACTAATTGCCGAAGCAGATCAAGTTAACTGGCAATAAATAAAATACAAAAATGGCTGTTTTTTTTGCGTAGTGCCTAAACAAAATATTCAGAAATTCAGGCACTTGCTCGACAGTCTTTTCACACTCGTTATGATATTAATAATAAGGACAGGCATGACATGCGCTCGCCTCATTTAGTCATTACCCCATCAGTCCCTGCGTGGAAAACGGATAACTCCCTAATCTTTGACCGCAAATTTTATGACGGGATGTTGCTGTATGTTCAAAAATGGCCAGGAAAGATAACCTGTATCATCTCATTAAGTTCGGCAAAATTACCTGAATTTGGCATAGTAACTATAAATGACAGTGAGCTCCCGTTTAAATGCATCACCTTAGACGACAATCAGTTAATAACTGCACATCATTTACAGGGCGCATCAATTGTTCTTGCATCCGGGGATTCTGACAACCAACTGCATTTAAGCAAATTATGCAGAAAAGAAAACATAAAATGCGTCTACATCATTGAATACATACCCGAGACCCGATATCAAATCGCTTTTTTGAACACCACAAATCCTATCGTAAAATTACGCAGATTGTTTTACATCTGGGAAAAAGAAAGAAAAAGGGCAGCGGCCTTCAAACTTTGCGATGGCCTTCAGTCAAACGGGACTCCTGCACATAGTGAGTACCATTATGTGAATAACAATTTATTATATTTTGACACCCGGGTTTTCGAAAACCAGATAATCAAGGATGATGCTTTACAACAGAGATTGGATTACTTGTCTGAAAATAAACCGTTGCGCATTGCATTCTCTGGACGATTGATCCGAATGAAGGGTGCCGATCATCTTGTTAAACTGGCTCTTAAGCTAAAACAAACCAATACCCCTTTCCAATTAAAGATATACGGCACTGGCGACCTGGATGTTGAAATGAAAGAATACATTTCAACACATCATCTTGAAAATGATGTCGCCATGCCAGGAGCGGTTGACTTTTACAAAACACTTATCCCTGAACTGAAACAGTCTGCCGATCTTTTTGTATGCTTGCATCGACAAAGCGATCCATCATGTACCTATTTAGAGACATTATCCTGCGGAATACCTATTGTCGGGTATAAAAACAGAGCGTTTGCCGGATTACTGGATATTTCCGATATTGGCTGGGGAACTGAGTTAAACGATCTTGATGAAGTTTGTAAAGTAATAACTCATTTAAATAATAACAGAACAGAGCTGGTTGAAAAGTCAAAAAACAGCGCAGCTTTTGCACGACTTCATCATTTTGAGTCTACATTCCAAAGGAGAATTAATCATCTCCTCTCGACTGTAGATAGCACAATTTAATCAATATTAAGGAACCTTTGTCGGGGCGCTAGCGCTAAACCAGACACACACTGACAGGCTTGAAAGACGATTACGATCTTTATGTGTGTTTTTCCTCCTTTCCTACTGCATTCCAGCAATGGGCAAACCAAAACCCGACAGCCAGCGTCCATATAACAGAATCCCCAGTAATCCAACAAAGATTAGAGTTGCTTTGACATCCTGACTAATACTCGATAAGCCTTCACGGGCAACGCCAAAGGTGATAACAAAATAAAACGGCACATCATTCATGGCTATAATAATAATCGCTCCCGGTATCCCGAAGTGGACAAAACCGAGAGGAATGCCGATAACATTGTAAAGAAAACGGAACAGGTTGCCCATTGTGGCATAACTGGGTTTGCCAATGGCATACAGTGCTTGGTCTATGGTTTGCGACAGCATATTGGGCCACACGCCAATAGCCAGCAATGGTAACATCCAGGCAGCCTGGTCATAGCGTTTGTCATAAAGGGACAGAATCAACAGATCGCCAAAAGAGACCATTATCGCCAGGCACAGAGCCAGGAGGATCAAAAAACGTTTCCGGGTATTCAGTAATTGTTTGCGAAACTCAGGGCGTGGCAAATGCGCCAAACGGGATAACGTAGGGAAGATGATTTTACCGCTAAGACCTGAGACCATCTGTCTTGGCACATCAGACAGGGTTAAGGCAATGGTATAAACTCCCAGCATTTCAAGTGAAAAGATTTTCCCCAATATCATGCGATCGGCTTGTCCGGCCAGAAAGGTCAACGCGGTTGAAATAAAGATCCACTTACCAAAAGAAATAAGTTCCTGAGCCGCTGTTTTATCCCAGCGGAACCGACTACGTTGTCCCGAAATAAGGAAATGGCTCCAAACCATGTGAACCAGTGTAGAAACCAATGTCCCCGCAACCAGGGCCCAAATCGATGGATGTACCCATGCCCAGGTGATCATGACTGACAAGGCGGTAAGTTGTGTAATCAGCTCCATAACCACTAGTTTTTTTACTGCCATATTGCGATAGCTGGTAAACAGTCCTGTAGAATTGAACCCGCTAATTACTGAAGTTAGTGCGATTACCGGAATTAACCAGATCAATTCCGGGCTTTTATAGAGTTGAGAGGCCGGATATGCGATGGCAACTGCCACTATCCAGATCCCCAACCCCCTTATCACTTGCATGGTCCACGCGGAATTAAGGAAGTCCGGGTCATTGCCCCGTTTGCTCCGGATGATGCTGGTGCCTACCCCAATATCGGAGAACAAACCCAAGCCCATAATTATAACGTTAACCAGGGACATCAGCCCGAAGAGATCAGGGTATAACAGGCGCGTCAAAATCAGATTGCTGCCAAACCGGAGGGCTTGGTTCAAGCCATAATTTGCAATAGTCCAAAAGGCACCTTGTGTGGCGACCTTTTTCAGTGCCTGCAAGTCAGGTTCGCTGGCTTCTTGGTTTGGAGATTGACTGTTGGTAGTTAACTTTTTGGTCTTCACATTATCACTCATGATAGCTTTTTAATTTTTAAGTAAAAACTTTATCCATAATGCATAATTTTTAATTTGAATTGCAAATTTTGGCTACCCACTTAAACCGGGACAACCTGTTGTTTCAACAAGTTAGAGAGAAGGCAACTCAACTATCCTTACTCTTTCCGGGTTCACCTTGATTGTTCATAGTCAAAAGTGTCCCGCCTTAAGTTGGCAGCCAAAATTTCATTGAATGTATAGCTGGCTAGTCATTGTCGAAGTGCAGGCAGTATAGTTTGTCAACGATGTTGCTGCTACCGTTTCAAGCGCCCTGCTTTTTTCAGATGGCACAGTGACATCCTCATAGGCACCAAATACATCCCCGGCAGGGCCAGCTAATTTATAATAAACAAACAGGTCATTACCGCAACCTAAAAAGTCTGCTAATTGTGCCTGAATCATTTGGTTTATACGATGGTCACCCGCAGCTCCTTCGGCAAGAGTCGAGCTGGAATTAACACTAAGATCAGGACCGCCTTCATACATTATACTTTTTAGGGCATAGTAATTTGCAAGGCTTTTGAACTGGATACTACTCCATACAACACCGCCATTGTATGCTGGTACAGCGGAAAATCCAGGCAAAATTTGGTTTAGCCCTGCTTGCAGTGATGTAAACAAGCTATCAATATCGGTGTAAGCAGAAGGAGTAGAAAAATAGGGCGCTCCGCCGATAGCATAAATATACTGATTAGGCGCTCCAAAATTTGCGTTAAGGTAACGCAGGGCATCTTGTGTTAAATAAGGCTGAACATATTGAGACATATAAACAGGTCGAATCGTAGTATCTTTTATTGCAGATGGCCCAAAAACATTTGCAAACAATTGACTAACTTTCAAAATTTGATGAGCGGCTCTTCGGTAGCCCCAATACCACTGATTGTTGATATTGTCGTAATTGAGCGTAGGATCCTTACGGGAAGTGACTTCAGCTACAGCTGCATCGGTATTGGCGGCTGTTTGAGAAAATGAACTATTCCACAGTTCGTTACTATATTCAACATAGACATGGATACCAGGGTTAAGGGTGTTTTTAATCAAGGTAGCCAGCTGTGTCACATAGTTATTGGGTGTTGCATCGTTCAAATCAACTTTATCAGGAATATTAATCCAGATATCTTTTCCGGACGCGTTAGCAAGTTGAATAACATATTCCCAAGCAATGCCTCTTGGATCCTGTTGCGTTGGGTCTGTTGAAAGTTTTCTGGCTGACCATAACGAGCCCGGATTACCATTGGTTAAAAGAGCTTCCATAACTCGTATAGTGCTAAAAGGTGACAATGCCTTTAAAAATTCAGAGGTGAAAACCTGAGTTGTCCCCATAGGATAGCCAGGACGCAATAATTGGAGATTCTGAATGCCATTGACTGTATTAGTAAAAGTAAGGGCGACCAGCGTATCCGTTGTCCCGACAATTACATCAGCGGAAGTGGTATTGGTTGCTGAATTATATATTATGTTCTGAATTTGGCAGCAGTTGTAGCCTTTCACTTTCGCCTGGCCCGTAAAGCTAAGTTTATAGGTGCCAAACATGCCAGGAAAGGTGGCGGTTAGTGGTCTATTAAGAGGGTCAGATGCATTTGTAATAAAATATACGCCAAAATCTGAAGTAGGCCATCCATTTGCATCAAGGGGAGCAGGATTGTTGGCGGGATCCCAAGGCACCGATAAAGTACCAAAGCCACGAGCCTGCTTCATGATATCAACAAAGGTTAGATCTCTATCACCCCAGTCATTAACCCAACTTATATCAATACCCATCTTGGAGCCGGCACTGCCACTTCCGGAAGCGGATGCGACTGTTATAGTGGCAGATTGGCTTGCTGTTCCACCTGTTCCTGTGCAAATCAATGTAAAGGGAGTCGTAGTTGTCAAAGCAGCTGTTGTAAAAGTGCCGGATGTGGGCTGCGTTCCCAACCATCCTCCTGAGGCAGTGCATGATGTCGCATCCGTTGATGACCAGGTTAATACAGATGTCGCTCTATTCGCTATTGAAGCCGGACTGGCACTTAAAGAGACAGTTGGTAACAGTGGCGCTGCTGCTACCTTGACTATCGCAGACTTAGACGTGGTGCCACCCGGACCTTTGCAAGTCAATGTATAAGTGGCTGTACTCAACAAAGTGGATAAAGTAAATACACCCGAGGTCGATTGACTTCCCGACCAACCACCGGAAGCTACACAAGATGTTGCATTAGTCGAAGTCCATTGCAGGACTGATGAGCCTTGATAGGCTATTGACGCAGAACTTGCTGTTAATGTTAGAACGGGTGGTGTGGACGTAGATGCCTGAACCCACAGTGTTGTAGAGGCTTTTTGTGTTCCTCTTGGGCCTGTACAGCTTATTCTGTAAGTTACTGCACTCTTTAACGCTGGCGTTACGAATGTTCCGGATGTGGATTTTGTTCCAGACCATCCTCCTGATGCCTTACAAGTAGTTGCATTGGTCGATGACCATGTAATAGTCCCGGTTGCTCCATAAGTGATGGTTGTTGGAGCTGCTACAATGGAAACAGTGGGTGCAGTAATAGCCGAAGCAGTTGTTGATAAAACAACAATAGCAGCAAGAAACATAAAGTTAATTACGTTTTGAATTTTCATTTTGGTTGCCTTTAAAGGTCTATAATTTTTTGTAGTTTGATGAATATGGCTTAAAGCCGCTGTTGCACTAACTGTGCTTATTACAGCTCAGCAAACTTTTGTAATTTTTTATGACGTTAACGAGTAAAAATGGCCTGTGCTGCTGAAAGATATGGAGTTAAGGCCATAACCGTCAAATATTCTGGCCAGCCATTAGGTTATGGTTTTCGACAATCAAGTTAACTGATTTTTGTAGATTCAGATGTGAATATTAAGAGTTCAGCTACTTTTCACCAACAATTCAAATGATTAACTTCTGTCTTGTAAGGTGTTTGGCTCAATGACTAAAAGCTTGGCTGTCTGTTGGTTTAAGTAAACTTCATGCGGAACTTTAGTGTCCATTTTTTTAAAGATACCTAAACAGGATGTAAGCAAAACCGATTAAGACTGAATCAAGATAAACGTTGTTTCAAGTAGGCTTGGGTTTAATTAGCAAACCGAATATTGTAGCACAGCACTTTAAGGTAACTCCCAAAAAATAACAACCCGGCCACAATTATTTTTATAAAATGCAAAAAACTTGATTTATTAGCACATTGGATTCATTCTGTTCAGTCAACTTCATTCCCTCGGCACATGAGACCGTCTTACGTGTAATTCTTTTGTCTTACTGCGTAGATAGTGCCGCTTGTTCATAATGCCGACTAAATCTATAGTCGTGAGTTGTCAGTGAGAAAGCAGATACTCAAGCGTTGTAACCAAATCGTTGAATAACAGCATAGACTTTTGTCCCATTCCAAAATCAGCTAAGCGTGTGAATTAAATAATGACAAAAAAACTATTACCATACGAAGTTTTACTGGTTACTTCTGCACTTGATTCAATTGGTTTGGCTCGATTCCCCTATTTGTTGTATAAGGCTGGCTGCCGCGTGACACTGCTGTCACCTCTTGGACTTGCAATAAACCGTTCACGCTTTGTAGCTTGTCATCTGCCCGCCTCAAACAATCTGGAAGCCAGTGTCCTGCATCTCAAGGAGGTGTTGAGTAAGCAAAGTCCGCCTTTTGCACAAGTGATAATCGGAGATGAACTGATTTTGGCTGCATTGGCTGAGCATCGTGGCGAAGCCTGGCTGGACAGCTGGTTTCCAGTTGACCATCGAACCAAGATAGTCGAAATAATATTATCCCAACATGCTTTTTATCACGAAATGGTAAACGCAGGTCTCTATATGCCGTATTCCAAGCTGTGTCAGGGTTGGATTGAGGTTGAAGCGGCTGTTAAGTGTGCGGTTTATCCGGTAATGCTGAAGTCCTCGCATGGGTGCTCGGGCTGGGCTGTCCGTAAAGTTTGTGAAAGTAGCGAACTTGAGCCAGCCTATGCTGGCTTGGCAGCAAATGATGAGCCATTGTTGGTGCAGCACTTTTGCGAGGGGGCACTTGGAGCGACTGATGTGCTTTTTGATCACGGTGTGCCAATGTGCTGGCAATCGTCTTATATGCTTGATAGCTGGCCAACGTCGATGTCCGCTTCCAGTGCACGAGTAGTGATGCAGCACCCAGATATTGAACATATAATCTCAGAGGTGGGGCGAATAACAGGCTTTCATGGTTTCGCCTCTGTTGACTGGATACAGGAGACCGCTTCTGATCGTATTTGTCTGCTGGAGATGAATCCGCGACCAACACCAAGTTACCATCTGGATCGATATTCCGGGGTTAGTTTCAGCCGTAGTTTGAACCAACTGCTATCGGGTCAACGCACTATTACGCCACCCAAGCCGGTTTCCCGGCCCGCACCGCTCATAAAGCTGTTTCCTCAAGGTCTGTATTGGGCGATTAGTAACCGAGACTTGCGCGGCTTTATTCTGTGCTGGAGTGATGCGCCGTGGAATGATCCCTTACTGCTGGTGTGGAGACCTGAGATATTTG
>SESG01013284.1_pt1 | contig 25196 bp, 39 predicted proteins | sample 3171421 | NCBI WGS metagenome assembly SESG01 (sample SAMN10866946, study PRJNA518727) | freshwater metagenome | biome: subpolar coniferous forest; feature: holomictic lake; material: water; isolation source: holomictic Lake 227, 6 m and 8 m depth | place: Canada: near Kenora, Ontario | collected...
ATGATAATAAATAAAGAAAACACTTGATAAATAAAGAAAAACCTTTATCTTTGTTATTATAATTAACGATCAAAATAAAAAAAGAGCCATGAAAACCACCAAAACAACACAAACACCCACAACCGGGAAAAGCACCAGCAAGGGGAAAAATGTTAGGATAGGCCAATCCATTAGGGTAAGGTCACTTTTCGGACTGGTAACCCTGGTAGTGAAAGACATTACCGAAACAGGATTTATTGTGACGGAAACGCCAGACCTGTTAACAGGAAGACGGTTATTCACATGAGCGATGTGAGTTAGAAATAGAGGTTTTACAAATCAAATGTAGTTCAAACAACTGTAATAAACAATAACATAATTGAAGTAAAAATGAAAAGAGAAGAATCTGCTACTATTGAAACCAAAGTCGAGACCAAGCCAACTTTTGAGAGGGCTTTCAACCAGTTAAAAGTAGGTGACAGGATTATGGTCACCAAACTGATCATGGAACAAAACAAATGGTCGCAACCACTTTTCACCATGAAGAAACTCGGTGACAGGGCATTGACCCAAATTGAATGGGACGTCGTGACAACTGCTTTTCGCTTGATGGGCTTGGATGCTTTAACAGGCAATCCAAGCGGTCATGAAAAACAGTGACATCAGCAAAACGGAAGATGTCATATTCCGAATGAAGCTTCAGGGATTTTCGCAAAAGGAAATTGCCTTCAAGACATTCCGGTCCCCATTCACCATCCAGTCGCACCTTCGGCACATTTACCAGAAAATCGGGGTGCAGAACGAGATCGAAGCTTACAACTGGTACCTGGAAAACAAGCTTCACATCGACATCAAAAAGATCCTACAAGTCTGTGTTTGCCTCCTGCTCCTAATCTTCATTGAAATCAAAGGGGGAACAGACCTGAGAAGACCACAAAGAACAAAAACAATTTTCCGCAACGAGGCCATCAGGACACGGCCATCAAAACGAGAAGTAGCCTAAAAGGACATCAACCATGGAAAGCGAGATTACTTATAAGATCACAGACAAAGAGCTTAAATCGGCCATTATTGAGCCATTGCGCAGGGAAGTTATCGCAGAGCAAAAGGCGAAATTGAATGGCAAGCTCATCGATGTTGAAACCTTGGCAAAGATCCACGACGTGCATCCGGACACGGTTTACAATTATCTCAAATCCGGTGATATTGTTTGTGAACCGCGCCTTCCTAATGGAAAATACCTTTTCAGGCTCGGAAATGCCATTGAAATTGACTTCTCACAGCTAAGGAGAAATTTAAAATCATCAAAAAAATAGAACTATGGAAACACTACCTGTTGGCTACAATTTATCAGATTTTATCTGGAGCATAGTTGGGCTCATATCTGTCGGCATTTTATGCTTGGGACTGATCAAGTATTACCACGTAGACGCTGAGAAGGAGAGGGCAGATAATCTATTCCTTCCAAAAGAACAGAAAATACCAAGCATCCTGGATCAGATAGAAGCTGAATCTATCTACTGCGGTGCGCCACCGACCACCAAGATGGTCATTGTCACGGATCTCTACAAAGCTGCTAAACGTGCACGCAAAGACAAAGCCCTTTCAAGGGATATCAGAACAGAGCTTGACAAAGCCATCAATCAATTCGAAAACGCTCTGTCATGAATCTACGCTGTCCAAATATTATGACCGTCAATGGCCTGAAAAGAGAGTGTGGAAGCGAGGATATCATCCATGCCAGAGTTCCAGGACCAACGTGCCGACCGGTTATGAGTGAATACGGAATATGCTGTGAATGCTGGCACAAAGCCAAGATCGAAAAGTTTCAGGATGCTTACGAGATCCACCACGATGCAGATGGTCAACCGGAGTATGATCCCTGCGAAGAAGAATCCCATTATTAACCATAAAAATCAAAAACCATGTTTGGACTTACGATTATTAAGAAAAAAGAGCTCGAGGATTTGAAATCAAATCTCAGGTACAAAGCCAGTGTCATCAATGAGCAAAGAGAGCATATCCAGGAGATGAGAATTAAGCTCGACAAATACCAGCCTATTCAGGGCAACGGTGGCCGGTTCGTCAAGAAGATTATCACCACGCAGAAATAATCCTCTCCATGCTCGAGCTAATACTATCCTATCTGATCATCGCAGCGAAAATATTTTTTGGCGTTGGCTCCATTGCGGTGATACTAATCCTGCTCAATGTAAATGATCCTTCCATCGATGAGGAATCGGAGGAGTACGATACTACACTTTACGAAGAGGAAGAAATATTTCGGTAAAAGAAAAGTGGGTAGATCCTGACCGATCTGCCCCCAATCACAAAAATAACAATCACAAAAATAACGAATAAAAAATGAATTTACAAAAAAGTGAAAGCATTGCGAATCTGACTATGTCTGTCATCAAAGTTATGACGGCTGTAAAGGGAATTGATAAGACCCTGAATGTTGGAACAGGCAATTCAAGCTACAAGGGAGTAGCTGACCAGGAGGTCAAGAAAATAATCGGTGATGCAATGGAAAAGAACGGACTCGCCATTTTTCCTATTGACATTGAAGAAATCTGTGAAACGACAGAATGGGAAGAATCCTATAACGGACAGGCCAAGCGCAAACAGCAGGTATTCACAAGGGTTAAAACCACCTACTTACTTTCTCACGAAAGCGGAGAATGGATCCAAATCGTCGGAATGGGTCATGGTATCGACTCACAGGATAAATCAGCAGGAAAGGCCACAACCTACGCTTTGAAATATGCCCTGCTTTACACCTTCATGGTAGCCACCGGAAAGATTGACGACAGCGACGTAACACATTCAGAATCCATGCCGGTACCGGAAACAAAAAAAGCGACACAAGTATCTTCTTCAACACAACTGTCACCTGAGCTGGATGCAAAGCTCGTTGAATGCATCACCCTTATTGAGAATGCCAAGACGTTGGATGAACTCACCAAAATCCACCATGACAATCCTTTATTGCAAGCAAATGCAATCTTCATGAAATCTCTATCCGGGATGAAAAAGAAGATTTTAACACCAGCACAAACCGTTGATCCTTTAGCAAAATAACCATGGAAGATACATTACTTGAACCTCTATGCGAGGTTGAAACAACAACTGAATCAGATTTCAAACAGGAGATCGAAAAGATCATGAACGGGGAGAAAGGCCTCAGCTTTTCTTCTCTGAAAGCTTTCCTGCAATCACCAAAGCATTTTTATCGGTACAAGACTGAAAAGAAGAGTACTGATGCGATGCAGGAAGGATCCATCTTCCATGAGTCCATTCTCGAGCCGGAGGTATTTGCAAAGAAATATTTCGTGCTGGATGACAGCGGTATCTGCGCTGAAATTGGAGGTGCAAAACCTCGTTCAACGACCAGATACAAAGAATGGATGGATCAGGAACTCGGCAGGCACGAAGGACAGATCATGATCAGCCAGGACGACTACAATATGTACACGGCTATGGGTAACTATCTGCGCCAGTGTTCAGCCACAAAGAACCTGCTCGGAAACCTGGAGGCCACTGAAAAGCCTTTCTCTATGAATTATGAAGGATTCATGATCAACGGTAAAATTGATGGCGTTGGTCCGGATTACATCATTGACCTGAAAAAAGTGGCAGATGCAAGCTTCCAAAAGGTAAAATGGTTGATCCGGGATATGCAGTACGACATGCAAGGAGCCATTTATTCTCTCACTGAAAATAAAGAGAAATATTACCTGATTTTCATCGATTCCTCATGCAATGTAACGGTCGTGAAGCTCTGTTCAGAGACACTGCAGGCAGGCGTTGCGAAGTTCGATGGAGCTGTCAATGAATTCCGCAGATGCGTTGAAGAGGATCTCTTTTACAGCAGCTATGAGTTTTATAACCACGGATTTGTAGAAATATAAAAAGGATCAAAATGAGTAACGGGGCAACATTTATTATTGAAAAGAAGACGACTGTATCCGAAACAGTTGAGTTGAGAATCCCATATTTCTCAAAGAATTCCTGCTTTGCACATAAAGTCATTGATGACAAAATATGTATCCAGGTTTGCTACAACAGGAGGGTTAATGTCGCAATAGCATTGACAAACATCGAATGTGCATTTTCAGCACAGACCGAAGAATGCACAGAAGATGAGTTCAACATGCTCTTCAACGACACCATGAAATACCTAATCAATATGAACCATGAGAACACCTGAAGAAATAAAGACTAGAATGTCTTTTTATATGGAATTGAAAGATTACCTCAAACGATACAAGGAGAATAAAAATGAAGCTATACATACAGAGCGGAAACATCTCCGGCATCGTGAGCGAGTTAAAGCGCACAATTAAGAAAGACCGGGAATATATAATTGAGTGGAAAGAGACGAAATCATCAGCCAACAAAAGACGAAAGTTTAAAAAGAAACAAGATCATGAACAGTAACGACAAAAAGATTCTAATCATCGATATTGAAACAACCGGATTTCTTAAAGAGGGAGGTAGTATCGTAGAAATTGCAGCCGTTGAATTAAACCTGGATAATGGCTTGATGTATGTTGTTTTTGACAGTATTTGCAGGGAGTCAATCCTCAATGCCAATCACCGCAACGCATGGGTTTTTAATAATAGTGACCTGACAGTTGAAATGGTCATGGAGGCGCCGAAATTCGAGGAGGTTTCCAGGATGTTTCAGGAAGTCGTCATGCAGTATCCGTTTGGATCTACATCCTACAATAAAATTTTTGACTTCACATTCCTACAAGACAGAGGCTTAAAATTTCCTAAAATACTCCCATGTCCAATGTTATTGAGTACGGACATCCTTAAACTACCTGGAAAATACGGGAACTATAAATGGCCTAGTGTCGAGGAGGCATTCCATTATTTCTTCCCTGATGAACCATATAAAGAAAAACACCGCGCCGGTGATGATGCTTTTCACGAAGCGATGATCGTTTATAAACTCTACTCCATTGGAGTATTCAATACTGAATTATGTTAGAACATATCAGCACAATGGAGGAACTGGAAAAGGAAGCACAACAGATTGACAGCTACCTGAATATTACCTGCTCGGATGATACAAACGAGATTGTGGAGCGTGGTAATGACCTGGCGGTATATATCAGCAGGACCGGTAAAATGCTTGCAGATGCGAAATATCATAAGGATCAGAAGCTGAAGACCTCCATTTTCAAAACCTTACAGGAAACGGCAAAGATGGCCAGCCTCTCCATCACCACAATCAACAAGCTTATTGATGCCAATTGCGAAACAGAAAATTACCTGGTCAATTGGATTGAAAGGTTAAACAGAGCCGCAACACATCAATTGGATTGGCTTAGGACGCTTATAAGCAAGGCCAAGGAAGAGATGAGAACATCGTCCGGTATTTCCGGAAGCAGACAATATGCAGACAGATTTTAATTACAATTTAAAAATTAAACGAATGAAGATTACAAAAGCAAAAATTAAGAACAGAAGTCTCGATGTAGAGTACAACGAGAAGAAAACCCTCATCAACCAGGAAGGTGAACCGGTTGAATCATCACGTGACGTTGCTGCCAAGTATTACGACATCTGTCATGATTCCCTGATCAACGCTTTCGATCAACTCAAACCTCATGCAGTCCTCATCGCTGACCTTCGGGATGCCATAAAGGTGGAAGACCAGCTGGCCAATGGATTGTCATTTTATGAGTTGGATCTCGAAGTGTTGAAGAACATCTCCATCTCAGGTATCGTCATAACCGGATCTGATGAAGACGGTAGCGAAGCGGCCATGATCATCTTCCAGAAAAAGACCGGAAACCGGACACTTAACATTACCACCCCAGCTGTGAAATTTGATGATGAGGAATATGGTTTCTCCCATGAATTTTCAGAAGTAATTCAGAATTGCGTCGAAGAGGTGGAGGCATACATGGGTGGAAAGGTAGCCGTCAAGCAGCTAGAGATGAATTTCGACGAAGGCTTTGAACAGGAATCCACTATTGCCGACGAGCCGAAGAAAAAGAAGACACGCAAGATGAAACTCGGAGGCGTGGATGTAGAAGTTTCCAGTGTTGAACAGCAAGAAGTAGCCTGATGCAAGTCTCCGTAGTAAAAACCAATTATGCAATCGAGTTTTCCTACAGGCCACATCTTGTAGAAGCTGTCAAAAATCTGCCGGAACGCAGATGGGATGGCACAAATAAGGTGTGGCTCGTTCCCACAAGGTACGAACGTCAGGTTACTGATTTCATGAGTCGCTACGGATTCAAGCTTACGCTTGCCAAGCCTGTAGAGGAAGAGGTGGAGATTGTTATTAAGGATGTTCCAAAGGGTGAAAACCTGGATCTTTCCTTTATGAAATTGAAACCTTATCCTTTCCAGGTTCATGGTATCGCTTACGGTATCGAGAACGAGCGTGTCATCATTGCGGATCAGCCAGGATTAGGAAAGACTATACAGAGTATTGGCATAGTGACTTATGTGAAAGCATGGCCATGTCTGGTGATCTGCCCTTCATCGTTGAAAGAAAATTGGCGCAGGGAATTTGAGAAAGTTACCGGAAAGAAAGCCATGATCCTGAACGATGCAGTGAAGAGAAACTATAAACTTTTCTATGAGGCAGGTCTTGCTGACGTGTTCATAGTGAATTACGAAAGTTTGAAGAAGTACTTTGTATCCTCCATCTCCAAACCATCAAAATGGACGCTCAGAGACGTTATTTTCCGCAAGGAGATAGAGATGTTCAAAAGCGTTATCATCGATGAATTGCATCGCTGTTTCCCATACGAAACTCGGATTTTAACAAATAAGGGACTTCTTCCAATAGGTGAAATTGTTGAAAATAATTTATCAGATTTATTGGTTGCGTCTTGCGATTTATCCAATAATTCAGTAACTTATAAAAATATACAAACACTTTGGAAAAATGAACTTAGACAACGTAAAATTTACCGAATCAAGCACTCTAAGGGAGAGCTCTTCGCCACGGAGGATCATGAAATATATACTTCAACCGGACGGTTCAAGGAAGTACGCGAAATCGAAAGTGGAGATTATTTGTGGATGCTGCAAGAAGAGTTTCTTGACAATGAAGGCTGGAAAAACAACAGCGACGTATTGTTCCAGAAGTTGTGCAGCCAAAACAATAAATGCCAGGCCGGAGATCAAAGCACTACAGACACAGCAAAGATCAAAGCCTTTGGTAGAAAGATCCTGCGAGGTTTGCGGAACCATATTTTATGTCCTGCCAGCAAAAGTGAAGAGGTTTTGTGGGAGAAGTTGTTCGGCAAAATGGAGGATGCAACAACCGGAAGTTCTGGCAGTTTTCCAGAAAGAGGAGTTTCGCGAAATTCATCGGAAGAATGCCACAATTCAAATGCAGGATCCTGCAATGAGAGAGATGCAATCCAATCGGATGAGGGCGAACAATCCAATGCAGATGGAAGGGATTGCAGAGAAGGTTTCACAGAAGTTAAAAGGTCGTCCATTCCCATCAAGAGGTGGCAACGGTCAATTTACAAAGCCACAATTAAAGCTTTGGGAAGCCTTAAAATTGCCAGAGAGCTCTTTGGAGTTTTCAATATTAACAAATCCGGTGAAAGGCAAATTTCCCAATCTTCCCTATGCTTACAAATCAGACATAGCAATTCCCGGAATAATGCTTTCGATAGAGGTGGATGGTCCAGCTCACAAAAAGCAGAAGGTAATGGCGGTGGATCAATTAAAAACGAGTGTCTTGAACTCGTTAGGGTGGAAAGTTGTGAGGTTCACAAATCAGCGGATTATGGAAGATTTGACGGGAGTACTGAAAGAACTCAAACAGTATATGATTTAGAGGTTTTTCAAAACCATAATTATTTCGCAGAGGGTATTCTTGTTTCAAACTGCAAGAGTTCTCAGACTCATCAGAGTAAGTTCACCAAAGGAATAACAACGGGAAAAAAGTATGTGATTGGCCTTACTGGTACCCCGGTAGTAAACAAGCCAAAGGATCTTGTTTCTCAGCTTTTCATCATCAATCAAATGAAAGAGGTATTTGGCAACTACAAGCATTTTGTGGAGACATATTGTGCTGGTAGTAATGAAGCCTCCAACCTGCAGCAGCTCAATGCTATCTTACGCAACAACTGTTTTATCCGCAGGGAGAAACAGGCTGTACTCACAGACCTTCCAGACAAACAGCGTCAGGTCGTTGTATGCGAAATCAGCAACCGTAAGGAGTATGAAGATGCAGAAAAGGATCTGATTAAATACCTGGTGGAATACAAGGACGCTTCAGATGAGAAGATCGCAAGTACCCTTCGTGGAGAGATCATGGTAAAGATCGGAATCTTGAAGAATATATCTGCAAGGGGAAAGCTGGCTGATGTTTTTGAATTCGTTGATGATATCCTAGAGGCAGGGGAGAAGCTCATTCTCTTCATCCACCTTAAAGAGGTTGCTTTGGCCGTTTTGCATAAATACCATGGAGCTGTTTCAATTACCGGAGCTGATGATATGGTTGCAAGGCAGAATGCAGTGGACAGGTTCCAACGTGATCCAAAAGTTCAACTTATCGTGTGCAGCATCAAAGCTGCAGGTGTTGGGTTGACATTGACGGCCAGCTCCCGGGTAGGATTCATTGAATTTCCATGGACTTATGCAGACTGTGAACAATGTGAGGACCGGGCTCACCGGATCGGACAGAAAGACTCAGTTACCTGCTATTACTTCCTTGGGAAAAACACCATTGATGGGAAGATTTACAAGATCATTCAAACCAAGAAAGCTATTGCCCAGGCTGTCACCGGATCTACCGAACAGATACCTGAAAACATAGTGGACATGGTTGCTAACCTATTTAACCAGAAAGACGATGAAGAGTAGAGAAGCATATCTGCAAAGTGAATGTGTTCGCTGGTTCAGACTCCAATTTCCGAAGATGTCCAAGCTACTTATAGCCATACCAAACGGAGGAAGCAGAGATGCGAGGGAGGCAGTAAATCTAAAAATTCAGGGTGTGGTGGCCGGAGTGTCAGACTTACTACTTCTCACACCTCGCAATGGTTACGGATGCCTCTGTATTGAGATGAAGACCGAAACCGGAAGACAGTCAGAACTTCAATCTGAGTGGCAGCATGAAGCCGAGAAATCAGGAAACAAATACGTCTTATGTCGAAGTTTCGATCAGTTCAGGACAGAGATTTTAAACTATCTAAACTGAACCGAATTGAATAAAAGTTTCAAATATGATCAAACTGACCGATGAGCGTGCACTTGAACTGGAAAGAATCGAAATCGCTCGAAAGAGGCGAGAGGAAATCATCACCATTCCGCAAAGGGTTGATGCACATACCTACATATTGGTCAGAAAGGGAAAGTGTTGCAAAGAGGCGGTGGAGGTTTTTAAAAAGGCATGGAAAGAATTTCAAGATTATGACAGCAAACGTGCAGAACCATTTTTATCAAAGTAACTTTTAAAACAAATAAAAAACCATATAAATCATGAACGATTCAGAAATTATTTGTAATTTTGAAGTGCGAAGTCAACATCTTGTTCATTCAATAATACATAAAGGCACTCAAAATAAGCAGTGTCCCCGTTCCAGTACCTTCCGAAAGGACGAGACTGTTGGCTTCGCAACCAAGGGGACACTGTCCTTTTTATTATAATTTTTTACGGAAATGCGAAGCCAGGTAAAAAATTGCAATAGTGCGAATAATAGTAGCGTTACAGCAACGTTAACCCACGAAACGGGTAAATCCAAACAGATATATTTCAGCACTCAATTAAATCTAATGCCATGTCAATAGGCAAAAAATTAAGATTTGACGTGTTTAAGAGGGATTCTTTCACGTGTCAATATTGTGGCAATCATCCACCGGAAGTGATATTAGAAGTTGATCATATTAAACCGAAATCCAAAGATGGAAATGATGACATAAATAATCTAATTACCTCATGCTTTGATTGCAATAGGGGAAAATCAAATATTGAATTATCGGATGTTCCGAATACTATTCTGAAAAATAAAGAGCTAATTGAGGAAAAAGAATCACAATATATTGAATATCATAAATTACTCGCAAAAATTGACAAACGGATAAACGGGGATATTAATAAGGTCGATGAAGTTTATACTAGATATTTTCCAAAATGGAGCCTTTCGCATGGATTTAAGAAAACTACATTAAAATCATTTTTATCAAGATTAGGAGTCAATGAATGTGTTGACTCAATGGAGAAGGCTTGCTATAAGTTTGAAAATTCAAGAAAGCAATATGATGAATATGAAAATAGGTGGCTTTCTCCAGAAGACCTCGCAATAAAATATTTCTGCGGTATATGTTGGAATAAAATTAAATCTAACAGTCATGGATGTGTATAAATTAAGCAGGAACTGGTTTGATTTCTGTTTTGAAAATCCCGAATTAGTAAAACCTGTTCATACAGCACTTTATTTCTTTTGCATTGAGCATTGTAATAGACTTGGGTGGAAACAAAAATTTGGGTTACCCACCGAAATGGCAAAAGAAGCTATAGGGGTAAAAAACTATAGGACTTACGCAGGTGCTTTTGAAGATTTAGTCTTATGGGGATTTTTATTACTGATCAATAAATCAAAAAATCAGTATTCTGCTAATGTAATTGCTATTGCAGAAAATACAAAAGCAAATACAAAAGCACTGTCAAAAGCAACGCAAAAGCATAGTCAAAAGCAACGCAAAAGCACTGTATGTATAGATATACCTGAAACCTTAATACCTGAAACTATTATTACTTACACACCCACTCAAGCAGAAATTGATTTTCAAAAATTTCAAAAATGGATTACTGAAAATGCCCTTCAAGTTTCAAAAATGAGAGAGCCATTTACCATCAGTGAATTCGAAAAGTTAAAACTCGATTTTGATGTTGGGTTCATTCAGCACCTTCTTTCAGTAATGCACAATTACAAACCGCTTCTTCAAAAAAATATCAACGCCAACCTCACATTCAGAAATTGGGCAAAAAGAGAAACTCATGGACAAACTTTCAAACCTTCTTCAAAAGTCACTGACCTCGACGGAATCGTTGGAGCGATGTTCGAGGCAGCAAGAGTGCAGTGAAATTTCAGTCTATACGGATCCAGTTGCGACACAGCAGGAAATTTCCGGACAGCTTAAGATTTTGTCAAAGTCATTTCCGGATATCGATAATGATTACATGGCAATACTAACCCTGAGACTGATATCAAATGGATTTACAAAGAAAAGGCTCAATGATGCTATCGGGACAATTATTGACACATGTCGTTTTAAAAGACCCATGATTGCGGAAATAATTTCCTACGATAAGAAATTGAAACTATTCACGTACAGCGAAATGGCAGCCAAATGTTCGCAGTTCTACACTTCTGAAAATTTTGAAAGGATTGAGGTAAATGGAAAATTTATGTATTACGAAAAATAGCTACTAAAAATGACTCAAGAAAAAAGACAAGTAAAGTTCTATCCTGGTAACGGTTCTCCATTCAGGACCATCAAGGTAATGCGAAATGATCCCTGTAAATGTGGATCAGGCAAGAAATCAAAAAATTGTTGTGGTACCGAAACAAAAATGTACCACAGCAAGCCAACCCAGAAACGTGAAAGCGTTGATGTCGATTTGAAAAAGGAGATGGAAGATCGAATGAAGGCCAAATATCCCGAAAAAGCAGAGCCATGAATACACTTACCGAAACCGAACTCAGAGAAAAACTTGACCGCTACGAACGGAGCCTTTACACGCTCAAAGCATCTGACCTGAAAGAGATCCGGCTAATGTTTGGAACAATATCTCATATGATCGTTTGTGATGAAATCTTTCCGATAGTGGAATTCAAGCGAAGTTATATCCAGGCAATCAAAGCCAGGATCATCGAGCTGAAATATGATCTGTTGGAATTTGAAAAACAGACTGTACAATAAATCACCAAAAATTATTACAAAAACCCGTGTTAAATAATTCAAAACTCAAAAACTTATCATGAAAAAAGAAACAGCAAAAGCAATTTACAATGAAGTACCGGACTGGATGAAGAAGGTCCTGGTTGATGAATTTGGTGAAAAAACATTCGCCAAAAAAGAGTACACTGATATCAAAACTATTGAAGATGTGCAATCGGTTTGTCCGTTCGATATCCCAGATGGATTGGAACCTGATCTTGTTGCCTACCTCAAACTGAAAGCCATCGTTAAGGCTATCAATCAGGGCTGGGTGCCAGGCTGGACAAACTCCAATCAGCCTAAATACTGGCCGTACTTTAATCTGTCGTCCGGTTTCGGTTTTTCGTACTCGTATTACGATTACGTTAACGCGTATACGTGTGTCGGTTCTCGCCTTTGCTTTGAATCAGAGGAGAAATGCAAGTATGCCGCAACCACTTTCCTTTCAATTTATGAAGAGTTTTTAACCATTAAAAAATAAACCATGGCTACCAAGAAAACAGACAAGAAATTTGATTACAAGACAATCAAAACCTTTGAAGATGCTTGTGCAAAACTGAGCATCGACCCGACCAACCTTCCAGATGTATCAATGATCCTGGAAGAATTAAGAAAACCCATCATTGCGGCTTATAAGCTGATGATCATTTACAAGGCCATCAATAACGGATGGATTCCGGACTGGAACAATTGGAATCAGAACAAATACTATCCATGGTTCAGGGTTCTGTCGTCCGGTTTCGGTTTTTCGGGCTCGTTTTTCGGTTCTCGCCTTTGCACTGATACATCAGAAAAGGCTGAGTATATGGCTACTCAATTTGAGAAGGAATACATTGATTACATGTTGACCAGCTAAATTAATCAAGGTTGTATGCTGTATAACTGTCAGTTCTGTCGTCCAGTTTCAGTTTTTCGAACTCGAATTACAATTACGATAAATAATTAAATAATGAAATCCGGCCACTGCTGTCCTCAATGCGGACACTACCATTTTGACGAGATATGCCCTAAATGCGGTTGCACCCGAAAAATTTAACGCCATGTCAAGATTCAGACTCAATGCCTGGTCCATCACAGATGATCAGATAGAAGAAACCATCATGACAGCATTGGAAAGCCAGCTGGCAGAAAATAGTCCTCGGCTCACTCCCGAACAGGATATCCTTTTCAAAAGGACTGAATTTGTACTTGGGATATACTATCGGTCCATCGCACAACGCCAGCGAAAGAAACAGATAGAGGAAGGAAAGGAGGAGAGATTTTACAGAACAATGTAAAAAATCAACTTATAAGTTAATTTGCCACTCTCACAGGTGGCTTTTTTTATTCCCGGAAATTTCATATATTGATATTGGTCGAATGACTGAAATACAGCCAAAACAAAGGGATTATGCAAATACAGACCGTCAAAATATCGAAATTAAAATCCAATACAGGACAGATAGCAGGGCTCCCGAAGAATCCCAGACTGATAAAAGGAGAAATGTTCGAAAAGTTGAAAAAATCACTTTTGGAAGATCCTGAAATGATTCCGCTCCGTGAAATCATCGCTTACGATAACGGTGGGGATCTGGTCGTGATATGCGGAAACATGCGCATGAAGGCACTCACTGAACTCGGGCACACAGAAACACCGGTGAAGATCCTGCCATCCGATACACCAATCGAAAAGCTGAAAGCCTACACTGTCAAGGATAACATTTCATATGGAGAACTCGACTGGAATATCATACAGACTGATTGGTCAGAAGATCTTCAGCTGCTCTCTGAATGGGGACTCGACATCCCGGACTTTGGTCCTGCACTCGAAGCAAAGGAAGATGATTTCGAAGTTCCTGAAGGTGGCCTTGATACCGACATCATAGAAGGTGACATCTTCCATATTGGAGACCATCGTCTCATTTGCGGTGACAGCACGAAGCCCGAAACATACAGCAGGATTTTTGATAAAGAGATGGCGGACCTTGTAATTACCGATCCACCATACAATGTCAATTATGAAGGCGGCACAAAAGAGAAGCTGACCATCCAAAACGACAACATGAGCGACCCGGACTTTTACCAGTTCCTTTTCGAATTCTACTCTGCACAGGCTGCTTTCACCAAACCTGGGAGTGCATGGTATGTCTGGCACTCTGATTCAGAAGGCGCCAACTTCCGTTCTGCAATGAAGAATGCCGGAGTTATGGTGAAACAGTGTCTTATTTGGGTAAAGAACTCCATGGTGATGGGAAGACAAGACTATCAATGGCAGCACGAGCCATGCCTGTACGGATGGAAAGAAGGCGCAGCTCATCAATGGTTCAACGACAGAAAGCAGACGACAATACTTGAATTTGACCGGCCACAAAAGAACATCGAACATCCAACAATGAAGCCGGTACCGCTTATTGCTTACCAGATTGGGAACAGCAGCAGACCCGGGATGATCGTCTCTGATCCCTTCGGCGGAAGCGGAACGACAATGATATCATGTCATCAACTGCAACGGCGCTGTTATATGATCGAGAATGATCCACGGTACTGTCAGGTTATCATCAACAGGATGCTTGCACTCGATCCGGATATCGACATCAAAAAGAATGGTCAGACATATCAACAATTGTTAATAACAAAGAAATAACAAAGATGCCACGCAAAGGCGGAGTACCTGCAAACTTGAAACCATGCCGAAAAGGAGAAACGCACAACCCTCATGGTAGGCCAAGGAAACTGCCAGCACTGGATACGCTGATGGCAGACATCTTGGGTGAGGAGAAAGACGGCGTCACGGCTGCTAAGGCCATTCTGATGGCAATCCGGGCAAAAGCCTCGAGGGGAGATGTAAGGGCAGCAGAAGTTCTACTTGATCGCGGATATGGCAGGGCAAAGTTGCACGCGGACATCACCACCAATGGAAAGGATATCACCCCTGTCAGCACTTTGACAGAGCAGGAGCGCAGGGAGAAGATTGAACTACTCAAAGCAAAACTATTGCAGAACCCGCACGATTGAGTATTACCGCAGAATATCTTGCTTTAGTTCAGAAATTTGATTAACTTGATAATATCGATGCGATAAATCAGTTAAACAATGGCTGCACCTAAAGGAAACCAGTTTTGGAAACTTCGAAGCAAACATGGCCGGGATAAATTATTCGCCACTCCCGAGTTGCTGTGGGAGGCTGCCTGCGAATACTTCGAATGGTGTGAAAGGCATCCGCTCTATAAATCAGAAGCCTTTGCCTATCAGGGTATCATTAAGCTTAAGAAAGTCCCGGTATTGAGGGCAATGACACTCTCTCAACTATGCTTTTACCTTAACGCTGATGAGTCATATTTCAGGGTTTTCAAGTCGCAACTGCACGAATGTGATAAAGATTTTTTCACGGTCATAGCAAACATTGAAAACACTATCTACAATCAGAAGTTCCAGGGAGCATCTGCCAACCTGCTGAATGCGAACATCATTGCACGTGATCTTGGACTGGCTGATAAATCAGAGTTGACAGGGGCAGGAGGGCGTCCGCTCATTCCGGAGAACAAATTGTCCGATGATGAGCGAAGGTCAAGAATCGAGCTTTTAAAGGGCAAAATAAATGTTGACTGATGCAGAAATATACGAACTCGAGTATCTGCTTAAGCTTGAAGAGTATAGCCAAGCAAGGGAGCATTTCTGGAACTTCTGTCAATACCTGGAACCTGATTTTTACCACAAAGAACGCGAGCATTTAAGGACACTCTGCGATACCCTCGAGAAATTCTATTACAATCAGCTGCTGGATGATACAGGGAAGCCTTATCACAAACTTATGATCCGGATGCCTCCGCAGCATGGTAAGAGCCGGACACTCGTCAACTTTACCAAGTGGGTCCTGGGGAAGAACAATGAGGAGCGTATCATCACGGCCAGCCACTCGGACTCCCAGGCATCGGACTTCTCACGTTACACCCGGGATGGCATCAGCGAGGTTAAGAACACGGATGACCAGGCGACATACTCGGATATCTTTCCAGGTACCAGGATCAAGCAGGGCAATAGCAGCTTTCAGAAATGGGCACTGGAAGGTCAGCACTTCAACTATCTCGGTGTTGGTGTTGGGGGAGGTGTGACAGGTAAGGGCGCAACCATCCGGATCATGGATGACCTGATCAAGGATGCAGAGGTGGCATTGAGTGAGAATGCGCTGTCGAAGATATGGGTTTGGCTATCCGGTACCTTCTCGAGCCGTAATGCTGCTGTGGGTGGTGACGTGAAGGAGATCTTCTGTGCCACGCTATGGGGAGAGAACGATCCTCAGATGATCCTACAGACAAAGGAGCCGGGAGAATGGTTTGTTCTGGCTATGCCGATATACAACGAAGAGACCGACCGGATGCTCTGCGATGAGATCATGAGCAAGGAGCAGTACTTGAAATTGCAGCGCAGGATGGAGGTAGACAGCCGGACGAAGATGATCTTCCGAGCCAACTATCACTGTGTGGCCATCGCTGACGATGAGACCAAAGTATTTCCGGTTAGCAGTCTGAAGAGATACAAAGAGTTTCCCGAGAACATGGAGTACTTCAGCATCGGTTTTGCAGATACTGCAGACGAGGGAACGGATAACTTCTCTATGCCTATTGCCCGGGTTTATGGTGACAGGGTATATGTCCATGACGCAATATTCGACCAGAACAACCTCACAGTGCAGGAAGGGCAGGTGCAGAGCAAGGTTAAGGAGCACAGCTTAAGCAAACTGGTAATAGAGTCGAACAGTTTCGGAGCATATTTCAGCAGAAGGATACGTGAATTGATCCCTGCGCTGGATGTCTTCGGGCAATTTGCCAAGGCCAACAAGATGGGAAGGATCCTGGCCAATGCTGGACTAGTGAAGCTGTACTTCTATTTCCCTGAGAATCCTAATCCTACATTACAAAGATTCATGAACCAGGTTACTAAACTGATGAAGACTTCCACAAAAGAGGACGACGCTCCGGATTCTATCTGTGGAATGGCAGCATATCTCGAGAAATATCACGGACTTTTTAAGAGTGAATGATGGGAAGTTAACCATATTAGTCTGTTTTGTCAGAAAAAATGCGGGGGTAATAATTTTTAAGTGTTAAAATATATTCATTGATATAAATCGGACAGTAATATGATCCGGTTTTTTTTGGAATAAAAAAGATAAAAAGACCGTTTGGTAGTTTGAAAACTTTCGTTAACTTGAAAAGGAACCAATAAGTTAGCGCGATGTTTGAACAACCAATCAATTGGATAAAACTACGTTTAAACCGTCGATCAGGTGGAATAAGAAGAGACACTATCAATTCTTTTAACTATCAACAACTCGTTGATAAACCTGCATGGCTATCCCTATCTAATGCTCATGAATATCGAAAAGCCGCAGCTGATAATCCAGTTTTGTACGGTTGTATTGATATTTTGGCCAGCGCCTCATCTAATGGCAGAAAGTACCTGGTTGATTTAAATGGGAAAGAGATTGCATGGAGTTCTGGTAAGACAGGTATCAAACAGGCAAAAAAACTTTTCGTAGACCGTCCGAATCCACTTCAATCAGTTAAGGAATTCAACTACGAAAGAACTTATATGTTTTTCGTATTCGGCAATAACTATGTCTACTTGAACAACCCTCTGGAAACATACGATACAGATATCCTTACTGTTCAAACGATGTACAGTTTGCCTTCTGAATGGGTTACAGTGAGACAAACAGGTAAGATTTATGATCAGATCGACATAAAAGGGATCATCGAGAAATACTCCTTAACAAACTATAATCCGGCTAAGGAATTTTCAGCAGATAATATTATCCATTTCAATGATATCAATACTTCCGAAATTGGCAATTCAATTATTGGATCCTCCCGTCTTGAAAACCTGCGCTATCCGATAACCAATACCCAGCTGGCTTTCGAAGCGATGAACGTCATCCTAAAGTCAAGGGGAATGCAGGGTATCATCAAGGCCAACAATAAGGATCAACAAGGCACACAGATCCCACTGTCAGCATTAGCCAAGAAAGAGATCGACGACACTTTCAAATCTGACTATGGCCTTCGTGATAACCAAAATCAGTACCTGATCAGCTACTCCGATATCGAGTATATCAAAACTATCATGAACAGTAAGGAGCTGGGAATTTATGAGGAATTCAGCAATAATGCCATGATAATAAGCAATGGATTTAAAGTACCACCTGAATTATACAAAACGTATATGGCTGGTGCCACCTTCGAGAACCAGGTACAAGCTGAAAGAAGACTCTACCAGAATACCGTCATCCCTTTGGTGGAGAATGAGGATCAGTATTACACAGAGCGCCTTCAAATGCGGAAGTATGGTTTTGAATTAAAGACAGACTTCACACACATAAGTTGCCTTCAGGAGGCATTCAAAGAGAAAGCAACTGCATTGAATATGAATGCCAGATCTGCGGAAAGTGCTTACAACAACAATAACATAACCTGGAATGAATATCGGTCATTGCTTGATATGGAGCCTGTGATTGGAGGCGATGTTTATAAATACCAGAGGACTGAAACTACAGCAACTCCTGTGCAGTCAGAACCTCAAAATGTTGCTGTATGAAAAAGCTTAGCAAAGAGGAAGAAAAGAAATTCAGGATAATGAAGAAACTGAAGATTGACAGTAAGGAACTTAAAAAACAGAAGCCATGAACAAAGAATTTATCACAAAGGATTTTAGTTCGACTGTTGAAGATGTAACGGACGAAGGTATTGTTTCCATTTATGTCAATAAGTTCAACAACGTTGATGCTGCTGGTGAGATATCCGACCCGAAAAGTTTCAATAAAACTATCTCTGATGGAATTCAAAGAATCAAACACCTGAAGGACCACGACCAGCATAAACTTCTCGGATTACCACTTGAAATTAAGCCTGACTCATTCGGACTACTTGTCCGCTCTGCCATGAACCTGAAAAAGGATTTAGCCAAGGACGTATTCGAAGATTATAAATTCTTTGCCGGATACAATCGGACACTGGAGCATTCGATAGGTACGTGGATTGTTAAGTCTGTTCCTGATGGTAAATTCAAAAGGATCCTGGAATATGCTTTGTTTGAGTATTCAACCCTTTCATTCCTGGGGGCAAACCCTGAAACACCCCTTGTCAGCTTCAAGAATGACAGCAATTTCCAGCAACTCAACCTGCTTACACAGATGCTGAAGGGTAACTACACAGATGAGAGATTTAAGATTTTGGAAAATAGTATCAACTTAATAAAGAAGAGTATGGACGGTCAATTAATTGTTGAATGCCCTTGTTGTGGTTTAGCATTCGACTATAACTCATGCGAAGAAAGAACTGTTGAAGCCCTCATAATGGATTCAGTTGTGAATTTTACCAGATGGACCATAGAGGATACGGTACAACAGGAGATGTCAAAATTAAGGCCGGATATACAGTCTCAGGTTCTTGAGATGGTACAATCCACCAAAGGCCTTGATCTATCTGGGATGTACAACCATGTGCGTTGCCCCAAATGCTATTCAATTGTAACAAATAAATCACTCGCAAATTCGGAGCCGATGAAAATCACTACGAAGGACGAGCCGGTTGATAAAATAGACTTCAAATTTTTAACCTCAAATTTTAAAATCAATTAAGATGGACGAGAAAGACTTACTTGAAAAAGTAAAAAAAGAAGCTACTGAGGCCGTGCAAAGTTTCACGACCGAGTACAAAGAGATCGCTACCAAAGCGGCAGAAGGTAAGATGAGCAAAAAAGAAGTCGATGAGGCTTTGTCTGCTCTCGAGACCAAATCCCAAACTTTCACCAACGATCAGTTCAGGTCACTGAACGATGAGATGCTGAAAGTAAAAGAAGAGTTAATTGGCGCAAAAGCCAGTCTGAAAGCTCTTGCTGAAGTTCCAAAATCTAGCAAAGAAGAAAAGACCGGATTCGGTACCTTATTGCGGAAATCACTTGAAAAAGAAGGTCTGGTTGAAGAAATCGTGATCGAACCACTTTCAGGGAAAAAAGCTTTGACCGTCAAAGGATGGGATCGGAACAATTTGAAGCTTAATGTCAAAGCAGCTGTTGATATGACGACTGCATTGTCTATTATCCCTGGTTCAACACCTGGAACTTCTATCGGTTATTTGACCGACTACAAGATGAAGGACGTGATGATCAATCTTACCAAAGATACCCATTGCACCCAATTCCTTCCTACTGATCCAATCGTCAACAAGTACATGGGTGTTCTGGTTGAGCACACGTATTGGGACGGAGCAGCTGCTAAAGCTGAAGGGTCTGCTGCAGGAAAATCTTCCATCAAATTCAAAACGGTCGAATTCAAGGCCATTGAATATGCTACCTATTTCCGCATCTCGAAAGAAAACCTTTCCGACCTCCCACGTCTGGAGAGTAAATTGAACAGGATTGCTCCTGACAAGATCCTGAGTACACTGGATGCTGCCATTTTCTCAACAACTGGCGACAACTCGGCCACTGCTTGGGGTATGTACTATGCCGGTAACTATGTTGCATTCTCTGAGACCGGTCTTGGAACCGTTGCTAATGCAAACCTGATCAACTTGATCGGTAAGATGGTCCTTCAGGCTCAATTGGCTGATGAGGATGTTAACGTGGTCGTTCTTCACCCTTCAAGGCTGAACGCTATCCGTCAGGAGAAGGACGAACTTGGCAATTCAGTAAACGACAGAAATGTTGTTTTCGATGCTCTTGGAAACGTTGTCTCTATCTGGGGTCTGACGGTTATCAAAAATAAGAATCAAACCGTTGACCGTGTTACGGTCATGTGGAATGAAGCTGCTGAAATTGGTATGTTGGAAGACATCACCTTTGAAATCGGAACCGATGGAACTGATTTAACTGAGGGTATGAGAACAATTGTATTCTGGATGCGTGCTGCTTTTGGAGTAGGCAAACCAGGTGCCATTTTCTTATCCGCTGATCCTGATGGCGACATTGCGAAGATAAACGCTGTATAATTTTTCCTGTCATGAGAAAATTTATTTTGAGTTTATTGCTGATTGTCGGAGCGATGATCAGCAATGCGACAGATCGAACTGCGACAATAAAAACAGGGCTGACAACCATCAGTCCTGCTCTAACGCTTACCACTGCTGATGGTATTTCTGAAAATGAAACGGTTAACATCGTTATATCCAACCCTCAGAAATATATGCAGTTTCAGACTTTCACTACTTCACTTACGAACATTTCAGGGAGTACGTCGGTAACTGTAACGGCTTATGGTAAGGTTTTGTCTAATAGTGCCTATGTGCAGATTGGAAGTCCTGTAACTATCACAACCGGAGCAGTGGCAACGATCACAGCTACCACTCCAGTAAACTACAACATTCTGAAAGTAGAGTACGTGGCAGGATCAGGCACACAACATTCGCATATTGCAACCTTCGATGTAAAGACCGCAAACGCCTATGACATTCCTGCAAACTCTGGTACTTTGACCATTTCACGAGCGACAACAGGGGCAGTAATCGTAACATCCAAGGATGATGACGCAAACGCTGCCACCACCTATCGTGCAGGAGGTACCGGAGCCTTAACTATCGGGGCAGCAACAGGAACAACTGCTATTACATCAAGTGACTGGGCTATTTCTGCGACCGGAGTACAGACAGGTATGGGTGCTGCTACATTCGATGGACTGGTAACTGCTACTGCAGGTCTTACTTTTGCAACAGGATCTACTGTATTCTGGGCAAAGGGAGGAACACCATTAGCAGTTGCAACAGGAACAGATGTAGCGTGTTCTGCCGGAGATCGTTACTGGGTAGAGTTGGAAATACCTCACAATGCGACCATTACCGGATTGTCTTATCTGGTAGGTTCTGTTGGAGGAACTGACTCGGTAATGGTACATCTCTACAATGCAGCCGGAACACAGGTGGCGACATCCAAGAAAGCAGGTGCAGCTCATGGCGACTTAGTTGGAACTGCAGCAGAATTGCAATCGGTAGCCTTTACGACTCCTTATGCAGCTGTTGCAGGTAAATACTTTGCCGCTGTTCAGTTCAACGGTACTACTGCCAAGTTTAGGGCTTATCTGATACCAGGAAGTAAGTTCGTTGCCAATACTGCGGTAGGTACTTTTGATACTGCTGTTTCAGGCATTACACCGACAACCACGTTTGTTGCAAGTAAAGGACCCATTATAGCAACCTACTAAGATGGAAGCAATATCAAAGAAATCTGGTAAGGTATTCACTGGAAAAGTTGCCGCTCTGATGCTTCGCATTGGGGCAGCAACTCCAGCTGATGGCAATCAGGTCCAGCCAGTGAAAGCGCCTATTAAAAAGCCTGTCATAAAGGCCGCTAAAAAGAAAGTCACCAAAAAATAAAATAAGATGTCATTCATTGATAGCTCATATTTTGTTGGAGAAGCATTAATCCCGAATCTTACGGCAAATGTTACAAACGTAAACCAGGCAATCGATCAATACGAGAAGGAGATCCTCATTAAGTTGCTTGGTTATAAATTGTATTCGCTGCTGATGGCCGATTGTACAGACGACTCTCCAGTAACTCAGATCTACAAGGATCTGGTTGAAGGTGCAGAGTTTACGCACATATACCAAGGCCAGGAGATTCTGATGAAATGGGAAGGACTACAGAATACATCGAAGCAATCATTGATAGCCTATTATGTTTATTTTCAGTATGTCCAACGAGACGTTACCCACTTGTCAGGAGTTGGGAACATCAAAACTCCAGCAGGAACAGACCAGAGGGCATCATCGGTAAACAAGCTATGTAACGCATGGGAAAGGATGCGGTCACTCTACGGAGTGGTTCCACCTAATTATAAGCCTTACTTCTCCTATCCAATAATGGGGAAGAATCTGCCCTGTGTGTTCAATTGCGACCCGTCAGCCTATAACTTTCTTTTTGCAAATAGGGTTAATTATCCGGATTGGATGTTCACACCACAATGGAACATTAACGCATTTGGGATATGAGCAATTTCAAAGACATATTTAAAACGGTGGTAGATAATGTGAAGCTGTCTTACGACCCTGCAAATAATCTGCAACCGTACTTTCAATTCGGCCTTTATTCCGACCTTATCGAAGCGTTGAACATAAAGGACAACAACCAAATTGGAAAATATCCTTTGATCTGGCTCGTCTGGGAAAAATCCGATAATCAACAACAATGGATCGATCCGTATATTTATTCCATTACCGTTCGTGTATTCATTTGTGACCTGGCAGTTCAAGACGACAACACCGATGAACGTTATACAAATGTATTTCCTGCTCTCAATAGGATATTTGATCTTCTCATTGAAGAGTTGCGTTATGCACCAGATATGGGTTTCAAAGATTTCTCATACACGCTTAACGATCTACCGGCATGTCAACTGGATGGTTCATCCGGAATTCCTGATTTTATTTCAGCTAAAGAAGTCAGCTTTAAAAATATTTACGTTTATAAAACATAATAAATTATGCCAACACTCAGGTATTCAGGTAACGGGGCAAGCAAAGCACTCCTTCAGGATGTTAAGGGCTTGTTAATCGTTACAAAGAACACTACTCAGGCCGTTGCCGCAGCGAAGACTTTGGCAGGATGGCAGGCATTGATCAATCCGGCAACAACCGCAGCGATCAAAGCCACCTACATCGACATTGCACGCGGTTTCGAGTCAAAGACAAAGGCAGCCGAAATGGTTGTCTCTAATACAGGATTCAACGAGAAAACGAAAGACTTTCCTCCAGAATTCATCGCATACGGACACATCTCATATGCCGACTATCAAACATGGTTTGCAGCAGACGGTCAGGAGTTTGATTTCGTTCCTGTTCTCCAGGATGGGAAATTGATTACCCCTTTGACATCTGCCGGTTTGCAGATTGGTTTTTGTGGCCGTTTGATCATTACGAACTACGATCTTCCGAAAGCAGGAGGTGCAGAAAAAGCAAAGTATTCTGAATTTACCGTTGTCTTTGATGACGTTGATCAGATGAAAAACGCTCAGATCCTGACCCCTGACTTCACACGCAAAGAGCTGGAGGCGCTGGTTCCTGTCGGATTGAACATCGAAGTTATTACCGCTTACGAAAGTTCTGGTGGAACAGTTGTTGTAAAGGCAACACATCGCGCCACGGGGCTTCCATATGCTGGCCTAACCACAACGGCAGAATGGGAAGTAGTGTCAGTATCAGGTGATACTGGTGGTGCTGTAACGACTGTCGGTGCTGGATCTGCTAATCTTGGTATTTATACCCTGACGGTTTTGAACACCACACCGAAGATGACCAACGACTTCGAGATTCAGGCGGTGAAGATTACTGCTTCTCATGTGGTCTATTTATCCAACGTGCTTAATATCCCGGTATAATGGCACAGTTTGGAAAAATACACATCAAGGATGACAATCAATGGGAGTCATGGAGCTGGAAGGATTTCCTTTCTTTCTATGACGGCTCATTGAAAGGTCAGGTAACGGAATCACCCGAAGAAATCGCAAAAGTATTGGGGGTAAAGATTCCCGTACAGAAACCAAAGCCGGAAACGGTTTAATCTAAAATAGGGGTTACGAGAGATTGTAGCCCTTTTTTTATACAAATCATGAGCAGGATCCTGGACATACAAAAGAAATCAAATCAATATATCGCCTCCCTGGAGGAGAATGTTGTCCGTATCATTGAATCCCACCAAAAGGAGACGCTCGATATCAATAAGAAGCAGTTATTAGGCTCTTTGGATGCAAACGGAGGACCATTGATTCACAGGCTTACCGGTTCAGAGAAATTAAGCAGGGCATACGCCAGAAGAATGGGAAAGACTAAACCTAACCTTTACGTCAATGGCGCCTTTATGGAAGGGATGTTCCTGCACATGCCATCCTCAAAGGAGTACCTGATCAACTCAGATTTCTATACCAGCGTCTTCCTGCAAAAAAACTACGGAAAGATCATGGGAATAGCACCAGACAACCAGCCAAAGGCACAGGAGATCAATGATAAACTGGTAGTTGAAGATTACCTCAAAAAAGTATTCAGATGAAGCTGCACAAAATCAAATATTTCCATGAGATCACATTAAAAGATGTCATCCTGCTGGATGCAACCAAGTCGGCCAATGTACTAAAGAGGTACTGGTTCGTCCCTTTGTGGTTATGCCGGAAGGAACTGGAAGCGCTGGCAAAGCAGATATTCGATGCTATCGGAGGTAAGACGGTTGAAGACCTGGAAGATCAATTTGAGCGCATGCATTCTTATAGAAAGATTCAAGTGTTAGAGTTATTGTACATGGCAGTAAAAATTGAGATA
>SESG01026645.1_pt1 | contig 25195 bp, 22 predicted proteins | sample 3171421 | NCBI WGS metagenome assembly SESG01 (sample SAMN10866946, study PRJNA518727) | freshwater metagenome | biome: subpolar coniferous forest; feature: holomictic lake; material: water; isolation source: holomictic Lake 227, 6 m and 8 m depth | place: Canada: near Kenora, Ontario | collected...
GAAGGGCGTGCCGCTCGACAGTGACACCCTGCAGACCGGGCGCGATCTGGGTATCTGTTTTGGCGATCAACTGGCGCCAAAGCAGCGTCAGCCGAGTTGAAGACGAAGCCGTGACAAGCCGAACGCCCCTGTCCTTGCTGGTGGTTGACGATGAGCAACGCGCGCTGGAAACACTGCGCCGCACGCTCGAAGACCACTTCACGGTCTTCACGGCCGCATCGGCCGAGGACGGTCTGGCCGTGATGGAGGCCGAGGTGGTGCATATCGTGCTGTCGGACCAGCGCATGCCGGGCACGTCGGGCGTCGAATTCCTGCGCAGCGTGCGCGACCGCTGGCCCAACACCATGCGCCTGATCCTGTCCGGCCACACCGAGGCCGAGGACATCATCGCCGGCATCAACGAGGCCGGCATCTGGCAATACCTGCTCAAGCCCTGGCATCCGGACCAGTTGCTGCTGACGCTGCAAAACGCCGCCGAGCTCTGGCGCTTGCAGCAGGAGAACCAGCGCCTGACACTGGAGCTGCGCGCCAGCCCCGAGACGCTGGCGCTGCGTGTGGCCAACCTGCGGCAAAAGGCCAAGAGCCAGGCCGGCTTTGATCGCCTGACGCGCGCCAACGACAGCCCGCTGAACGCGGTCTGCACACTGGCCGAAAAAATCGCGGCGCACGAACTCTCGGTGCTGATCACCGGCGAATCGGGCACCGGCAAGGAACTGCTGGCGCGCGCCATCCACTACGCCAGCGCACGCGCCGAGCAGCCCTTTGTGGTGGAGAACTGCGGCGCCGTGCCCGACACCCTGCTTGAGAGCGAGTTGTTCGGCCACAAGCGCGGTGCCTTCACCGGCGCCACCGAATCGCGCATTGGCCTGTTCCAGCAAGCCGACGGCGGCACCCTGTTCCTCGATGAAATCGGCGAAACCTCGCCCGCGTTCCAGGTCAAGCTGCTGCGCGCACTGCAGGAAGGTGAGGTGCGCCCGGTCGGCAGCCCGCGCCCGGTTGCGGTCAATGTGCGCATCATCGCCGCCACCAATCGCAATCTGGAAGCCGATGTGGCCAGCGGGCGTTTTCGCGAAGACCTGTTCTACCGCGTCGCCGGCATCACGCTGCACTTGCCGGCACTGCGCGAGCGGCCACAGGACATCGCGCCCATCGTGTCTGAAATGCTCAAAAAATCAGCCTTGCCGGCGCGGCAGATGACAGCTGAAGCAATGAAATGCCTGAACCAGCACAGCTGGCCCGGCAATGTGCGCGAACTGCAAAACGAGGTGCGCCGGGCGTTGGCGCTGGCCGACGGGCCGCTGCTCGGCGCCGATCTGTTGTCACCGCGGCTGCGCCAGGGCGCCAGCAGTTTGCCAGCCACGGCCGACAAATCGGAATCGGGCCAGTTGCGCCATCAACTCGAACGTCTGGAAGTACAACTGATCCAGCAAGCGATGCTGCGCTTCAAGGGCAACAAGACGCATGTTGCCGATGCGCTGGGCCTGACCCGCGTCGGCCTGCGCATGAAGCTGATGCGCCTGGGGCTGGAGAAAGACAACAGTCCATTCTGACGGAGCCTAGCCGATGATCAAGGGCAGACCGGTACCTCGGGGTTGCTGCCGTTTCTGAAGACCCATGGCGCGGTTGGCAACGTCTGGGCCCACAGCCCCAGGCGCGCACTTTTGGCCCCCGTTTCCGCGCGATCAAACAGAATCCTTTGCGCGGCACTGAGCTCGCACTGGTAGGCGCGGTAGAACCAGGCGGAACCCGTTGCCACCTGTTCCAGATTCGCATACTGGCAACCGGGCGTAAACACCGCGCCAACGATCCGCCCATACTGATCGGTCTTGCTGTACGCGACCTTCACCGCCTGCCCCAGAACCAGCCGTGACAGGCTGGCCTGCGCCTGTGCGCCATAGCTCTGCGCCAGTTCCGGTGCGTCGATGCCGTCGAGCCGGATGCTCTCGCCATTGACGGTGATGGTGTCGCCGTCGTGCACCTTGCTCACCGTCCCTTCGATCAGGTTGGGGCCCACGTCGTGCCCGCACAGGCTGCCAGAAGCCACAGCACCCGAGCCTGAGCTGGCGCCCGGGTCGCCGCCACCGCCGCCGCAGGCGACCAGCGCGAACAGAATCAACAGCAATGCAAGAAGTTTCATGGGAACGGGGCGAAGCAAGCGATGCACCCGAGATTAGCGACGTCAGGGCTGCCTGGCTATCCCCCAAAAGAGGGATATTGATCAGGTGAGCGCGGTTGATCGGGTGAAACACGCGGTCTTTCGCACCGTGCTGCAGTTCATCGCAAAGCGCTGGCAACCCGGGGCAAGTTTTTCTACAGTTCACCCATCGAGCCACAGGGGCTCACGAACCGGAGAACACCATGAACTACGCCAGCACACAACGCATCCGCATCAGCAGCCTCGCCATCGCCTGCCTGATCGCGTTCACGGTCAACGGCTCCATGCTGATGGGTTTCGACCACCTCGCCCACACACCCGCTGCCGTCTGCGCTAGCGGCACCAGCCAGTTGGCCGAAGCCGCAAGCGCCACTGAACAGCTTGCGCTGTAACGTGGTGCAAACCGAAGACCATGCCGACGCTGTCCATCGCCGGTTGCGGCGATGTGGCCTATACGGCAATGCTAATTGTTCGAGAGATTTATGCCGGCCAGTTGTCCGAGCAGACCCGATAGTGCCTCGATCTGGTCCGCTGGCACCACCTGGACCGCTTCCTGCGCAATCGGCACCACCGATACCAGCGCATATTTGAGCAACTGTTGCCCGGCTTCTGTCAGCGAAGCGTAGCCAATCCGTGCATCGCGGGGGTCGGGTTGTCGCGCCACAAGGCCGACTTTTTCAAGTGGCAACAGGCTGCGTGTCACCCCCGATGCGGTCACGCCCAAGCGTTCCGCCAAATCGATGCGTCGCAATCTGTTTCCGGGCGCACGATCGAGGTAATACAGAATCATGAAGTCACCAAAACTCAGGCCGTGCAGATTGGAAAGCGCGTTGTCCAAGCGCCGCGTCAAGGTCGCGTAGGCGCGTGTCAGGCGCAAACAAAAATCGAGTCCTGCGTCGGCCTGCGCTGCGCTGGCATTCACGGTTGGGGTAGGTGTCATTGGATTGAGGTTGTTGGTTACTTGATATGTCAAGTATATATCAGTTTTCAGGCCTCTGCTTCCATACCCTGCATTTTGGCGCCTGGCCGAGCCCGACTCCTGAATCCTCTATCATTTGCGTGCCGGGCTCCGTCCGCTTCGAGTATTTATGTCCCCTACCACGCCCCCCTCACTTGTCGAAATGCGCAATCTCACGTTCGGTTACGGCGAGCGCGCTGTTCTCGATGACGTGACGCTGCACATCCCGCGCGGCAAAGTCACGGCGCTGATCGGTCCGATGGGTGGCGGCAAGACGACCACGCTGCGGCTCATGGGTGGCGAGCAACGCGCATGGTCCGGGCAAATGCTGTTTGACGGGCAGGACATCGGCCCCATGAATCAGCAGCAGCTTTACGCCGTGCGACGCCGCATGGGCATGTTGTACCAGTTCGGCGCCCTGTTTGCCGACATGAGCGTGTTCGAGAACGTCGCCTTCCCGTTGCGTGAGCACACCGATCTGCCGGAGCCGCTGATCCGCGACATCGTCCTGATGAAACTCAACGCGGTGGGCTTGCGCAACGCGCGTCATCTCATGCCCAGCGAAGTGTCGGGCGGCATGGCCAAGCGCATTGGCATTGCGCGGGCCATTGCACTGGACCCCGATCTGGTGATGTACGACGAGCCGTTTTCCGGCCTGGATCCAATCTCGCTGCGGGTCGCGGCGAACCTGATCCGTCAACTCAATGATTCCATGGGACTGACCAGCCTGTTTGTATCGCACGAACTCAAGCAGACTCTGGAAATTGCCGACCATGTCATCATCCTCGACAGCGGCAAGGTTGCGTTCCAGGGCAGCGTTGCCGAGGTCCACGCCAGCGCCGATCCGCTGGTGTTCCAGTATGTCAATGAGCGCCCGGATGGCCCGGTGCGCTTTCACTATCCGGCTGTCACGCTTGAGCAGGATTTTGGTATCGCGATCTGATTGGAGACTTCGATCAGATTCTGATCAGGGTCGCGCACATAGAGCGACAAAATAGCGCCGGTAGCGCCGGTGCGCTGCACCGGCCCTTCGACGACAGCGACACCACAGGCCGCGAAATGACTGGCCACCTCGGCTAATGGCACGGACGTGATGAAACACAAGTCAGCCGAGCCCGGTGTCGGTGCATCGGCTTTGGGTTCAAACTCCTTGCCGTGCTGGTGCAGATTGATCTTCTGCGTACCAAACGACAAGGCCTTGCGGCCGCCGGCAAAGATGACGACCTCCATGCCCAAAACCTTTGTGTAAAAGGCGACGCTTGCCTCGATGTCGGCAACGGTCAAAACCAGATGGTCAAGGCTGTCAATCCTCATACGGTGCTCCAAAAAACTGTTAAGGCTGGCTTAATTTTGCCGCATCGCAATTTAAGCCGAACTTAAGTTGCCATTACCAGAATGAAGACATCGGAGCACAAGCAGTGCATCAGCCTTCAACCTAAGCATTCAGAAAGGGACCCTGCCATGTCGTTCAATAGCAAGAAAACTCAAGGCGTGCGGCAACTGTTCTCGGGCCTGACGCTGGGTCTGGTCACCATCGCGGTCGCCATCACGATCATCCTGCTGACGCCGCCAGCACACGCCATGTCCCCCATTGGCACATCCACAGAACAGGACTTTCTGCCCGATGGGCGCATGTACAACCTGCGCTATGCCGAACGTGCCGTCACGGCCCGGCAGGATCTGGTTTTTGGCCTGTCGGTCAGAACGACGCCAACAGAAGACACCCGCGTGCTGCCAGCCTTCAACGCCGGCAGCATGGATGGCGAGACCTTACGCCTCGACGCGCGTTCGCAATACCTGCTGGACCCGCATGCGATTTCCGCGCAACTGACTTACCTTCGGCAAACGCCAGCCAATGCACTGTCCGCACCCGCACCATCGCGCACCGTGGCCGACTGGGCTGCCTCGTCGGCGCTGACCAACGCAGCGGAGATGATCAACACCTTGCGCAAGAAGTTCAGCTACGTCTATCAAGGTCAGTTTGGCGCCAGCGTCGCCTTCTTCCAACGCAGCGGCACAAGCTACGAGTTATTCTGGACGCCAAGCCAAAATGTCCGCGTCGGTGCGCAGTACACCGCCGCCCGCAAACTCCACGACAACAGTTTCAATCCGGCGGACAACAACACCTGGTTCGGCTATCTTTGCCTGACCTACTGAGTGTGCCCGTGCCAGGGCCGGATTGGCCCCCACGTGAAAGACGTTATGGCTTGCGCTCCAGCCACTGGGCGTAGGAAATGCGCGCGATGTCAAACCGGTCGGTGGTACGACAATAGACCGAGGGTGAGCCCAGCCTTCCAAGCGGTGAAAAATCATTCACGCGCAGACGCTCACCCATCAGCGCATCGGCCACATGGAACATCACGACTTCGCCGATGAACAGCGTGTTCTTGCCCAGTTGCTGCGCGCTGAAAAGCTTGCACTCAAAACTGACCTGCGCTTGCGCGACGCGCGGTGTCTGAATATGAACCGAGGGCGCAGTTTGCAGTCGCGCTGCTTCAAGTTCACTCTGATCGGGTGGAAAGTCGGCGGCTGAAATATTCATGGCGTCGAATAGTTCCTCGGTCACCATGTTCACGACAAACTCGCCGCTGGACGCGATGTTCTTCGCCGTGTCCTTGGCTTGTCCCTTATCGTTCAGACCGACACTGACCATGACATAGGGGGGCTCGCTGCCAATGGCGTTGAAGAAACTGAACGGCGCCAGATTGATGACGCCGCTTTCACTGCGCGTGCTGATCCAGGCGATGGGTCGTGGCAGCACCAGGTTGGTCAGCAGCTTGTAGTTGCTGGCAGCAGACTGAAGTGCGGGATCGATTTGCATAAAGCCTGTTCTTGTGGAGGTTCGGTCCGATGGCGGATGACGCCAAGGCAGCGCCTACTTGAAACTCACCGAAACTGGGACGGCACCACTGAGGCCATCGTAACTCACGGTAGCGCTCAGACCCGCCTTGGGCGCCAGCAGCGCCGAGAAGGAACCCAGACTGATCAACTCGCCCGGCTTCATGGCAAGTCCCTCCTTGGCCAGCGCCTGCGCCAACCAGACCACCGCATTGAGCGGGTGCTCCAGAATGTCGCTGCCCTTGCCACCACCCAGACGCGCACCGACTGCGTCTGTCACCACCACGTTCATGTCGCGCAGCGCATCGAGCATGGCGTAGCGTTCAGCGCGGTACTTCGGCACCGCAATCGGCGTGCCCACCACGCCCAGACGCGCACCGACGTTGATGGCCGACACCGCAGGCCCGTTGAGCTTGGGAATGCTCTCGACCATCAAGTCCGGCAGTTCGATAAAGGGGATGACCTGGTCGATCGCATCGAGCACCTCCATCGGCGTCGTCGCCTGGTTGATGGCCTCGCTCTTGACGCGCACCAGCATGTCGGCCTCGTACAAGGGCTTGGCGCCAAAACCGGCCGCCACGCTGGCACCGCTGGGCAACAGCATGCCCTCGTAGAGCTTGCCCCAGACCGGCTTGTCGTAATTGAAGCGCTTTTGCACCGCCGGATTGGTCAGCCCGGCCTTGTAACCAATCACCTTGCCCAGGCGTTTGGACAGCACAGCGTTGAGTTTGCCGCGCGTGCAGGCGCCGTCTTCTTCCGATGAGGCTGGCGGATTCACGGCTGGGGTTTTTGCAAAATAACTGCCGACAAAATCTTCCACCTGCGCGTCGCTCAGGCATTGAGCCTGGGACGTGGCGGCGGCAAACAAAGTGGCCAGGGTGATCAATCGACGGGCGTTTTTCATGGCGTACCTCGGAGTTGACTGGATTCGAATGGGGTTTGATTTTGGGCCAAGTCTATCGAACGGAAAGTGGCAGGCTCAAGGTGAACTGGGCGCCCCCTTGCGGCAGGTTCTCGACGCTGAGTTTTCCACCATGCTGCTCGACGATGCCGTAGCTGATCGACAGACCCAGCCCCGTGCCCTTGCCCACGCTCTTGGTGGTGAAGAAGGGGTCGAAGATGCGCGACAGATGCTCCTGGGCAATGCCAGCGCCGTTGTCGGCAAAGCGCAGCTGCACGTTGTCGCCAGAGCACGTCAGCGTGATGTGCAACTCGGGCGTGGTGTAGCCATCAATCGGCGCCGCATCGTAGGCGTTTTGAATCAGGTTCATCATCACTTGCAACAACTGACCGGCGTTGCCGGTGACAAAGCAGTCGGCAGCGCGCTGCCAGTGAATCTCGAAACGCGGCGCCGTTCCTTTCTTGACCCAGAGAATCGCGCGCTCCACCACCGCGTTGAGTTCGACCTGCGTCACCTCCTCGTGCACGGCAGTCGAAAAACGTTTGAGACCGCTGACGATGTCGGTGGTGCGCTGTGCCCCTTCGAGCGTGCCTTCCATCAGCGAGGGCAAGTCCTTGAGCAGATGGTCGATGCGCAACTCGGCGCGCAGCGCCTGCAGCGGCTGCGGCAAATCCATCTGGTGCAGCGCGCTCAGGTACTGGCCCAGACGCGTGCCATAGCGCTTGAGCACATGCACATTGCCCAGTACAAAGCTGATCGGGTTGTTCAGTTCATGCGCGACGCCGGCCACCAACCGCCCCAGCGAGGCCATTTTTTCTGAATGCAGCAGTTGCTGCTGCGCCAGCTTCAGGGCCTCGTGCGCCTCGCGCAACTGGTGGTAGGCGCGCTTGAGCTCGCCCAGGGGACGCCCGACCAGCACATGGCCAACCATGCGCCCGGCACTGTTGTGGCGTGGCGTGCAGTTGAGGTCCACCGGCAACGCCTGACCCGTCGCATCACGCAAGTTGATTTCAACCACGACGCCGGCGCGCGATTCGGTGTGGTACAGCGCCAGTTGCCAGCGCTGCACGCTTTGTTCATCGGCCAGCAGATCGAGCACCGACGTGCCGCGCAGCGCATCTTCGCTGCGGCCCACCAGCTCGCACAATGCGGCGTTGGTTTCCTCGATCAGGCCATCCTGGTTGCAGGCGATCAACACATCGCTCATGGCCGAGAGCAGGCTGAAGATGAACTGCTGCGACTGCTCAAGCTGCGCGTTTTTTTCTTCGAGTTCGATTTCGTCGCTGACCAGCTTGGAGTAGACCTCGTCCATCTTGTGGATGACGTCAAGCCAGGTCGCTTCGTCCAGGCCCTCGATCTCGCCCGGGGGTAATTGCTGCAGCGGTGAAGGGGGTGGGACGGCCATGGTCAAGCAAATTATCAGTGCACGGTGCAGACCATGCAAGGATCAAAGGAGCGCACGATGTGTTGCACCGCCACGCTCTGGCCACGCCCGAGCGAACTGTCGATGCGCGCACCGACCAGCGCAGCTTCGAGCGCGCCCGGTGTGCCGGCGGCATCACGCGGCGAGAAGTTCCAGCTGGTTGGCGCGATGATCTGGTAGCTGGCGATGCGGCCATTCTCGATGCGCAGCCAGTGCCCGAGCGCACCGCGCGCCGCCTCGGACAGGCCGCTGCCCTGCCCCTGCGCCGGCAGCGCCTGCACCAGGTGATAGGGCTCACGTAGCTGCAAGGCGAGCAGCCACTGTTCCATCAGCGGCAGGATGCGCGCGATTTCCAGCAGCCGCGCCAGCACGCGGGTGTAAACGCTGGCGCCGTGCGCGCGCACCAGCGCGTGAATCAGGGGCTGGCCGTCAACCAGTTGGCGCGCAATGGCGCCGGTCTCCATCACCTGCCCCGCCAGGCGCGGCGCCTTGTTCCAGCTGTAGGCACCGGCCTTGTCGGGCTGCACCTGGGTCAGACCCGCCAGCGGGTGCAGCGGCTCGCCGCTGTGCCCTTCGGCGAGCCAGGCGTGGCGCGTGTCCTCGCTGATCTGCACCGGGTCCAGCGTTAGGCGCTGCTGCAAGGTCGCGTCCCAGACGCCCTGCGCCAGCACATGGCCGCCGTCGAAACGGGGATAGGCGCCATAGCTGAGGTAACGCCCCGGCCCTGGCCCCATGTCGAGCAGTTGGACATCGGCGGCGATTTCAAGAAACAGCGCCAGGTCGCTGCCAGGTGCGCCCGCCGCGCAGTGCTGCAGCGCAGTCAGGCTGTCGAGCGTCGCCACTTCCTCCAGCGCAACGCCGAACAGGGTTTTCTCCAGAAAGGCGCGCATCTCGCGCAGACTTGCCAGCAGTCGCAGGCGCTCGCTGGCTTCAACGGCGCGCGAGCTGCCGCCGGGCAGAATGGCGCCGCTATGCGGCCACTTGCCGCCCAGCGTGCCCAGCAGTTCAAACCACTTCGCACGCGCTGCCAGCGCGGCGGCGCTGTGCCGGCCAGCGCCGGCTTTGCCACCGACTACCGCGGCAAAACGATGCTGCGCCTGTGCATACCAGGGCCGGTCGGCGTAGACCTCGCGCGTGAAGTCGGGCATGAAAAAAACATAGAAATGCGTCAGGTGATCGGCCAGGTTTTCGCAGGCCAGCATCAGGTTGGTCGCGTGCTGGCCATTGGCCGGCATCACAACGCCAGATGCATCGGCCAGGGCGCGCGCCGCCGCCACCGACTGCGAGACCGAGCAGATGCCGCAGATGCGCGGAACGATGGTCAGCGCGTCCATCGGGTCGCGTCCAAGCAACATCGGCTCAAAGCCGCGAAACATCGACGCCTTGACGCGCGCTTCGACAATGCGCTCGTCCTGCACCTCAATATCCACCTCGAGATCGCCCTCGATGCGGTTGAATGGACCCAGAATCAGACGACTCATCTGTATGTACCCCTAGCGCAGCCCGGTCTTGCGCGACACCGGCGGCACGGCCAGATGATCGCTGTGAGAGTTCTTCTTGACGCGCTTGGGTGTGGCGCTCTTGGACAGCGACGCCAGCGCAACAAACCAGGCCTTGGGCATGTCGATCGGCAGCCCGGTCGGGATGCCGGCGAGCTTGGGCGTGAGGTGAAACGGATGGCCCGGACTTTGAAAGCCGGGCTCGGTGCAACTGATGCAGGCGTAGCCGGCGCGCGTGCAGGAGCCGTGGCCGTTCCAGAGCCGGGTGTTGCAGTCGGCATGCGCCTGCGTGCCCTTGCAGCCCATGTTCTCCATGGTGCAGCCCAGGTCGGATGGCTTGGCGGCGCTGGCCTTGTATTCGTAGTACTCGTTGCGCGTGCAGCCGTGGTGCACCAGTTGATCGGCATAAAAACGCGGCCGCCCGAGCGGGTCCAGATCGTCGGTACCCAGCAGGCCAGCAGCGAGCGCCATCAGCGTGTCCGTGATCCAGTCCGGGTGCGTCGGGCAGCCCGCGATGTTGATCACTGGCAGACCGCCACGCGCTACAAAACCGGCACCCAGCAAACCACCACGGCGCTCGTCCTCAAACTGCAAGCCGCAGGCATCGGTCGGGTTACTGCCACTGGCCGTGATGCCACCCCAAGCCGCGCAACTGCCCACTGCCAGCACATGGGTGGCAACAGCGGCAAGCTTGCGCACCCACTCGATCATCGGCACATCGGTGCCGGATAAAACATGAAAACGACCGCTGCCCTGCGGACCGCGCAACAACGCGCCTTCGATGCACAGCGCGTCGAGCCGCACGCGTCCGGTCAGGCAATCGGCCAACAAATCGAGCAGGTCCTGCTCGCCTTCGATTGAGAGTGCCGGATGCCACAGCATCTCGACGCCGTTACGCCGCAGTAGCTGCGGCAAATCGGCGGCGTCAGCGCACAACAAAGACATGCTGCAGCCACCGCATCCGCCGGACTGCAGCCACAGCACATTGAGCGTCATCCCGGCTCCCTTGTCATGGATTGTTGGTCTCCCCGTTTTCCGCAGTCTATACCGTGCAAACAACGCAGGGGTCGTAAGCGGCCGCCAACGCGCGCGCCGCCACCGTGTCACCCGGTGCCAGTGCCGCAACGGCACGCCCCAGCGCACCATCGGGATGAAAATTCCATTCGGTCGGCGCCAGCACCCGGTAGTCCTGCACCGCACCCTCGGCATCCAGCTGCACCCAGTGCAACAAGAGGCCGCGCGCCATCTCGGACCAGGCCAGCGCCTGGCCCGGCGCCAGGTGCAGGGCGCCGCTGGCCAGCAGCGGCGCCGCAGCCTGCGGTGTGGCAGCAGCCAACTCGATCAGTTCCAGCCAGCGCGCGCTCAGGCGCGTCCAGGCGCTGTGAGGAGTCAACGCAGTTTGCCGATGGCGCAGCCGCGCCCAGGCGCCGGTCTCGGCGCACTGACCGCGCCAGGTCGGGTGCTGAACAAAGTCGGGCACGTCGGCAATCGCCTGCGCCAGTTGCGTGAGGTGCGCATGCTGCACGACCGGGTCGGTGTCGAGCACGTCGAGGCGGCGCATCGGGGGTCGCAACACGTGCGCCAGCGGCTGCCATGCTGCCAGACAGCGCGCTGGCGGCAATCGCTGCGCATGGGCCTCACACCAGCGCACCAGCGCATCGGGTTCGCACTGCTGCGTCAGCCAGAGCGTCAAGTCCTGCGCGAGGATGTCGCGCGCCAGCCAGTAGCGCAGATCGGCCAGTGACTGCCAGGCCGCATCGGCATCACTGAGCGCACGCGGTGCCACCAAGCGCAAAGGGCAGCCACGCAGCCATTCCAGCGCCGGCGCGCCCAACGCTGCGTCAGGCAAGCGTTGCGGCCAATCGAGTGCGATGCTGCGCAAATGGTCACGTGCCGTCTCCAGCATCAGCAACACGGGCGCTGGCTGCGGGATCGGCGCAGCCGTCTGCGCGGCCGCCAGCGCCAGTGCCGCCGTGCGACGGTGCGCGTGAGAACAAAGTGTAAAAATATTGCCCAGGCTGCTGCTGACCTGTTCGCCGCGCTGCCCCCGCAGCAACTGCCCAAGCCGCCCGGCCCCCAGCACCGGGCGTTGGCCGACGATGGCAGGCGTTGCGCCGGGGTGCAACCGGTACTGGCCGGCCAGCGTGTCCCAGGATGTGGTGGTCTGCATGCAGAGCAGTTTACCCACAGCGCGCTGTGAACAGGTTTTACGGCGCGGTCGTGCGACTTCGCGGGTCGCCTGTAGGTCGGTGCTTTGCCCTGACCTTACCTATGGCCGGGAATGAGTGGCAGCAGCAGGGCCGCCAGGCCACCCTCGGGCTCGAAGCGGGTGTTGCGGAAGGTCAGACGCGTCGGTCCAGGCCAGGCGCGCTCGGCTACCGGATGGCGTGGATCACCGGGGTAACAGATCACACGCTGGCCATCCTGGTCGAACGGTGAGGGTTCGATCAGCGCCGGGGACCGGTTACGGGCCGCCGTCAGTACGGTGGCGACACTGTCAAAGCGGGCCAACTGGCTCAAGCTGAGAATCTGGGGCGGTGCCAACTCGATCTGCCGATCCCAATACTGGCGCAAGGCTTGCGCCGGACTGAGCCAGACGGTTTCCGTGGCTTCGTGGTCATCATGGAGCGCCTCCTGGCCCTGCGGCGCTTGCGCCACGAAGAAACGCGTGTCAAAGCGCTTGGGGCTCACTGAGGGCACGCGCGGCGTGATCCAGCGCGACCAGGGCACCAGATGGCGCGTCTGCAGTGGCAACCCGAGTTGCTGCAACACGGCCGCGAAGGCCTGCCCGTCACGCAACAGCGCTCGCGCTTGCAGCAAGACTTGCGGCGCGACCCCATCACACAGCAGCAAGCCACATTCCTCGAAGGTTTCACGCAGGGCCGTGATGTACAGCGCGGCAGCGGTCTTCGCGTCCAGGTCCTCCTGCTTCAGCGCCTGCAGCAAGTGCTGCAGCGGCTGGTCGAAAAGCTCCTCTGCGACTTCACCATCCGCGCCGTCGAGCTTGCCGCCGGGAAAGACGTGCACGCCGCCCAGCACATTCGAATTGCCGTGTCGACGCATCATCAACACCTCGGGCCCGAGCGCGCTGTCACGCAGCAACATCACTGTGGCCGAGGCCAGCGGTGCCGTGTGAACTTCATTCGAGTGGATTTCAAGGGCCATGGTCGCATTGTCGGGGATGGCCGGTTTCATCTGCATATGACGTGATAGATTCACCCCTGAGGACTGATTTGAATCGCTAACGGAGGCAAACGGATGAAAAAGCGCGCGCTCGGCAACAACAGGTTGGAGGTGTCTGCGATCGGCTACGGCTGCATGGGCATCAACCATGGGTACGGCTCCGGGCTTAGCCGGCTCGAGGGTATTGCGTTGATTCGGGACGCTGTCGAACTCGGTGTGACTTTTTTCGATACCGCCGAGGTCTACGGACCCTATAGCAACGAAGAGATCGTCGGTGCAGCGTTGCAACCGGTGCGCGAACGGGTGGTTATCGCAACCAAGTTTGGCATGAAGATCGTCGATGGCAAGATGGTCGGCACCGACAGTCGCCCCGAGCAGATTCGCCGCGTGGCCGAGGCGTCGCTGCGTCGACTCGGCATCGACGTCATCGACCTGTTCTACCAACACCGGGTTGACCCGTCAGTGCCGATTGAGGACGTCGCCGGAACCGTTCGTGACCTGATCGCCGAGGGCAAGGTCCGACACTTCGGGCTTTCGGAGGCAGGCGAGCAGACCGTGCGTCGCGCGCACGCGGTGCAGGCCGTCACGGCGCTGCAGAACGAATATTCACTGTGGACCCGCGAGCCCGAGAGCAACGGCATTTTTCAGGTGTGCACGGAATTGGGCATTGGTCTGGTCGCTTTCAGCCCGCTGGGCCGGGGCTTCCTGACGGGCACGATGGGCAAGGACACCGTGATCGGTGATGGCGACTTTCGCCGGCAACTGCCCCGGTTCACTCCTGATGCGATGGAGAAAAATCAGGCGCTGGCCGATTTGCTCAAACGCATTTCTGCCGAGATGGCAGCGACCCCGGCGCAGGTCGCACTGGCCTGGATACTCGCACGCAGACCCTGGATCGTGCCGATTCCGGGAACCACCAAGCTGGAACGATTGAAAGAGAATCTTGGCGCGCAAAGCCTGGCCTTGAGCGCTGACAATCTGGATCAAATCGACCGCGCGGCGACCGCAATTCACGTTGAAGGCGCGCGCTATCCGCAGCACATGCAGGCCGCGACCGGTCTGTGAGGCAGTTGGGGTGATTGAACTCACCCCCCTGCCATTCTTCAGGGTTTCTTGACCCAGGCAGTGCAGTAGCCTGTTGGAGAAATTTCGGTATCACCCGGCATGATCTTGCAAGCACCTGGCGCTGTTGCAGAAGCGCCGGGGGCGAACTGCATGCAATTGGCACAGCTTTTTTCAGCCAACGGCTTATCCTGATATTTCAGGGCGGCTCGCATCCCGGCGTTGGTGGCAGCAAAAGCTTGGTTGGTAAAGGCCACGACCGGGATCATGGCGAGCGCTGCGCCTGCGACTTTCAAGAACTGGCGACGTTGGTTTGATGCATTCAAGATTTTGTACTCCTCAAATAGTTGGTGATACCCGAATTTCAAAAATCGGGTTGGCGCGACTATACACAACCCGATCCACTACCAAAAAAATTTCATTTCAAGAGATCAAACTTTTAAAGCATGGATTGCTTATGCAGCGCTCTTATTCCTGTGACACAGAAAACAATACGCTGACCGTGACCCCACGCTGCGATTGACCTTCAGACAGGACAATGCGTGCCTTATGCAGTTCCGCGATGCGCCGCGTGATGGCCAGTCCAAGGCCGGTGCCAGACTGCTCCTGGCCCGCAAGCCGATAGAAGCGGTCAAACACACGTTCGCGCTGTGCCTCGGGGATCCCGGGACCGTCGTCGCAGACCTGCAAGCGCAGGCCGGACTCGCTGTTGCGCACATCGATATTGATGTGGCCACCGCAGGGGGTGTAGCGGATGGCGTTGTCCACCAGATTGCGGATCAGTATGGACAGCATGTCCGCGTTTCCTGACAGTGGTGCCAACCCAGGCTCGAGCACCAGGTCAAGCGTCTGATCGCGCTGCAAGGCAAGCGGCGCCAATTCGGCGCAGACCAGTTGCACCACTTCGCCAAAATTCACCACGTGGACATCCGGCAGTGCCTGCTCCGGGTCAAGGCGGGCCAGAATCAGCATCTGACTCACCAGCCGAATCGCCCGTTCAACCGCCTGCTGCAACTCGGTCAGGGCCTGCATTCGCTGCGTTTTTCCCTCCGCCGTATGGGCCAAATACAACTGGGCCTGGATTGCCGCCAGCGGCGTGCGCAACTCATGAGCGGCGTGCGCGGTGAACCGCTGCTCGCCTTCAAGCGTGTGCGTCATGCGTTGCAGCAGGTCGTTCAGCGCCAGAACCATGGGGCGCACCTCTTGCGGGGCGCCACTTGCATTGATTGGCATGAGGTTCTGGGGCTTTCGCTTGGCTATTTCACGCGCCAGCATGCGCAGCGGATCAAGGCCGCGCCGGATGGAAAACCAGAGCAGCAGGATCCAGATCGGCAGGCCAAGCGCCAGCGGGCGCGCGACGTGCAGGGCAATACGGTTCACCAGTTGGCCGCGCAAATCATTGGCTTCAGAGACCAGAATGCGGAAGTCGTGATGCTGATCCCAGACGCCAAAGTGACGCCAGACCCGGCCATCCCGATCGGTGCTCTGCGAATAGCCGTCCCGGTCGGCCATCGGCACCGGCGGTGCATTGGCAGAATTCAAAATCAAAGTCCCCTGGCCACTCCAGACCTGGTAGCGCAGGTTCTTTTCGTAAGCGGCGTGCAGGGCATTGGTTGAACCTGTGAGCGCGGGTGCTGTGGGCGTCTTCGAAAAATTTTGCGCATTGGGCGTATTCCGAAACTCGCCGAGGCGCTCCGACAACTCCCGCCACTGTCGAAAGATTTCGCTAAGGGCTGGGTCTTCGGTCCGATTTGGGATCGCAACCGGGTCATTTTCGTCCGGGTCCGTAACGCGTAGCAAGGCCAGGGCGGTTTGGGCCAGGTGGGCATCAAAGAGTTCATCAATTTCGTTGAAGCTGTCCTGCACGGTCAGCCAGGCCATCACGCTCCAGCAGCCAAAGGTCACGACCAGCAAGCTCAGCAGCAGGCGCCGGCTGAGCGAATGGCGTTGCAGCGCGATCAAAGGGCGGCCCCGCCGATGGTGTAGCCGACACCCCGCACGGTCTTGAGGGTGGCTGCGCCTATCTTGAGGCGCAGATTGTGAATGTGCACCTCAAGCGCATTGCTGTCGACTTGGTTGGCAGATCCGTAAATCGACTGCTCGAGTTGATTGCGGGTGAGAACGCGCCCGGCACCCTCCATCAGCGCGCGCAGTATGTCAAATTCGCGTTTCGACAAGCTAACGGGCTCTCCTTTTTTCGTGACGGTACGGGCGTCCAAATTCATTGTCAGGTCACCGATGCTCAACGCGCCACCACCACGGCCAGCGCGGCGAATCAGTGCGCGCAAGCGCGCCACCAGTTCCTCCATATCGGTGGTCTTGACCAGGTAGTCATCCGCGCCATGGTCGAGGCTGACCACCTTGTCGTATGTGGTATCGCGGGCCGTGAGAACCAGGACTGGCAGGGCATTGCCAGTCGCACGCAGTCGGCGCAACACATCGAGTCCACTCATGTCAGGAAGGCCAATGTCCAGCACCATGGCGGTGAATTCCTCGGCTGCCAGTTGGTCCAGCGCGGCACCACCCTGTCTGACCCAGGTTACTGCGAAGCCCCACCTGCTGAGCGCGGCACGCAGTCCGGCACCCAACAGGGCATCATCTTCAACAAGCAACAGTCGCATCGTTCCTCATTCGTTTCAATCAGCGCCAAGCGTCAGCTATGTGCCACACAGTATTTACCCCGAGACTCATTTCAATTCCAAGGGTTAGTACTGACAAATCCCGGAATTCCGAGCCGGGTCTTAGGAAGTCTTAATCTTTCAAGTAATTTCTTAAGCCAATTCTGCGCCTAACTTCTTACCGTTGCTTACGTGTCACGTTGTCGATGTGACTGGCTCATTGGCATTAGGAGATTTGCAGATGGCAAAAAAATATTCAATTCCGTTGCGCAGGTGGTGCTTGGTCGCCGGGTTGGCGCTACTATCTGGCTTCCTGCCAGCACGTGCTGCAACGGCGGCGACCGACGCTGCGGCCGACCCCATGGCCAATGCCCGCATCGTCGGCGAAAAACGCTGTGTCACGTGCCACGATACCGAGAAGAATCTTTTTGGACATACGCAACACGCCAAGGTCTTCCGCGAAAACCCGCGCAATGACACGGAAAAGTCCGTCTGCGAGGCATGCCACGGCAACGGCTCGCTGCATGTGCTCAATGCCACTGACAAGAACCTGATCGTCGGCTTCTCCAAGGAGTGGAACACACCGATTGAAAAGCAGACCGCCCAGTGCCTGAACTGTCACACCGGCGGGCAACGCATCAACTGGCCGGGCTCCGCGCACGCCAGCAACAAGCTGGGTTGCTCTGACTGTCACAACCCGATGGCGCGCTTTTCCAGCAACGGTTTGCTGAAAAAAGCCGGCATCACCGAGACTTGCCAGACCTGTCACCAGCAGCAGCGCGCCGAGTTTCGCAAGAAGTCGCACATGCCGGTTCCGGAAGGCAAGATGACCTGCGTGGACTGCCACAACCCGCATGGCAGCACCGCCAAAAAACTGCTCAAGGCCGACAGCATCAACGACCTGTGCTACACCTGCCACGCAGAAAAGCGCGGCCCCTTCCTGTGGGAGCACGCCCCGGTGCGTGAGAACTGCATGAACTGTCATGCCGCCCACGGCTCCAACGCCGACAAGCTGTTGGTGCAGACGCGCCCTGCCCTGTGCGCGGGCTGCCATAGCACCACGGGCACCATGGGCCATGCAGTGTTTGGCAACAACACGCTGGGCACCGTCGTCAATGGCGATTCGACATCGTTCGGACAGACCAATACTGGGCTGCAAGCCAACACGGCCGCTGCTGCCACAGCAGCGCTGGCCAGCAAACGCATGACCGGTCGATCCTGCCAGAACTGCCACTCCACGATTCATGGCAGCAACAGCCCATCCGGCGCCCGCTTCCAGCGCTGAACTGAAAGTGAGATCGCACATGACGCCATTCAATCTATCCGGGAGTTTTCGCATGATCGCTCGTCCCCGCATGAAAATGCTTGCCGCTGGTGTTGGCCTTGCCCTTGCCCAATGGGGCGCAGGTCCGGCGCTGGCCGACTCTGCCGTAGGTGTCGATATGGCCCTGGGCAATGCCCTCAATCCACCGGGCCGCTCCATCGTCCCGCGTGCGCTGGCCGACGATGGCCTTGATACCGTGCGCCGCTCCCCTTCGGGGCAGCTTTACGGATTACCCTACGAGACAGCACCCGCCAGCAAGACGGCCGGGGGCTGGGAGTACAGCGGTGCTGTTGAGGCCGGTGTGCTCACGGGCGAGCCTGGCACGCACAATGCTGTTTTCCGCAAGTACAAGGACCTGCGGCCAGGTGCCTACCTGAATTACTTTGACATCGACGCGGACAAGGCCGACAGCGCCAACTACTTCTCGGCCTTCGGTGGCGCAAGCGGGCAGAGCGACCAGTTCTATGGCGTGCAAATGGGCCGCTATAACGACTGGAAGCTCAAGCTGTTCTATAACGAGACGGTCCATGTTTTTTCCAATAGCTGGAAAGCACTGTTCGACGGTCAGGGAACCGGCGATCTCACAACCGGCCTGGCCAGCGCCGTGGCGGTCACCACGGGCAATTCATCGTTCACACCGGCGGTTGCCTGTAGCGTCAATGCACCGTGCTGGAGTTATGGCGGCAAGACCTACAGCGGCGCGCAGGCGCTGGCCTCCATCAATGGCACGACCGGCACGCCCAACGCCACCAGCGGCACGGTTGCGGCAGTAACCGGCGCCGCCGCTACCGGTGCAGTCCAGTCCAATATGGCGCTTGCCATCAGCAACAAACTGGCGAGTCTGCCCGAGAGTGAAATCAGCCTGATTCGCAAAAAGGCCGGCGCCCGGGTCGACATGGATTTGAACGATAACTGGAAGAGCTACGCCAGCTACAGTCTGGAACGGCGTACCGGTGAGCGGCCATTTGCCATGAATGCAGGCAATATGTCGACGGAAATCGCCGAGCCGATTGACTATGGCAGCCACGAAGTGCTGGCCGGTATTCAGTATGCTGACAAGTTGACGCAGGCCAACCTGCGTGCGTCCATGTCACTGTTTCGCAACAACATCAGCACGCTCAACGTGCAGTACCCGTTCCTGATGTCGAGCCTGCCTTTTGGCAACATCCAGACCGCCACATTTGATCTGTATCCTGACAACAATGCGTTCAACCTGAAGGGTGAATACGCCCGCTCGCTGCCAGACTTCTACAAAGGTCGTTTCAACGCTGCGCTCTCGTTCGGCACCAACCGCCAGAATGACGATTTGCTGGCCCCGATTTCGGCCGCGCAGAATGCGCAACTTGCGGCTGCTGGCGTGAAGACCTTGGGCGGCAGTGCCAACCCGGGCTATGCCACCGGCACCACCCTGGTGTCAAACTGGAATACCACTGCAGCCCTGAGCCAGCAGAGCGCCCTGCAGCGCATCGACACGGCCCTGCTGGACCTGGGCTTGTCCGTGAAACCGGCCGATGCGCTCAGCATGAAAGGGACACTGCGCTATTTCGATTCCGCCAACAAAGGTGGCTACACCGCCTACAACCCCTTGACAGGACAGTTTGGTCGCGGCATTGCCGATGGCAACGGTTCCGTTTCCGACACCGTGGTCGGACTCCAGCCGGGCAGCCTGCCCGGCACTGCAGGCAGCTGCTATGTGCTGCCCGGATATGCGGCGGTGCCCGGCTGCACTTTCGGTCTCGCAGGCGCAGTGGCGAACGGTGCCAATATTCCGGTGTACGGCCAGGCCCGATCGACCCAGCAGACGAACTACGGATTCTCGGGTGATTACGAGTTGTCGCGCACCAGTAACTTCAATGCCTCCCTGGAGCGCGAGGTCTTCGACCGTGACTACCGCGAGCGCGCCAAAACCTGGGAGGACAAGTTCAAGCTGGGTTACGTCAATCGCGGCTTGAGCGATGCGACCCTGCGCACTTCCTATGAGACCGATCGCAAGCGCGGCGGTGATTACAACTACCGCACTTTCGCGGACCTGGGCACCGGCCTGCCAGGTCTGAGCCCGGCAGAGCAAATTGCCGCCGCCCAGGCGCTGGCGCTCAATCCGGCCGATCCACGTTATGTCGGTTACGCCAACCCGCCGGGCGCCAACCTCTTCAATCGCTACTCCTACTACTTCCGCAAGTACGACCAGGCCGATCGCGACCAGAACATTCTCAATCTCCGCTTGAACTACCAGGCGCGCGAGGACCTTGATCTGGGCCTGACCCTGCAGGCCAAGGACGTCAAGTATCCCGACTCGCTCTACGGGGTTGACCGGGACAAGCAGAACTCACTCAGTCTTGAGCTCAATTACCAGCCATCTTCGGCCACCACGCTGTACACGTTCTACTCGTACCAGCAGGGTCAGAAGTCGATGCAACTGAACTCGGGCGCGGCGCTGGCCACCCCCGTCAACACCTGCACGCTGGCCAATTTGGCGAGCTACGGCTACTCGGCCTGCTCTGACAATGTCGCCGGCCTGGGTGGTTCACGTCCCTTGTCGGATGCATGGTCCATGAACACGGAGGACCGCAACAATGTGTTCGGCCTGGGCCTGCAAAGCACCGTGGGAACGATGCAGTTCGGTGTTGACTACACCTACAGCAACAGCTCGACTGCCATCAACTATGACTATGGCAGCACGGCCATCAGCGGCATTGCCGCGAACCAGGCCGCAGCAGCGCTGATTGCCGGCAGCGCCTTGCCCAACATGACTTTTGTGCAGCAAACACTGAACTTCAACCTGCTTATTCCGATCAGCAAGCGTTTGTCGGTGCGTCTGTATGACCGGTTTGAAGTGGGGCAGGTCAAGGACTGGCATTACGACAACGTCATCACCAACGCGATGGCTGCCTATGACAGCGGCACCCTGTTGCTCGACGCTGGCGCACAGAACTACCACGCCAACGTGATCGGCTTCTTCATTCAGTACAAGCTGTAACCGACGTCTACCCAGACCCAAGGAACTGAAAATGCTTCACAAACACCACCGCACCAAGTCCATTTCCGGGCTTCGCACTTCTGCCATTGCGACGCTTCTGGCCGTTGGAACTTTCATGGCGGGCCCAAGCGCCGCGCAGGATGCCAAAACCATCGCCGCCACCGTGTGCGCGGGCTGTCACGCCGAGGACGGCAACAGCCTGGTCCCCATGTTTCCGAAAATCGCAGGGTTACCGGAAAGTTACATCAGCAAGCAGTTGCAAGATTTCCAGAGTGGGCGACGCAAGAGCGACATGATGGCGCCCATGGCGGCAACACTCAAGCCGCAGGACATCGCGTCACTGGCCAATTATTTCAGTGCGCAAAAACTAAAACCTGGCGACCTCGGCGACAAAGCATCAGCCGATTTTGGCAAGTTGGTGTACTTGGAAGGAAATGAAAAAACGGGCGTACCTGCTTGCGTCGCCTGTCATCAAACCCGGGGTGCCGGACATCTGCTCTATCCCCGCATCGGTGGACAGCACAGCGTGTATGTGGCACAGCAACTGACCAATTTCGCCACCGGCGAGCGCACAAACGATGGCAGTCGCTATATGCGTGTGATTGCCAAACGCATGAGTGAAAAAGAAATTCAGTCGGTTGCCGAATACCTCGTCAGCCTTGACAGCCAATAACATGTGGGGGACTCAGGTATGACCAGAAAGCATCTACTGGAAAATGTCGTCGCTTACCTGGCTGAGCACTCAAACAAAGGGCTCCGGCCTATCGGCGCCTACACCATTGCAACGAAACTCGGGGAAAAACGTCCAACCGTCAACCGCTACCTGGCCCGGCTGGTTTCCAGTGGGACCATCCTGCGCGAGGGAGACGGTCCGGCGACAACCTACAAAATTTCAAGACCGGACACACTCAGTTTTCAGGTGTCTCCTATTCGGTATAAATGAAGTCGTAAACAACTTGACGACACAACACGTCGGCCATGATCTTCAGGACCTGACATTGGTTATCGTGGCGCGGGATGCCAAAGCAGACCTTCGATTTTCTAATTTGTTTCTCTTGATCTTGCCAACTCGTGGGTAAGCCAGAGCCAATGATCAGCGTCGCTTCAAAGCGTCGTCAAACGGAAAATGCATCAATCGATTCCCAGCAAATCCAGAATTCCGCAGACGATGGTCAGTGGGTGCGTCGGGCAGCCCGGCAGGTAGAGCGAGGGCTTGAAGCGGTCGAGAAATTCGCGCTCAATGCTCTGGTTGTCAGCAAACAGGCCGCCCGAGATGGCACAGGCACCCACCGCAATCACCAGCTTGGGCTCGGGCATGGCGTCCCAGCACAGTTGCAGTGCTGCTGTCATATTGCGCGTGATGGGGCCGGTCAGCACCAGGGCGTCGGCATGGCGCGGTGAGGCCACGATGTCGATGCCGTAGCGCCCGAGGTCGAAGTTGACGTTGGACAGGGCGTTGACTTCGAGTTCGCAGCCATTGCAGCCACCAGCCGAGACTGAACGCAGCTTCAACGAGCGGCCAAAGCGTTTGTGCAGCGCGGCCGAAACCATGACCGGATCGGGTGCGGGCCGGCTGGCGCTGAGCAACAGGCCTTCGCGTGTTGTGCAAGCGAGTTTGTAGTCATTGCAAAACGAGAGCTTGCGGCTGGGGCATACCGGCGCGCACTCGCCGCACAGCACGCAGCGCCCGAGGTCGATCTGCACCGGCGCGAGCGTGATCGCCTGCGTCGGACAGACATTGACGCAGGCCTGGCAGGCGCTGGCACATTCGTTTTGTGCGATGAGCGGCTTGCCGCGCAGACCGGTTGGGCTGGCGCGGCGCGGGTCGGGGATGTACTGAGACCCTTGTGCGATTCGGACCTTGATGGAGTTGAGCATGGCTGAGGGCGTTCCTAAAGATCGTTGCCGCAATAGGAGAGATCAAAGCTCTTGTTGCAGATCGGGAAGTCCGAAATCTCGTTGTCACGCACCGCCAGCGCCAGGCCAAACCAGTTCTGCAGCGAGGGGTCCTGCACCTTGTAGTGCACGAGTTGGCCATTGGCACCGGTTTCCAGTGCCTGAATCACCGGGCCACGAAAGCCCTCGGTGATCGAGACACACAAATGATCGGGCGCCAAGGGCGCGGCCAGCGCCAGCGTAACAGGGTCGGCGCGCGGCGACGATTGCAGCACCGCACCCAGCCAGCGCAGTGATTCGTCGATCTCACGCATGCGCAGTTTCATGCGTGCCCAGCAGTCGCCGCTGGTCTCGGTCATCAATGCCAGCGGATGTTCGACGTAAGGCGCGCCAGCCAGGCTGACGCGGGTATCGAAGGCGACGCCGCTGGCGCGCGCCACCGGGCCGCTCATACCCGTGTCCTGCGCTGCCTTCACGCTCACGACTCCGACGCCCTGGAATCTCGACTGCACGCTGCGTGCCTCCAACATCAGCGTGTTGACCTGCGCCAGGTCGCGCGCGAAAGCAGCCAGCGTTGTCAGCAGGTCCCGCCGCAGGGCGTCGTCAATGGCGCAGCGCACGCCACCCGGGCGCAGCCAGCCGCGCCCGAAGCGGCTGCCGCAGACGCGCATGCTGGCGTTGATGATGGCGGTGCGCAGGCGGCCGTAGCTGGCACCGCCTTGCAGGAAGGCGATGTCCGTGGCCAGGCCATTGAGCGTGGCCAGGTGCATGGCAATGCGTTCGAGTTCGAGCGCCACGCCGCGCACCGCACTGGCACCGACGCTGACAGGTGTAGCGCTGAGGGCTTCAACGGCTGCGCAATAGCCCCAGGTGTAGGCTACGCTGCTGTCACCAACGATGGACTCCGCCAGCGGGCTTAAGCTCAGCGGCGGTCGGGTCAGCAATTGCGCTTCGATGCCACGGTGCTGGTAGCCGAGCTGGATTTCGAAGTGATGGACTTTTTCGCCGTGGCACATGAAGCGAAAGTGCCCGGGCTCGATCACACTGGCGTGAATCGGGCCGACACCGACTTCGTGCACCTCCGGCCCACGCACCGTGAAGAAAGGGTGCTCGTGCATGCGCTGCTGGCGCGCGCCCTGATAGCGCACGGGTTTAAGCCAGGGGTGGCCCTGCGGCTGCAAGCCGGTTTGCTCCCATAACTCGCGCTCAAACATCTGCGCTGCGGGGTGGCGTGTTGTGAGTGAAGCAAACGATTGCCCGTGCTGAGCGCAGCCGCGCAAAACGCGCAATACACCGTCCGGGTCTTGCAGCAGGGCGGTTGTCAGAACCTCGTCGCCCACGACGCGGCCGAACAGCGTCAACAGCCGCGCGCCGCTGTCCATGCTAAGCGCGCAGCGGCCGGCCCACTCTTCGAGCGCGAGCGTCTCCATCTCGCGTGTGGCGAGCAGAAGCAGTGGTTGCGTTGCTTTCATCGTCAGCCTCCGATCGATTGCGCCACCTGTAGCAGCAACTGGCTGAGCGGCGCCGGCGTGTACAGGCCGAGCATGAGCAGCACCAGCACGAAGCCAAGCTTGGGCACCGTCGTAACCCAGGTTTCCTGGACACGTGGGCCCTGCCAGTTCGACGGTCCCCACAGCATCGGAAAGATCGAGCGCCCGGTGGCGACAAAAATGATGGTGAGCATGGCGCACATCAGGGTGAAGGCGATCAGGTTACCGGACTGCACGATTCCCGAGAGGATCAGCATCTCGGCCAGAAAGCTGCCAAAGGGCGGAAAACCCAGCAGCGCGAAGATGCCGACCGCAAACAGCAGGCCCGAAAACGGCAACACGCGAATCACGCCGCTGAGCGATTTGATCTCGTTGCTGTGGTAGACGGCGCGCAGGCGCCCGGCGGTGAGAAACAGCAGCGCCTTCACAAACGCGTTGCTGACGATGTAGAGCAGCACGCCGTAGGCGGCGAGCTTGCCAACCGACAGGCCGATGGCGATGACGCCCGAGGAACTGACGCAAGCGTAGGCCACCAGACGCTTGTAGCTTTGCGCGGCCATCACCTGCACGGCGGCCACCAGCAGCGAGAGGCAACCCATGATGAGCAGTTCGTAGGAGACAAAGCCGGGGTCCTGACCGCGAAACGCCTGCAGGATGCGAAACACCGCCACCACGCTGATGTTGAACTGCACCGCCGCCAGCAGCGCACTGGCGCTGCTCGGTGCCGCTTCATAGGTTTCAGGCATCCAGTTGTAAAGCGGCGCCAGGCCGAGTTTCGCTCCCAGGCCGAACAGCATCAGCGCCAGGCCCAGGCGCTGCCAGCTGTCGTTCATGTGGGCCACCGATTGCGCCATCTGATCCAGTGCGAAGT
>SESG01016230.1_pt1 | contig 25171 bp, 19 predicted proteins | sample 3171421 | NCBI WGS metagenome assembly SESG01 (sample SAMN10866946, study PRJNA518727) | freshwater metagenome | biome: subpolar coniferous forest; feature: holomictic lake; material: water; isolation source: holomictic Lake 227, 6 m and 8 m depth | place: Canada: near Kenora, Ontario | collected...
GCTGGAGTGGAACGGCGCCGAGGCGCGCGACCTGGTCATCCCGGAAGGGCTCCAGCCGGCCACCCTCCACCCCTTCAAGGGGAACATCGACCTCGGCCGGGTCGAGGAGCTGCTCGAGCGCGAGGGGGACAAGGTTCCCTTCGGGATGATCACCGTCACCAACAACACCGGCGGCGGCCAGCCGGTGTCGATGGAGAACCTCCGCGCCTACGCCGCGCTGCTGCACCGCCACGGCAAGCCGCTCGTCCTCGACGCCTGCCGGTTCGCCGAGAACGCCATGTTCGTGAAGATGCGCGAGCCGGGCTACGAAGACGTTCCGGTGAAGCGGATCGCGCAGGAGATGTTCGGGCTGGCCGACGGCTGCACCATGAGCGCCAAGAAGGACGGCATGGTGAACATCGGCGGCTTCCTGGCGCTCCGCTCCGACGAGTGGCTGGAGGCGGTGCGCAACGTGCTCATCCTCACCGAGGGCTTCCCCACCTACGGCGGGCTGGCCGGGCGCGACCTGGAGGCGATGGCGGTGGGGCTCGAGGAGGTCCTGGACGAGCAGTACCTGCGCTACCGGCTGCGCACCGCCGAGTACCTGGGGGAGAAGCTCGCGGCCGCCGGCGTCGGGTTCGTGCGCCCCACCGGCGGCCACGCCGTCTACATCGACGCCCGCACCGTGCTGCCCGACATGCCGGTGGCTCGATACCCGGCCTGGGCCCTCGCCAACGCCCTCTACCTCCAGGGTGGGATCCGCGGCGTGGAGATCGGGTCGGTGATGTTCGGGAAGCGGCGCGACGACGGGGAGGAGACCTTCCACGCCATGGAGCTCGTCCGGCTCGCCTTCCCGCGCCGGATGTATACGCAAAGTCATTTCGACTATGCTGCCGAGGTGATCGCCGAGGTGAAGGAGCGGGCCTCGGAGGTGCGCGGGGTGCGCATCGTGAAGCAGTCCCGCTACCTCCGACACTTCACCTGTGAGTGCGAATGGGCCTGAGCATCGCCGCCGGGGTCGCCTTCTTCGATTCCGCGCCCGAGGGGGCGCGCGGGCCGCCGCTCGTGCTCGTCCACGGGGCCGGGGGAACCCACCGGCACTGGCCCGCCTCGCTCCGCAACCTGCCCGGGCGGCGCGTCCTCTCGGTGGACCTCCCGGGTCACGGTCAGGCCCCGCCCCCTGGAGAGACCACCATCGAGGGCTACGCCCAGGCGCTCCTCGCCATGCTCGACGCGCTCGGGATCGAGCGCGCCGTCCTGGCAGGCCACTCCATGGGGGGCGCCATCGCGCTCACCACCGCGTTCGACGCTCCAGGACGCCTGGCCGGACTGTTCCTCGTGGGCACCGGGGCACGGCTCCGGGTGGCGCCCGCCATCCTGGAGGCCTCGGCCGATCCGGCCCGCTTGGACGAGGTGGCGAGCGGCCTGACCAGCTTCGCCTTCGGACCGGGGGCCAGCGAGCCCCTGCGCGCCGAGCACGCGCGGTCCCTCGCAGCCCTGCCGCGCGGCATCCTGCACGGAGACTTCGCCGCCTGCGACCGCTTCGACGCCATGGCGCGGATCGACTCGGTCCGGGCCCCGGCCTTCGTGGTGGTCGGCCGGGAGGATCAGCTCACCCCGCCGAAGTACTCGGTCTTCCTCCGCGCGCACCTCCCGGGAGACGGGATGCTCGAGGTCCCGGGTGCGGGGCACATGGTCGCGCTGGAGGCCCCGGACGAGGTGACGGCCGCTGCGGCATCCTTCCTCGACCGGATCCGCGAGCCGTGAGCCAGGACGGGCCACCCCCGGAGATCCTGGGGCGCCTCGTTCCCGCCCCGGAGGGCGCGGCCGCCGCGTCGTCCGTGGACGTGCTCGTGGTGGACGGGGACGCCACCTTCCGCGGGATCGCCGCGGGGCTCCTGCGCCGCAACGCCCACACGGTGGTGGAGACCTCGTCGGCCGCGGAGGCCGCGGAGGCGATCGGGGCCGGCTGCAGGCCGCGGCTGATCCTGGTCGGACTCGACGGAGCTTCGGGGTCGGAACGGACGGCGTTCGCCGCGCTCCGCGAGGACCCTTCCTGCGCCCACGCAGGCCTCCTCCTCCTCTCGCGCGGGGGCGAGGACGACGGCGCGGACCTTCGCCCGTCGGCCCGGATCCTCAAGCCGGTGGAGGCCACCGAACTGGTCGAGGCGGTTCGTCGATTGTGCGGTACGCTCGGGGCGCCTTGAAACCCGTACACCTCCTCGTCGCCGCCGCACTGCTCCTTCCCGCGTGGTCGCCCGCCGCCGCGGACGAGCCCGGGGAACCGGTGCTCGGCTTCGCGGTCGGCGCGCGGGTCTCGGCGGCCTTCCCCATGGGGAGCGTCCTCTCCGATCCGGGCAACGGAACCCTGCTCATCGACGAGCTCGTGGCCATCTCCGTCCCGCTCCAGCTCGACATCGGCATGACGGTGCACCGGCGCTGGTTCGTCGGCGCCTACGCCCAGTACGCCTGGAGCTTCCTGCAGATCGGCCAGTGCAAGGTGGGGCAGTCCTGCTCGGTTACCGGGCTGCACGTCGGGCTCGAGGCCACCTACGCGTTCCGGGACCACGGAGGCCCCTGGGTGGGGCTCGGAACGGGATGGGAGTGGATGTTCACCTCCTACTCGACCACCAGCTACAAGACCAACCTCGACGTATCCGGCTGGGAGTACGCGATTTTCCAGGCGGGATGGGAGGTTGAGCTCGCGCCTGGCTGGATGGCAGGGCCGTTCTTCACCGGCTCCATCGGGGAGTTCAGCCGCGCCAGCATGGCGGCCGACGGCCAGAGCCAGAACTCCTCCATCCCCAACAAGGCGCTCCACGGCTGGATCCAGCTCGGGATCAAGGGGAGCTTCTCCCTCTGACGGATGGCACGGAAGGTGCATTCGGCCGGGGGACGCAATCCCTCGACCCGCAGCACGGAATCGGATAACCCTGTCGCCGCCGGACCGGAGCGCGACCCCCTGAGCGACCCCTCGAGAGCCCCCGAACAACACGGCCACGCGCCTGCGCCCGGACGAAAGTCCGGCGGCGCCATGGCGGCCCTCGCACTGGGCGCGCTCGGGGTGGTCTACGGCGACATCGGCACGAGCCCCCTCTACGCTCTGAAGGAGAGCTTCCAGGGTCCGCACGGGGTGCCACTCACCCCCGCCAACGTGCTCGGTGTCCTCTCGCTCGTGGTCTGGGCGATGACCTTCGTCGTCACCTTCAAGTACCTCACCTTCGTCATGCGGGCCGACAACCGGGGCGAGGGCGGGATCCTGGCCCTCATGGCCCTCGTCAGCCAGCAGGAGACCACCAAGCGCGGGCGGCGGACGCTGCTCGTGCTCGGGCTCTTCGGGGCCGCGCTGCTCTACGGCGACGGTGTCATCACGCCCGCCATCAGCGTGCTCGGCGCGATGGAGGGGCTCATCGAGGTGACGCCCGCCATGAAGCCGGCGGTCGTGCCGGCCACGGTCCTGGTCCTCGTCGTCCTCTTCGCCATCCAGAAGCGGGGCACGGCCGCGGTGGGCGCGGTCTTCGGCCCGGTCATGCTGCTCTGGTTCGCCTCCATCGCCGCCATCGGCATCTGGAACATCGCCAAGGAGCCGGGCGTGCTCCGGGCCATCTCCCCGGTCCACGGGTACGAGTTCTTCGTCCGGAACCACGGCGCGGGGTTCTTCGTGCTCGGGAGCGTGGTGCTCGTCCTCACCGGCGCCGAGGCGCTCTACGCCGACATGGGGCACTTCGGCCGGCGCCCCATCCGGCTCGCCTGGTACACGGTGGCCATGCCGGCGCTCGTCCTCAACTACATGGGGCAGGGCTCGCTGCTCCTGCGAGACCCCAGCGCGGTCACCAACCCGTTCTACAAGGCGGTTCCCGAGTGGGCTCTCTGGCCCATGGTGATCATCGCCACGGCGGCGGCCATCGTGGCGTCGCAGGCCCTCATCTCCGGCGCCTACTCCCTCACGAACCAGGCCATCCAGCTCGGCTACGCCCCGCGCCTCACCGTGCGCCACACCTCCCGGACCGAGTTCGGCCAGATCTACGTCCCCGAGGTGAACTGGGCGCTCATGGTGGGCACGGTGGCCCTCGTGCTCGGCTTCGGATCGTCCAACGCGCTCGCCGCCGCCTACGGGATCGCCGTCACCGGCACCATGACCATCACCACGCTCCTCTTCCACCGCGTGGCCCGCGACCGCTGGCGCTGGAGCCGATGGGCGGTCTGGCCGCTCACCTTCTCGTTCCTGGTGGTGGACCTGTCCTTCCTGGGCGCCAACATGGTGAAGGTGCACGAGGGTGGGTGGTTCCCGCTCGTCGCGGGCGGGGTCATCTTCATGTTCCTCTCCACCTGGAAACTCGGGCGCGAGGCGCTGGCCCGCTCGGTCGCCGGGTCGTCCCTGCCGCTCGACCTCTTCCTGCCGGACCTGGAGCGCCATCCGCCACACCGGATCCCCGGCACGGCGGTCTTCATGACCTCCGACCCCGCCGGCACACCGGGCGTCCTCCTCCACCACCTGAAGCACAACAAGGTGCTCCACGAGCGGGTGCTCATCGTCTCGATCGGAACCGAGGAGATCCCCACCGTGGACGCGAAGGACCGGATCACGATCCGCAACCTGGGGAACGGGATCCACCAGGTGATCGGCCGGTACGGGTTCATGGAGAACCCCAACGTCCCCGGTCTGCTCGCCTCCCTCCCGCTCCACGCCATCCCGGGCTCCCGGCTGGAGAAGGCGGAGATGGAGACCACCTACTACCTGGGGCGGGAGACGCTCATCCCCGACGGGCCGTCCGGGATGATGCGCTGGCGCAAGCGGCTCTTCATCGTCATGGCCCGGAACGCCCAGTCGGCGAGCGCCTTCTTCGGCCTGCCTCCCAACCGGGTCGTCGAGATGGGCGCGCAGGTCCAGTTCTAGTAGAATGCGAGCAATGGCTCGCATCCGAACCGTCCCGCGCAAGGCCCCCACGCAGCAGCGCTCCCGCGCCACCGTTGACGCCATCGTCGACGCCACCGCGCGCGTCCTCGTGCGCGACGGCTACGACGCGCTCTCGACGAACCGGGTGGCGCGAGAGGCGGGCGTCAGCGTCGGCTCGCTCTACCAGTACTTCCCCGGCAAGGAGGCGCTCGTCGCCGCGGTGATGGAGATGCACGCCTCGCGCATGCAGGAGAGCATCGCGGAGCGGATGCGCAACTCCGCGCCGGCGGCCACGCCGGAGGAGGTGGCCACCGAGATGATCCGGGCCATGCTGGCGGCCCAGGCCGCCGAGCCCCGGCTCCACCGCGTGCTCGTGGAGCAGGTTCCCCGCATCGGCGCCCTGCGGCGGCTGCACGAGCTCTTCGGGAACTACGAGCGGCTGGTGGAGGCCTGGCTGGAATCGAACTCCGAGCGCATCGAGGTGCAGGACGCCCGCATGGCCTCCTTCGTCCTCGTGGCGGCGGTGGAGGGGCTCGTGAACCGCGCCGCGCTCGACCGGCCGGACCTGGTCGCCTCCGGGAAGCTGGAGGAGCAGATCCTCCGGCTCATCCTGGCCTACGTGGTTCCCTCCTACGTGGCCTCGGCGTCGGCCGAGGGTCGCTACGGCGGACGGCCCAGCAAGGCCTAGAAATACTCCCCGGCGTTGAACCAGACGCCGAAGGAGCTTTCACCCAGGGCGAAGTCCAGGCTGACGTTGGTCCTCGAGTCGCGGTTCATCATGAAGCGCAAGCCCACGCCCCCCGCCGGCCGGATGAACTGCATCAGCCCCACCTTCTCGCTGCCGTAGCTCCAGCCCGGCCCGGTGGCCTGGAAGGCCGGCGAGGCGAAGGTCTCGGCATTCGCGAAGACCACCCCGCCGAGCAGCCCGTTGTTCGTGATCCGGAAGCGCCACTCCACCTCGCCGTAGAGTTCCTGGGTGCCGCGCCAGCGCCCCTGCACGTAGCCGCGCCCGGTCCGGTTCTTCTGGTCCCAGCCGATGGAGGGGAGCGTGAGGTAGGGGGCGGCGCCCGAGGAGATCCCCCGGTAGAAGAGCCAGAACCCGAGCACGTTGCGCGGCACGTCGTCGGAGAGGGGCACGTAGGCGCGGAACTGGGCCTCCATCCCGGTGCTGGCCAGGGACGAGCCGAGCCAGGTGGGGTTCACGGTGAAGGTGGCGGAGCCGTAGATGCCGCGGTACGGGTCGATCGTCGAGTCGCGGCTGTCGTAGAGGACGGCGAGCGACGCGCCGGAGAGAACCTGCTGGCCCGGATTGAACCCGTAGGCCACGCTGTAGGCGTAGCCCGGATCCACCACCGGTGACGGTGAATCGAGGTCCATCGCCTTGGCCTGCACCCCGTAGTAGGCGTCGAGCCGGTAGCCGAGCCCCAGGTAGAGATCCGCCCATACGTTGCGCAGCACCGTCTCGTGGAGCCGGACGAGGTTGAAGTCCTCGACGAAGGCGACGGCCGACATCGCCTGCGGTCCGGTGCCCAGGCCGTAGCTCTTCTGGTTGAAGAGCAGGAAGCGCCAGTCCCCCTGCAGCTCCCACTCGTTCCGCGCGGTGAGCACGGTGGTCGAGACCTGGATGGTGAGCTGGTTCATCGTGGAGTAGAGGGCGACCGCCTGCATGTTCGAGATGGTCGTGGTGGTCGCGGGGCCGAGGTACATCCCCAGCGTCCCGGTGACGCCGAAGAGCGCGCCCATGGCCGGGTTGTAGCCGATGGCCGGGAGGATGGCGGGAAGGAGCACGAAGGGCGGCGGCGTCCCCTTCGCCTCGCGGGCCAGCCCGACCCAGTCGAGGAGGCTCCAGGAGTCATCGTAAGGCTGGCAGCGCTTCTCCACGCAGACGCTTCCGTAGTGGATCTGCCGGACGCAGTCGGCGCTGCACGTGCAGGGAACGGCCGCCTCGGACGCCGCCTCCGCGGCGGGGTCGTCCGGAAGGGCCGCCGCGGGTGCGCCCAGGGCCGCGACGAGGAGCAGCGCGGCCAGCGGGCGCTTCACGCGGTCAGTGGTGATGGTGCCCATCCGGTCCGTGCGCGTGGCCGTGCTCCTGCTCCTCCGCGGTGGCCTCGCGGACCTCGCGGACGGCGATCTCGAAGTGGAGCGTCTGGCCCGCGAGCGGGTGGTTCAGGTCGATCACCACCACCTCGGGCCGGATCTCCTTCACGATGAACGGGACCTCCTCCCCCTCCGGGCCGCGGGCGGTGTACTGGTGCCCGGCCTCGGGAAGCTCGCCCCCGAAGGCCTCCTTGGCGACCTCCTGGATGCCGTCCGGGTCGTGGGCGCCGTAGCCATCCTCGGGGGTGACGACGACCTGGCGCACGTCGTCCTTCACGAGCCCCTCGAGGGCGCGCTCCAGCCCCGGGACGATGGTGCCGGCCCCCTGGATGTAGAGGAGCGGGCTCCCGGGCTCGGAGGCGTCGATGACGTCGCCGTCGCCCAGGTGGAGCTTGTAGTCGATGGCCACGACCGTTCCGTTCGCGATCTTCACGTTGGTCTCCAGTGTCGGGGAAGTCGCGGATATTGCCCCGACACGGTCCGGTTTGCCAGCCGCGCGGATCGCGTCCCCCTCCCGCGCCAGCCGGGGGTCGATCCCCCCGAAGGAGGCGAAGGCCGCGTCCAGCTCGTCCCTGGCCTGGGCGAGCTGCCGGATCATCCGCATCAGGTGATCGTCCCGGAGCACGTTCCCGAAGCTGCGGCCGCGCGGGTTTCCCGTCAAGCGCCCTCGACCCTCTTCGGCTAGGATCCGCCCGCACCGCAACCCCCGGAGGCCTCCGTGCTCGCACCCCTGCTCGCCCTCGCCCTCATCGCGGCCGACCCCGCCGCACCCGCCAGCGCCCCCCGCCTCAACTACCCGGCGACGCGGAAGGACGACGTCGTCGAAGACTACTTCGGGACGAAGGTGAAGGACCCGTACCGGTGGCTCGAGGACGACAACGCCGCCGCCGTGAAGCTCTGGGTCCAGGCCGAGAACGCCGTCACCGACGCCTACCTCGCCGGCATCCCCCAGCGCGCCGCCATCCGCGACCGGCTCACCCGCATGTGGGACTACGAGCGCTTCGGAGCGCCCTCGAAGCACGGCGACCGCTACTTCTACATGCGCAACTCCGGCCTCCAGCCCCAGTCGGTCCTGTACGTCACCGGCGATCCGGCAGAGGAGGGGCGCGTGCTCCTCGACCCGAACGCCATGTCGAAGGACGGGACGGTGGCCATCAGCGGGATGTCCTTCTCCGACGACGGCAAGCTCCTCGCCTACGCCATCGCCGACGCGGGCAGCGACTGGCAGATCTGGAAGCTCCGGGAGGTGGACACCGGCAAGGACCTCGGCGACGAGGTGCGCTGGTCCAAGTTCGGCAACGCCTCCTTCACCCGCGACGGGAAGGGCTTCTACTACGCCCGCTTCCCGGCCCCGGCCGAGGCGGAGAAGCTCACCGCCAAGAACCTGAACCACCAGGTCTGGTTCCACGCGGTGGGGACGCCCCAGGAGAAGGACCAGCGCGTCTTCGAGCGCCCCGACCAGCCGGAGTGGTACTTCGCCGCCGAGGTGAGCGACGACGGGCGCTGGCTCGTCCTCACGGCCCACAAGGGAACCAACCCGGAGACCTCGGTCTTCGTGCAGGACCTCTCCCGGCCCGGCGCCAAGGTGGAGCCGCTGCTCGTGAAGATGGACGGCGCCTACGGCTTCGTGGACGTGCAGGGCGACACGTTCCTCTTCCTCACCGACCGCGGCGCTCCCCGCAAGCGGGTGGTGGCCATCTCGATCGGAAAGGCGGAGGAGAAGGACTGGAAGGAGATCGTCCCCGAGGGGAAGGGGACCGACGTCCTCGCCGGGGCCCACGTGGTCGGCGACCGGCTCTTCGCCACCTGGATGCGGGACGTGAAGAGCGCCGTGGAGGTCTACGCGCTCGACGGGAAGAAGGTGGCCGACCTTCCGCTGCCCGGCATCGGGACGGTGACCGGCTTCGGCGGCAAGCGCACCGACCCGGAGACCTTCTTCACCTTCACGAGCTTCCTCGCGCCGCCGGCCATCTACCGGCTCGACGTGCCCACCCTCGCCGCCACGGTGTTCCGGCGCCCCCGGGTGGACTTCGACTCCTCCGGCTTCGAGGTGACGCAGGTCTTCTACCCGTCGAAGGACGGAACGCGCATCCCGATGTACCTGCTCCACCGGAAGGGCGTGAAGCTCGACGGCCGGAACCCCACGCTGCTCTACGGATACGGCGGCTTCAACGTCCCGCTCCTGCCCGCCTTCCGGGTCTCCACCGCGGCCTGGCTCGAGATGGGCGGCGTCTACGCCGTCGCCAACCTCCGGGGCGGCAACGAGTACGGCAAGCCCTGGTGGGAGGCCGGCCGGCTCGGCAAGAAGCAGAACGTCTTCGACGACTTCATCGCCGCCGCGGAGTGGTTGCAGAAGAACGGCTGGACCTCCCCGGACCGGCTCGCGGTGAACGGCGGCTCGAACGGCGGGCTGCTCGTGGGGGCGTTCATGACCCAGCGCCCCGAGCTCGCGGCGGTGGCGCTGCCGCAGGTCGGGGTGATGGACATGCTCCGCTTCCACCGGTTCACGGTGGGATGGGGCTGGAAGAGCGACTACGGCTCCTCCGAGACCAAGGGCGGCTTCGACACCCTCCACGCCTACAGCCCGCTGCACCGGCTCCGGAAGGGCACCGCCTACCCGGCCACGCTGGTGACCACCGCCGACCACGACGACCGGGTGGTTCCGGCACACTCCTTCAAGTTCATCGCCGAGCTCCAGGCCGACCAGGCCGGACCGAAGCCGGTGCTGGCCCGCATCGAGACCCGGGCCGGCCACGGTTCGGGGAAGCCGACGAAGATGATCATCGAGGAGGTGGCCGACGTCTTCGCCTTCACGCTGAAGAACCTGGGCATGGAGCTTCCGGGGGGCTTCGGGGGCGGGAAGTGATCGACACGGCTCCGCCGCGGGAGATCGCACCCGGAGTCACGCTGGTGGACGCGGGCTACCTGCGCCCCGGGCTGGCCGCCTCCTACGTCGTCACCGGCGGGCGAAGCGCCGCGGTGATCGAGACCGGGACGGCCCACTCCGTGCCCCATCTCCTCGCCGGGCTCGCCGCCGCCGGCGTCGCCCCGGAACGGGTGAGCCACGTGGTCGTCACCCACGTCCACCTGGACCACGCTGCCGGCGCGGGCGCGCTCCTCGAGCGGCTGCCCGCCGCGCGGCTGCTCGTCCACCCCCGCGGTGCGCGCCACATGATCGACCCGTCGAAGCTGCTCGCCGGCGCCGCCGAAGTGTACGGCGGCATGGAGGCGATCCGCGCCCTCTACGGCGACGTCCGGCCCGCCCCGGCCGACCGGGTGATCGAGGCACCGGAGGGGACCACCTTCGACCTGGGTGGCCGGACGCTGCGCATCCTCGACACGCCCGGCCACGCGAAGCACCACTTCGTCGTCCACGACCCGGCCACCCGCGGCTTCTTCACCGGGGACACCTTCGGCATCTCCTACCGGGAGTTCGACGAGGCGGGCCGCCCGTTCCTCTTCCCCACCACGACGCCGGTGCAGTTCGACCCGACGGCGCTGCGGGCGTCGGTGGAGCGGATGCTCGCCGAGCGGCCGGAGCGGATGTACCTCACCCACTTCGGGATGATCGAGGGGCGCGTCGCCGAGGCGGCCGCGGCCCTGCTCGCGGCGGTGGACGGCCACGTGGCGGCGGCCCGTGCGGCGCCGCCGGGACCGGGGCGCCAGGCGGCGATCCGGGAAGGGCTCACGACCCAGCTCCTCCACCTGCTCGCCCGGAACGGGTGGAGGGGAACGCGCGAGGCCGCGCTCGCGGCCTGGGAGGGCGATCTCGACCTCAACTCCCAGGGGCTCGAGTTCTGGCTCCAGGCTGAGGAGAAGAGGTAGAGGCGGCACCCGCCAGGATCACCTCCCCGGGCGCCAGCGCGGACAGGAAGACGACGGAGTGGTCGGCCGCCTGGTAGGTCGCTCCCTTCACGACCGGAGCCTCCTCCCAGGAGCGGACGTCGTCCGGCGAGGGCAGGGCGGTGTCCACCATGACCCGCCATCCGCTCTCCACGCGGGGGAGCTCGAAGGCGAGCGGCTCCTTCCAGGCGTTCACGATCACGTGGGCCAGCGTCGGGCCCTCCAGCTCCTGGAACGTACCGGCCAGGCTGTGGCTCCCCTCGCTCCAGTCGGGCGCGTCGAGCTTGACCCCGTGCCAGCGGATCCGTGCGCGCCGGAGAAACTGGGTGAGGGTCACGGTGCGGCGGACCCCGGTGTGCATCGCCGAGCGGAGCCGGATGAGCCGCCGGACGAAGCGGTGGACGTCGGCGTGCGGCACGAGCAGCCGCCAGTCGAGCCAGGAGAGGTCGCCGTCCTGGCACCAGGCGTTGTTGTTGCCTCGCTGGGTCCGGCGCATCTCGTCCCCCATGAGCAGCATGGGGATCCCGGCCGAGATCAGGTTCACGGCCAGGAAGTTCTTCACCATCCGGTTGCGGAGCGCCTCCACCGCCGGGTCGTCGGAGGGACCCTCCACGCCGCAGTTCCAGGAGAGCTCGTGGTCCGAGCCGTCCCGGTTCCCCTCGCCGTTCGCCAGGTTGCGCTTCTTCCCGTAGGTGACGAGGTCGTTGAGCGTGAGCCCGTCGTGGCAGGTGACGAAGTTCACGCTCTGCTCCGGCTCGCGCTGCTTCCGCTCGTAGAGATCCGGGCTCCCGAGCAACCGGTTGGCGAAGGGCGTGATCAGCCCCGGATCTCCGCGCAGGAAGGAGCGGACGTCGTCGCGGAAGCGGCCGTTCCACTCCTTCCAGGAGTCCCCCACGAAGTGGCCCACCTGGTAGAGGCCGCCGGCGTCCCAGGCCTCGGCGATGAGCTTCGTCCCGGAGAGCACCGGATCGCTCTCGATGTCCCAGAGGGCCGGCGCGTTCCGGACCGGGTTGCCGTCGGTGTCCCGCGAGAGCACCGAGGCGAGATCGAAGCGGAACCCGTCCACGTGCATCTCCGAGACCCAGTGGCGGAGGGAGTCGAGCATGAGCCGGCGCACCACCGGGTGGTTCGACTTCAGGGTGTTTCCACAGCCAGTGAAGTTGGCGTAGCGGCGGAAGTCGTCCAGGATGTAGTAGGCCCGGTTGTCGAGGCCGCGGAAGGAGAGGGTCGGCCCGGTCTCGTCCCCCTCGGCCGAGTGGTTGAAGACCACGTCCAGGATCACCGCGATGTCGGCCCGGTGGAGCGCCTTCACCATGTCGCGGAACTCGTCCAGGGCGCCCTGGGGCGTGGGGGCGGAGGCGTAGGCGGCGTGGGGCGCGAAGAAGGAGACCGGCGAGTAGCCCCAGTAGTTGACCAGGCCGGCGGAGGCGTCCTGGGCGTCGAACTGGAACACCGGCATGAGCTCCACCGAGGTCACGCCCAGGTCGCGCAGGTAGGGGATCTTCTCCACCAGCCCGGCGAAGGTGCCGCGCCGTTCCGGTGCCACGCCGGAGCTCTCGTGGCGCGTGAAGCCCCGGACGTGCATCTCGTAGATCACCGAGCGCTGGGTGCCGCGGCGCAGCGGCCGGTCCCCCTCCCAGTCGTAGCGGGAGAGGTCCACCACCACCCCCTTCATGGCCTGTCCGGCGTTGTCTCCGCGCCGCGCCGCGGCCCGGCGGTCGTAGGTGGTGGGCACCGCCACGGCGCGCGCGTACGGGTCGAGGAGCAGCTTGCGCCCGTCGAACCGGTAGCCGTGGGCGGGGTCATACGGACCGTGAACCCGCCAGCCGTAGAGCTGCCCGGGGCGGAGCCCGGCCACGTGGACGTGCCAGTAGTGGTAGGTCCGGTGGGCGGCCGGGTCGAGCCGCAAGAGCCGCGCCGGCTCCCCGTCCTCGGGACGGTCGAAGAGGCAGAGCTCGACCGACGTGGCGTGGCGGCTCCAGAGGCTGAAGTTCACCCCGTCCCCATCCTGGGTCGCTCCGAGCGGCCAGCTCCTTCCCGGGGTGATGTCCATGCCGCCGACTCTATCGCCCATCGGGTGCGATGAGGTGGGGCACGAAGCGGGCCAGGTTGCCGGTGACCGGGCCGTCCGACTCCCGGAGGCCCGCGCCGGCCGGGACGCCGCGCACGAGCCAGCTCCCGATGGAGAGCGTGCGGGGCAGCGGGACCGAGGGCTCCCAGAGCGCCTGCCAGACGTGCCCCTCGGCGCCGTAGCCCTCGTCCTTGCCCTCCGCGATCGTCTGGCCGTCCCGCACGAGCTGTACGTTCGCTCCCTCCCGGGAGAGGAGCGGCTTGCGCGCGAAGCTCCGGAGCCCCGCCGGCTCGAGGAAGGCGGGGAGCAGGTTCTCGTGGCCGGGGAAGAGCTCCCAGAGCACCGCGAGGATCCCCTTGTTGGAGGCGATCGTCTTCCAGGGGGGCTCGATGAAGCGGGTGAGGGACCTGGGCAGCATGGCGCCGAAGGTCTCTCGCGCCATCCACTCCCACGGGTAGAGCTTGAAGCAGGCGCGCATCTCCACCCCGTCGCCGTCCACGAAGATCCGGCGCCCCTCGTCCCAGCCGATGGTCTCCATCCCCACGAAGGAGGTGCGGAGCCCCGCCTGGGCGGCGGTGTCCTGGAGGTAGGTGGTGGTGAGCGCGTCCTCCGGGACGTCCAGGCTGGCGAAGTGGAGCGGCCCCACCGGCAGGAAGGGTGCGAGCTCCCGCCACGCCTCCACGAGCCGCTCGTGGAGCGAGTTCCACTGGTCGGCCGCCGGGTCCACGTCCTGCAGCCAGCGCCACTGGATCACCGAGGCCTCGACGAGCCCGGTCGGCGTGTCGGCGTTGTACTCGAGCAGCCGGGGCGTGCCCGCGCCGTCCCAGGCCAGGTCCATCCGCCCGTAGAGGGAGGGATCGCCGTCGCCGTCCACCCCCTCCCAGGAGCGGGCGATGAGGGGGATCATCTCCCGGGGGATGGCGAGCCGGTCCCACCACTCGCCGCGCTCGATCACCCGGCCCACCGCCTCGAGGACCATCTCCTGGAGGGCGGACGTGGCCCGCTCCAGCCTGTCGATGTCACTAACAGTGAATGCCCAGCAGGCCGACTCGTCCCAGTAGGGGGCGTCGCCGGTGTGGATCGGGAAGCCGGCCGCCTCGACCCGCGCCTGCCAGCCCTCCCGCGGCGAGATCTCCCGTCGTTCCATCGAAGGTCCCCGGGCGCTACGTCCCGGCGCTCCCGGGGCTCGTGGACGGGGCGGCGCCCGCGTGGGCCGCACCGGTGGCGCCGAAGCCGCCGCGCGACACCGAGCCGGGTGTCGCCGGTCCGGGGGTGCCGGGGACGCTCCTCCCCGGACTCATGAAGCCCGGTGCGTAGGTCCCGACCCCGCCGTACAGCCCGTAGGGGATCCAGATGAAGTGGTAGCCGCCGCGCGACGCCGGCGGCGAGTTGCCGTCCGGGGCGTCCCAGCTGCCGGTGGAGGCGGAGCCCTGACCACCGGTGGGGCCCGGGCTCCCGGTCGAGCAGAGCCCCTCGTCGGAGAACCTGCCGTCGGCGTCCACGCAGCGCCGCTCCCGCGGCTTCTCCCCCCCGCACGAGGCGAGCAGCGCCGAGACGGTGAGCAGGAGCCCGAGCCGGATGGAGGACGACTTGCGCACGTCCAGAGTGGAGCACGGGGGAGGCGCGCTGTCGACGCGCTCCGGGCCGAATGCGAGCTTCCGTGCGAATTCGGGTTCCGTCGCAGCCTGCGCCGCCTGGGCTCGCGCGGACGCGTGCATATAACATATTGTATTTACTGATGAAAACGTTTAGAGGCGAATCGCCCCAAGAAAGGTTAGAATGTGAGCCATGATCCGAAGCTCGCGAGTTCTCCTCCCGGTGGTCCTCATCGCCCCCCTGCTGCTCGCCGCCTGCGGCACGGAGACGAGCGACCTGCCGCCCGGTCTCGGCCCAATCGCGCTCGCCGACGTCGCGCTGCCCGCCGACTGCGCGAACGCCACCGGCGTCGGGGCCCTCAACATCGGCCCGGCCCGCGGCGTCCTCGGCAATCCCAGCTACACGGAGCGCAAGGCGCGGGGCTGCGTGCCCTTCTCGGTCGCCAAGGTGTGGCAGGCGATCCAGGTCCCGACCGGCGTGGACGTCGCCTTCTGGCCGGAGCGCAACGAGAGCGACTGCGAGGCCTGGCTCCTCGTGGACCCGGCCTACCCGGTGAACTTCATCACCAAGGAGATCCCGCACGGGGGCATCCAGAGCCACTACACCTTCGAGATCACCTGGCGTGCCGGCATCACGAAGGGCCCGGACAGCGCGCCCACCGAGGTGAAGATGCTCTACGGGAAGACCTCGGGCACCAGCGAGGTCCCCAAGATCCTGGGCTCGATGGTCTTCACCGCCGATGCCGCGCACCCGAACTGGACGACCGTGGACATCGTCCGGCAGCTCAACACGAACGGCCACTCGGACGATCCCGCCAAGCTGGAGTCCTGGATCCAGGGCTTCTACGACGGGCTGCAGATCCAGCTCGCCACCGGCGCGCTGCTGCCCCGCTACTGCGTCCTCCCGTAGCGCCTCGTCGCGGCGCTAGTTGGCCTTCGCCGCGCCCTCCTTGGGCGCCTGCGGATCCCACTTCCAGTGGATGCCGACGCTCGTGATCCACGCCCAGTTCTTGAACGAGCCGGGGAAGGAGGACGCGTTGTCGAGCGTGGTCGTGCTGGCCGCCGGGACCGAGTTGAGCGTGTCGAACCAGGCGTTGAAGAAGGCGGCTTCGACGAAGAGGTTCCGCATCGCCTCCCAGCCGAGACCCACCGAGGCCGCGATGGCCTTGGCGTCGGGCAGCGACGGGTTGAAGTAGGCGGGGTTCACGCCCGACTGGTCGTAGAGCGCGCCGCCGCGCACCTCGAGGACCGGGAGCGCCTGCCAGGCCACGCCGAGCCGGAAGATGTTCGCGTTGCCGTACTTGCGCCACACCGAGAGGTTGAGCAGCTGCCCGGTGGAGGGATCGATGGTCTGGCCGGTGAACGTGTCGGACACGTAGGCGCTGTAGTACTCGGAGGTGTAGGCGAGGTTGATGTCCACGACCGGGATGGGGCGCCAGGCGATGCCGACGTTGAAGGTGCTCGGGTAGGGGAGCGTGTGGCTGAAGTCCTGGTTCGGGTAGGTCGCGGCGAAGGCCGGCGGGAAGGCGAAGTTGGCCGGACCCTTGAGCGCCATGAAGGCCTGCTGCTTGTAGTCGAGGCCGATCCGGAGCGGGAGGTCGAGCAGCGGCTGGATCTCCAGCGCGGCATCCCAGCTCACCGCGCCTCCCGAGTCGGCCACCGTGACGATCCCGTCCGTGCCGCCGGGCAGGGCCTTGGCCACCGAGAGCGTCTCGGTGGCGTAGTAGTAGATGAGCCCGCCGCCCACCCGGATCTGGGGGATGATCTCGAAGCCCGCCGTCAGGTAGCCGGCGAAGAGCTTCCGGTCCACCGAGATGAAGCTGTGGCGACCGGCCCAGTCGCTGGGCCAGTAGACGCTGCCGCCGCCCGGGACGCCCAGGCCGAGCCCCACGCCGTATCCGTGGCCGGCGATCTTCCCCGACCAGGAGGCGTAGAGGGCCGCCACGGGAACGGCCTTGAAGTTGGTGGAGGTGGGCGAGGGGAAGTAGTTCTCGGTGTTGGTCCAGGTGGACCCGTTGCCGATGATGCCCACGGTGAGGCTCAGGTCGAGCCCGGAGAGGCGGGAGAGCGCCGCCGGGTTGCGGTAGACCGCACCGGCGCTGGTCTGGTCGGCCACCAGCGAGTCGGCCATGGCCAGGTCTCGGGGGACGACGTTGGGGATGGAGTAGCCGCCCGCGGAGGCGACGGCCGGGACCAGGAGGAGGGCGAGCAGGAGCTTGCGCATGGCGGTCCTCACGGGACGACGATGGGGGTGGCGGCGACGGGGGCGCCGAGGAGGTACTTGACGACTTCCGCCTGCGCCGCGGCGGCCAGCGCCGGATGGTTCCAGTCGAGCAGGAAGCCGTGCAGGGCTCCGGGGCCGACGTCGCCGTTCGCGGGGCAGGTGCCGCCGGTGGAGTTCATGAACCACTGCATCCCCGGAGCGGCCGAGCTGGCCGTGGGTTCGAGCGGCGCGAGGCCGACGAGCCCGTAGAGGAACTCGCTCGTGGGGTTGGGGACCGTGGCGTCGCAGCGCGCCCCCTGGCCGAGGATGGCCTTGGCCGCCATCGGCGTCTTGCCGGTGGGATCGACGAGCAGGTTGGGCAGCGGAGAGGCGATGAGGTGACCCCCGAAGTTGGCCGGATCGCCGGGGTCGGCGATCCACTTCGCCCCGATGAGGAAGAGCAGGTAGTTGGGCGTCCCGGGGACCAGGTGGAGCTGCTCGAGGAGCCCCTCGTAGAGCGGCTCGAAGCTGGGCGCCGTGGTGAGGATGTCGATGAGCGTGGCGCCGCCGACGTTCAGCACGGCGCGGGAGACGCGCGGGTTCGAGGCGAGGTCGATGGTGCCCTCGATGGCGCCCCAGGACTGGCCGACGTAGTAGACCTTCCCGGCGTTGGCGATCACGGTGCCGGAGGGCAGGCCCGCGGCGGTGCGGAGCACCTCGTTGCCGTTGGCGGTCGTGAGCACCCGGACCAGCATCGCCTGGTCGAGGATGTCCTGGCGGACGGTGTCGCGGCTGCGGAAGAGGTTGGCCGACACCACGAACGAGCCGGAGGTCAAGGAGGTGCCGCCCGTCCCGTCCCAGCAGCCCGGGGTGGTGGTGGGGTCGCAGCCGATCGGGATGAGCTGCAGCGAGTTGTTCGTGCAGAGGCCCGGCTTCCCGGTGGGGGCATCCAGCTGCTGTTGCGCGAAGATGGTGGTGTCGCAGGTTGCGCCGGTGTTGCAGCCCATGGCGACTCCCGTCACCGTGTTCTTGACGCACCAGGCCCGGGCGCCGTGCTTGGCGGCGTCGAGGGCCGCGACCACCATGCCGTTTCCGGCCAGCGCCTGGGCGATGAAGAGCATGTCACCGCGGCTGCGGCCGAGTCCGTGGTGGAAGATGACGAGCGGCCAGCCGCCCGCCGGCGGCGTGCCGGTGGGGAGCGCGAGGATGGTGGGCAGGGGGACGGCGGTTCCCGCGGTGGGGGAGGGGTTGAAGGCGCCGGTGGTCGGGTCGAGCTTGTCGAAGGTGACGACCGTGGCCTCGAGGAACTTGGAGATCCCAGCGGTGATCAGCGCCGAGGGGACGCCCCACTTGAGCGCCATCGCGGCCGGGGTGACCGCCGCGGCGGCCACGGGAGCGTCCGGGAAAGCGTCGGCACCCGTGGCCAGCTTCGCGTACGGCGCGGCGCCCAGCGCCAGCGCATCGGCGGTGATGCTCTGGGTCCGGAAGGTGTAGGGCATCACGATGTCGGCCGCGGCCACGTTGTGGTCGGTGGCGAGCTTCGAGACGGCGGGCTGGAGCCGGAGCCGCATTCCCTCGAGCAGCGAGGACTGCGGGCCCGACACGCCCGGGACCTGCGAGACCGCCGTTCCGGGCGACGACGCGCAGGCCGGCGACGGGGTGCAGAGGGGATGGCTGAAGAGGAGCATCTGCCCGAGCGTGGTCTTCGACACCGGGATGCCGGCCGGATCCGTGACGCCCTTCGTGATGATCACGGCGTACTCGGTCTTCTCCTCGAGCGGCGGGAACACGTGCGGCTCACCGGCCGTGGGGATGGTGAGGGCCGGCTGGATGCCGATGATGGTGGAGACGCAGGTCGGCCCGAAGTCGCCGGCCGCGTTGATCGGGGTGCAGGGCTTGCCGGTGGAGGGATCGAACGTGACGGGTGGCGGCTCGGTGTAGACGGTGCTCACCTCGGTCGTGGCGGTCGCGCCCAGCTTGTAGAAGTAGACGCCCCTTCCGGTCGAGCTGCGGACGCTGGCCGCCTTGATGGGGCCCGAGGTCTGGGCGATGTCCATGCCGGTGGTGCTGAAGCCGTCGAGCGTCGCCAGCGCCGAGATGCCGAAGGCCGAGGCCGCCGCCGCGGAGACCATGTTGGTGGTCGGGTCGAGCATGAAGTCGGACGGGACGGGGACGACCCCCGTGCCCGGATCGGCGATCACCCAGGTGGTGGCAGGGGCGACCGTGAAGCTCCCGAGGACGATGGTCTCGTCGACGGGGAACCCCTTGTTCTGGATGGCCGCGAAGACCGGCTGGTACATGGTCTTGAGGAGCTTCAGCTGGTTGAGCGCGCAGTCGGGGGCGGTGGAGGGACAGTTGAAGTCGCCGGCCGCCGCATCGCCGAAGACCAGGAGGTAGGTGGTGGACGACGGCTGCAGCGGCACGTTGGCCTTCGTCTTCACGCCGGTCGAGCCGCCGCGGAGCGCGTAGAAGTAGGTGGCGCCGGGTCGCCAGGTGGTCGGGGTCGGTGTGCCCTTCACGAGCGGCGTGACGCTCAGGTAGCCCGCGGAGTAGCCGTAGGTGAGGTCCGGGTATTGCTGGGCCGCCGGCGCGAGCGCGTCGATGACGAGGAGGTTGCAGTTGCCGGGTGCCTGCGCCCCGGTGCACGGAACGACCGTGCCCTTGTCGAAGTCCGCCGGGGTCACGGTGACGTCGTTGGGTCCGTTCACCGTCAGCGAAGCGAGCGGGAAGTTGAGGGACACGATCTGGTCGGGAGGGAAGCCACCCTGCGCGGCGAAGTACCCGAGCAGCTCCTCCTGCGCGTTGCGCGGATGGAGGATGTAGGGGTTCAGGTCGGGGCTGATCGCCAGCGAGTTGGGGAGCGGGATGACTCCGGTCGTCGGATCGAACAGGGCGGTGGGGATGAAGGTGTTCGGGTTCGAAGGGACCGACGGCGTGCAGGCGAGGACCGCGACCAAGAGCAGCGGCGCGGGCACGAGGTGGCGAAGCTTCATGCTGCCTCCAGTTACGTTGGGTGAACCCGGATCGGACGCGCGGCGTGGAGCACGCGATCCGTCCTTTCTTGCCCCCCGCCCCGTTGGTGTCAAGCCGGGAAGGGGGCCGGATGAAGGATTCTCACGGCGGGGCGCGTCATTCGACGCTGCGCGTCACATCTTGCGCTCGTCGAGCACGCGCTGCGCACGCCCCTCGCTGCGCTGCAGCGTGCGGGGGCCGACGAGGGAGACGCGGGCGCGGAGTCCGAGCCGGTGCTCGAGCGACTGGGCGAGCTTCTGGCGCAGCGCCTCCAGGGAACCGATCTGATCGGAGAAGACCGCCGGCGTCACCTCCACCCGGACCTCCATCTCGTCGAGCCCCTTCTCGCGGCGGAGCACGATCTGGAAGTGGGGGAGGGTCCCCTCCACGGCGAGGATCGCGGCCTCCACCTGCCCCGGGAAGACGCTCACGCCCCGCACGATGAGCACGTCGTCGGAGCGGCGCGCGATGCGACGGATGCGGCGCAGCGTCCGGCCGCAGGCGCAGGGCTCGGGGACCATGGCGGTCAGGTCGCGGGTCCGGTAGCGGATCATCGGCATGGCGTCCCGGGAGAGGGTGGTGAGGACGAGTTCCCCCTCGACGCCGTCCGGGAGCACCTCGCCGGAGGCGGGATCGACGATCTCCGGATAGACGTGGTCCTCGAGGACGTGCAGCCCCGACCGGGCGAAGCACTCCACCGCCACGCCAGGCCCGGCCACCTCCGACACGCCGTAGAGGTCGAAGGCGGCGATGCCGGTGTCGGCCTCGATCCGCCGCCGCATCGCCTCGCTCCAGGGTTCGGCCCCGAAGATGCCGGTTCGCAGCCGGGAGAAGTCGGCGCCCAGTTCCCGGGCCCGCTCCACCACGTGGACGAAGTAGCTCGGGGTGCAGCAGATGGCGGTGACGCCGAAGTCGCGGAGGATGGCGATCTGCCGGTCGGTGTTCCCGCCCGAGACCGGGATCACCGTGGCCCCGAGCGCCTCGGCGCCGTAGTGGGTGCCCAGCCCGCCGGTGAGCAGGCCGTACCCGAAGGCGTTGTGCACCACCTCGCCCGGCCCCAGCCCGCAGGAGGCCAGGCATCGAACCAGCGCCTGCGTCCAGGCCTCCAGGTCACTCCGGGTGTAGGCGACCACGGTGGGATTCCCGCCGCTGCCGGTGGAGGCGTGCAGCCGCGCCACCTCCTCCATCGGGCTGGCCAGCAGGCCGAAGGGATAGGCGTCCCGCAGGTCGGTGCCCACGCTGAAGGGGAAGCGCGCCAGGTCCTCGAGCGTCGCGAGATCGTCCGGGGACACGCCCCGCTCGGCGCAGCGGGACCGGAAGAGCGGGACCCGGTCGTGGGCGCGGCGCACCGTGCGCTTCAGCCGCTCGAGCTGGAGGCCGCGCAGCGGCTCGACCGGGACGTAGTCGGGAGCGCTGGCCGGGTGGAAGCGGCGGGACGGATCGAGTGTGGGCATGGTGTCCCTCGACGGATCCTCCCCTTTCGGCCCTTCCCGGGCAAGGGCGCCGTGGTACGTTCGCGCCGGTGCCCCGATGACCCTGTGGAGCTACGTCGTCATCGCCGTGCGGGACGAGCTGCGGGCCATCGCGGCCCAGGCCCGCGAGTCGAAGCTGCTCCTCGTCGCGTTCCTGGCCTGCCTCGGCGGGGTGGTGGCCTACCTCGATCCGTTCCCCGACCGGAACATCACCATCGCGACGGCCTACCCGAATTCCGACTGGCACCAGTACGGGGAGCTGGCCGTCCGTTACCTGGACGCGAAGGGGCTGCACGGCGCCGTCGTCACCACCTCCGGGGCGGCCGAGAACATCGACCGGCTGGTGGACCCCGCCGACCCGGTCAACGCGGCGTTCGCCTACGGGCTGGCCCTCTCCGACGCCCAGCGGAAGGAGGTCGTGTCCCTGGGCAGCATCTCCTACGACCCGGTCTGGATCTTCCACCGGACCGACCGGATCGCCGTCCTGAAGGACCTCCGCGCGCTGGCCGGCCACCGCGTCGGGCTGGGCCCCGTGCGGAGCGGGTCGTACCTGATCGGGAAGATGCTCCTGGCGGGCTACGGCATCGACGTCGCGCAGGGCGGGAACTTCGTCCCGGACGGATTCCCGGAGGGGGAGAAGGGCCTGCTGGAGGGGCGGCTCGACGCCTTCATCCTGGTGGCGAGCGTGACGGAGCCCATCGTCCAGAAGCTGATGCGGTCGCCCGGGATCGGGCTCTACGCCTTCGAGAACGCCGCGGCCTTCGAGAAGAAGTTCAACTCCTTCGACGCGGTGACGCTCCCGGCCGGCTCGCTCGACATCTACCCGCCGGTCCCCGCCCGGGACGTGTCGCTCGTGACCACCACCACGAGCGTGGTCGTGAAGCGGACCATGCACCCGGACATGCAGCTGGCGCTGCTCGTGTCGATCAAGGAGATGAACCGGAGCTCGGACGACCTGTTCTTCTCCCGGCGCAACGAGTTCCCGGCCTACGTGGACCCGCTCATCCCCATCAGCCCCGTGGCGTCCAAGTTCTACGACTACGGGCCGCCCACGATCATGCGGTACCTGCCGTTCTGGATCGCCGGCTTCTTCGACCGTGCCTGGGTCCTGCTGCTCACCCTGATCGCGATCTTCTACCCGCTCTCGAAGCTCAACCTGCACCTCCGGAGGCTGCGGTTCATCGTGGAGGAACGTCCGCACTACCAGGAGCTCCTCGAGATCGACGAGCTCCTCTCCTCCCGGAAGCTGACCGACGAGGAGAAGGACGCGATCTGGAAGCGGCTGGACGGCATCAACCTCCACGCCGTCCGGGCCGGCGTCCCGGTCGGGGAGGAGTCCCACTACTTCGAGATGCTGAACGCGATCTACCTGCTGCGCAGGAAGATCGAGCTCCACTGAGGGAATCGGTTGGAACCCGTCCACACCCTCGAGGAGCTGGTGGTACGCGCCCGCGCGTTCGGTCCCCGGGTGGTGGCCGTCCCGGCCGCCGAGAGCGAGACCGCGCTCGCGGCGGTGGTCGCGGCGCGCCGGCGCGGGATCGCCACCGGGCTCCTCCTGGGCGATCGGGACAGGCTCGTGGAGCGGCTCTGGAAGCTGGAGGAGGACCCGTCCCACCACGAGATCGTGCACGAGCCGGACGACCGGCGGGCCGCCGCGCTCGCCGTGGAGCGGATCCGGGCCGGAGAGGCGTCGATGCTCTTGAAGGGGCGGCTGCCCACCGGCGACCTGCTCCGCGCGGTGCTCGACCGGGCCCACGGCCTGCGCACGGGGCGCATCCTCTCCGACGTGATGGTGAGCGAGCACCCGGCCGCGCAGCCCCGCCGCGTGGTGGGGATCACCGACGGGGGCGTGAACGTCGCTCCGGGGCTCGTCGAGAAGCGGTCCATCCTGGAGAACGCCGTGCGGGTCTTCCACCGGCTCGGCTTCGAGCGGCCGGTGGTGGCGGTCCTCTGCGCCGTGGAGACCCCCACCGAGGCCATGCCCCACACCGGCGAGGCCCGCGCGCTCGCCGAGATGGCCGCACGCGGCGAGATCGAGGGCTGCGAGGTGGTGGGGCCGCTGGCGCTCGACAACGCGCTGTTCCCCTGGGCCGCCCGGGCCAAGGGCATCGAGCATCCGCTCGCCGGGCGGGCCGACGTGCTGCTCGTCCCCACCATCGAGGCCGGAAACCTCCTGGGGAAGGCCTTCTCCTGGCTGGCCGGGAAGCCCGTGGCCCACGTCATCGAGGGGGCGCGCGTCCCGGTCCTCATCCCCTCCCGGGTGGAGCGGGCCGAGGACAAGCTCCTCTCCATCGCGCTGGGCCTGCTCTCGTCGGAGATGGAGCGATGACCGCCGCGCCACTCATACTCGTAGTGAATCCGGGCGCCGGATCCACCAAGATCGCGCTCTTCCGCGGGGGCGAGCCGGTCGCCGGGGAGACCCTGCGCCACCCGCCCGGGGCCATCGCCACGCCACGCATGGCCGAGCAGCTCCCCATGCGCCTCGCCGCGGCGCGCGACTTCCTCGGGCGCGCCGCACCGGGGGCACGGCTCGACGCGGTGGTGGGGCGCGGCGGCCTGCTCGGTCCGGTGCCCGCCGGCACGCTGCGGGCCACCCCGGAGATGGCCGACGAGCTCCTGCGCGGGCCGCGCGGGGAGCACGCCTCCAACCTGGGGGTGCCCATCGCGCTCGAGGTGGCGCGGGAGCACGGCTGCCCGGCCTACACGGTCGATCCGGTGAGCGTGGACGAGCTCCTGCCCGAGGCGCGCGTCACCGGCCTCGCCGGGGTGGAGCGGCGCAGCTTCGCCCACGCGCTCAACATCCGGGCCACCGCGCGCCGGCACGCGCGGGACTGCGGGCGCCCGCTCGGGGAGATGCGGCTCGTGGTGGCCCACCTCGGGACCGGGGTGTCGCTCGCGGCGCTGCGGGACGGGCGCATGATCGACGTGGTCAACCCGCAGGACGAGGGGCCCTACGCCGGCGACCGGGCCGGCGGCGTCCCCGTCACCGCGGTGGTGGAGATGTGCTTCGCGCCCGGCGCGGAGAAGGCGGCGGTGCGGCGCCGCCTCTTCGGCGACGGCGGGCTCTTCTCGCTGCTGGGGACGCGCGACGCGCGCGAGGCGGTGGCGCGCGCCCGGGCGGGCGAGATGGCCGCGGTGCTCGCGGTGGAGGGCATGTGCTACCAGGTCGCCAAGGCCGTCGGCGCGATGGCGGTGGCGCTCGAGGGGCAGGTGGACGCGGTGATCCTCACCGGGGGCATGGCCCACGACCCCCACGTGGTGGAGCCGGTCCAGCGGCGCGTGTCCTGGATCGCTCCGGTGGTGGTGCTGCCGGGCGAGGACGAGATGTCGGCCCTCGCCGAAGGGGTCCTGAGGGTCCTCTCCGGCGAGGAGGCCGCGAACTAGACGAGCCCGTGGGAGACCATCGCGCTCGCCACCCGCATGAAGCCGGCGATGTTGGCCCCCACCACGTAGTTGCCCTTGGCGCCGAACTCCTCGGCGGTGTTGAAGCAGGCCTCGTGGATGTTCTTCATGATGTGGGCGAGCCGCTTCTCCGTGTACTCGAAGGTCCAGGAGTCGCGGGTGGCGTTCTGCTGCATCTCCAGCGCGCTCGTGGCCACGCCGCCGGCGTTGGCGGCCTTGCCCGGGCCGTAGGAGATCTTCGCGTCGAGGAACACCTTGATGCCCTCGGGGGTGGTGGGCATGTTGGCCCCCTCGCCCACCGCGATGCAGCCGTTCTTCACCAGCATGGCCGCGTCCTTGCCGTTGATCTCGTTCTGCGTCGCCGACGGCATGGCCACCTGGCAGGGGACCTCCCAGATGTTGCCGCCGTGCAGGTACTTCGCGTGCGTGCGGTACTCGACGTAGTCCTTGATGCGCCGCCGCTCCCGCTCCTTCAGCTGCTTCACGAGGTCGAGGTCGATGCCCTTCTCGTCCACGATGACGCCGTTCGAGTCGGAGCAGGCCACCACCTTGCCGCCGAGCTGGTGGATCTTCTCGATGGTGTAGATGGCGACGTTGCCC
>SESG01013232.1_pt1 | contig 25148 bp, 17 predicted proteins | sample 3171421 | NCBI WGS metagenome assembly SESG01 (sample SAMN10866946, study PRJNA518727) | freshwater metagenome | biome: subpolar coniferous forest; feature: holomictic lake; material: water; isolation source: holomictic Lake 227, 6 m and 8 m depth | place: Canada: near Kenora, Ontario | collected...
CCAACCATAATTACATCAGGGTCAGCGCGCAGAAACGAGCGCATAGCCGCGGCAAAATCAAAACCGATTTTAGCTTGTACCTGCACCTGACGCAGGCCGTATTGAGTTATTTCTACCGGATCTTCCGCCGTCCATATTTTTCTGTCCGGTCGGTTAATGTGGTGCAAGGCCGCGTGAAGTGTGGTTGTTTTACCGGAACCGGTGGGGCCGACGCACAAAATCAAACCATAGGGCTTGGAGATAATATCGATCATTCCATTGTAATTGCGCGGCAGCAAAGCCATGTCTTCCAGGGGCATTGTTTCGCCTTTGGCGAGTATTCGCATGACGACATCCTCTACTCCGCCTTGAGTGGGAATCGTGGCTACGCGCAATTCAATTTCATCTCCCCCGGAACGACGGAATTTTATTTTACCGTCCTGTGGCAGCCTTTTTACCGTGATATCCAGATTAGACATGATCTTGATGCGCGAGATAATCGCGGCGCGATAACTGAAAGGAACTGTTTGATAAAGGGCACAATCACCGTCAACGCGGAACCGGATTTCGACATTTTTTTTGCCGATATTGGGTTCGACATGAATATCGGACGCCCGTCGGCCATAGGCATCATTAATAATTTTACTGACAAGCTGCATGATGACGCTATCAGTTTCTGTGACCATGTCGCCTTCTTCATCATCGATTGTTTTGTCTTCATCATCGAGTCTTCCCAAAAGTTCCGTAAAAGTGTGTACATCATCGGGAGAATTGAAAAAGAGGTTGATGAATTTGATGATATCATCAACCAAAGCCACATCGTATTTTACCTGTTTGGTTTTCAGAAGGTTTTCAATGACGTCTCTTTTTAAGACATTGTTAGGATCATCGACTAGAACATGAATGTATCCATCAATCTTTTCCATCGGCACCCAGAGTTCGCGCCGTAAGTATTCTTTTTTCAAGTTTCTAATTAAATCGCCGGGGATAACTGCTTTATCGTTATACTCAATAAAGCGACAACGATAGAATTCTTCGAAAGAATGGCCGATGTCGCTTTTGGATATTTTATACTTGCGCATGAGAAAGTATTCAATTGACTCTTTTTGTTCCCGTGATTCTTCCCAGGCGCTTTCCAAGTCTTCTTCTTTAAGCATATCGCGGGTAATTAAATAATCAAACCGGGTTTTTCGGCGACGCGCAAAACGCTGCTGGTTGAAAAAGGCAACACCAAGCACAATTGCGATTTCCACCGCTAATCCCATTTCATCTTCGGTAAATTTCCCTTTGCCAAACCTTCTGTTGAGAACCTGAATAACACCCATGAGTTGATGGTTGCTGTGAACGGGAGCAGCCAGGATTTGCTGGGTTTTATATCCTGATTTTTTATCCCAGCTACGATCGAAGCTGAGCTCAGGGTCGATCTTTTTAAGTTCAGTTTCATCGTAGGCATCGGCAATATTAACTGTTATACCCGTGTTGGCCACAAAGCCGGCAATACTTTTATTACTGATTGGCAATCGAATTTCTTTGATCTGAGTTCCAGCCAGAAACATAGAGTATATTTCATGACGTGCTTTATCAACAACATAGATAGTTATGGAATGGGCGTTGAAAAGGTTGAGAATTCCGTCTTTTAGATCAACAAGAATTTGTTTGATATTCTGCGCCGCGTGAATGCGATTGGTTACATCCTGCAGATCCTTGCGTATTCGAAGTTTTTCATCAATGCTGGTATCAGATTGCGCTTTTAATGAATCATTCATTACCAAACCTCTTTCATGTTAAAAATCTGTGTTATTCTAACAAGGCTTTATACGAATGTCAATCTGACTCTTTTCAAAAAACTACTTTTAAAAAAGCACCGGCATTACAAGGGGATGCTCTTTCGATCAGCCAGCGGTAACAATTTTGGAAAAATCGGCGATTTTGTGGAAGAGAGCCGATATTTCCGCAAGCAAGGATAAACGATTATGGCGGATTTTTTCATCTTTATCCATAACCATAACGCCATCAAAAAAAGCATCCACCGGCGGGCGTAACTTGGCAAGTTCGCTAAGCGTAAAATTAAAATCATTTTCGGTGATACCTTTTTCCACGCGAGTTTTAATGTTTTCAAAGACTGAAAATAAATGTATTTCCGCGTCGTCTTTAAGAAGGCTCATATCAATCTGGGGATTCCGGAAATCCTTTAAAATATTATCCACTCGTTTAAAGGCGATAGAAATAGGTTCAAATTCAGGATTTTGCCGGAAGGCCTGTAGAGCCTTGATCTTCTCCAAAGCCGAGACTACATCACTTATACCTACAGTTAGAACCGCATCTACTGTATCGTAGGCCAAACCCTGCGCGATAAGCTGATTTTGCAGGCGTCCCTTGAAGAACTCAAGAATGTTCTTTTTAATTTCATCTGCCGGTTTTTTTAATACTTCCTTAAATAATGAAATACTCTCATCGATCAGAAAATCCAGTGTCAGTGGATAATGCTTGTCCAGAATGATATTGATTATCCCCAGCGATTGACGGCGCAGAGCGTAAGGATCAGCGGTGCCTGTTGGCGGCAGGCCGACACCGAAAAAACCAACGATCGTATCAATCTTATCAGCAATACCGACAATGGCACCTTCATCGCTTTGCGGCAGATCGCCACCGGCAACGATTGGCAGATAATGTTCATAGATTGCTCCGGCAATAACTGGATTTTCTCCTGCCAGAAGTGCGTATTCACGTCCCATAATGCCTTGCAGTTCAGAGAACTCGCCCACCATCAGTGATTCCAGATCAGCCTTGGCTAAAAGCGCTGCCCGGTCGACATTTTTTTTGACGGCCGGCTTTACTTGTTGCGCGATTTTTACTGCCAGTTTGCGGAAGCGCAATACTTTTTGATGTGATGTTCCCAAAAGGGTGTGAAAGACAACTTTTTTGAGAGATTCGACGCGGCTCTCCAAAGGCACTTTCCGGTCTTCCTCAAAGAAAAATGAAGCATCGGCCAGACGAGCCCGTAGCACCCTTTCGTTACCGCGTGCCACAACGGCCAGATCACGCGCTTTTGTATTGCTGACCGCGATAAAGTAGGGCAGCAGTTTGCCCTCGTTATTAATGACGGGGAAGTATTTCTGATGCGAAATCATGGTGGTGGTGAGCACTTCTTTGGGAATTTTCAAATAGTCCTCATCAAAACTACCGCGGATAATCACTGGATATTCCACAATAAAGCTTACCGTATCGAGCAGGTCTTCGGTATAGAATATTTTGCCGCCAATCTCGGCTGCCGCTTTTTGCGCCTCTTCCAGAATCAGTTTTTTCCTTTCCGCCTGATCGACAAGGACATAATTTTGTCTGGCCTTGTTTAAGTAATTCTCAAAGCCGGTAACTTCAAAAGGTTCCGGGCTCATGAACCTGTGCCCGCGGGATGTGTTGCCACTGGCGATATCTTCAATTTTCAGGGGGACAACATTGCCGGCATAAAGAGCCAGAATCCAGTGCAGAGGGCGGGCAAAGCGCAGATCATAATTGGCCCAGCGCATTGATTTTCTAAAAGGTATAGCCAGCAGGAAATTGGTCAAAATTTCCGGTAATAGGGAAGCTGTTGGCTTTCCGGCAATGGTCTTGCGCGCGCCCAGGTATTCGCCTTTGTCGGTGACAATAGTTTCCAGTTGGGAGATCTCCAGTCCCTGTCCCTTGGCAAAGCCCAGCGCAGCTTTGGTCGGATGACCGTTTTCATCGAAGGCGGTCTTTTTGGCCGGCCCCAATTTTTCTATCGTCTGATCTTCCTGTTTTTGCGCCACATCAGCAATGTAGAGAACCAGGCGACGCGGTGTGGCCATACATTTAATGCCTTCAAAGGGAATCATTTTTTCCGTAAGATATTTGCGGATGATATCTTCCATATCGCCTACGGCTTTGGACAAAAACCCGGCGGGAATTTCTTCGGTGCCAATTTCAAAAAGCAGTTCGCTTGTCATTTCTTCTCCAAATTATTATTCTTTAAGAGGGGATAACCCATTTCTTCACGTTGTTTTAAGTAAATCTCGGCGCTGAGTCGCGCAAGATTTCGAACCCGGCCGATATAACTGGTGCGCTCCGCGACACTTATCGCTCCGCGGGCATTAAGTAAGTTGAAGGCGTGGGAACACTTCAAGCAATAATCATAGGCGGGCAGGGCTAAACTCTTTTCGGCGATGCGCAGGGCTTCCTGCTCGTAAGTATCAAATAGTTTGCGCAGCATAGGGATGTCGGCAATTTCAAAGTTATACGTGGAAAATTCCACTTCGCCTTTGTGGTGAACATCACCGTATTTGATTTTGTCTGTCCACTGCAAATCATAGACATTGTTGATGCCCTGTATATACATGGCGATGCGCTCCGTGCCGTAAGTCAGTTCGGCGGAAACCGGATGAAGATCAAAGCCTCCCACTTGCTGGAAATAAGTGAATTGGGATATTTCCATTCCATCGAGCCATACCTCCCAGCCTAGCCCCCATGCGCCTAGTGTCGGAGATTCCCAGTCATCCTCAACAAACCGGATGTCGTGATCGAGAGGATCGATACCAAAACTCTTCAGAGAGTTCAGATAGAGTTCCTGAATATTAACCGGTGACGGTTTCATAATCACCTGGTATTGGTAGTAGTGCTGAAGACGGTTGGGGTTTTCGCCGTAGCGTCCATCGGTAGGACGGCGTGATGGCTGGACATAGGCTACATTCCACGGTTCCGGCCCCAGTGCGCGCAGACAGGTGGCGGGATGAAAAGTGCCGGCGCCGACTTCCATATCGTATGGCTGTTGAATTATGCAGCCTTGAGAATGCCAATATTGTTCAAGGGCAAAAATTAATTCCTGAAATGTCACAATTTCCTCCTTGCTATTTGTTCCGATAAACAGGTGTGTAATACCAAGTTGCTTTCAAAAAAATAAACTATGCTTTTTTGAAAGCTTACTTGGTATTATGCCCGGTAAATCAACCTTTTAATGTTTGGTAGCTACTTGGTATAACTAGCATGATAGCCGGGCAGTGTCAATATGAAAGGGGGAAATAGCCAGTAGTCAGCTCTTATTATTTCATTGACATTCATGGTTGTTCCTTATACTTACTCGTATAAATTTAAGGAGGTTTTAGCTATGAGATTGAAGGACAAAGTGGCAATTGTGACAGGATCAGGACGAGGTATTGGTGAAGGCATTGTTTTACGCTTTGCTGAAGAAGGCGCAAAAATTATTGTCAATGACGTCAATGAGGCGGACGCAAAAAGCGTTGTGGAAAAGATCAAAGCCAAAGGTGGCAAGGCTGTGGCCGTTGTTGGCTCGGTAGCCTCGCGGGAAACGGTACAGAAGATGGTTGATACTGCCGTTAAAGAATTCGGCACAGTTGACATTATCATCAACAACGCGGGCATTACTCGTGACGTTATTATGCATAAGATGACCGATGAACAGTGGGACCAGGTCATAGCCATTAATCTTACCGGTGTGTTCTACGGTATGCAGTGCGCGGGCAGGGTCATGCGGGAGAAAGGCTATGGAAAAATCATCAACATTTCATCAACCAGCGCGTTGGGTAATGTCGGACAGGTCAACTATTCCGCCTCCAAGGCCGGTGTAATTGGTATGACCAAAACAGTGGCCAAGGAAATGGGGCCAAAGGGCATTAATGTTAATGCCATCGCTCCGGGCATGATCTGGACAGATATGATGAAGAGCATGCCGAAGGAGACCCTTCAGCAAATGGATGCCATGTTGCCATACATTGTTCCGCTTAACCGGAAGGGATCGCCGCTGGATATTGCCAATCTGGCACTGTTTCTGGCCTCTGACGAGAGTTCATTTATCACCGGACAGGTTATATTCTGTGATGGCGGCATGAAAATCTAGTAGTTGGTATTTTCAGATTTGCAATTAAACAGGCAACAGGCTGTTGAAAGGATCAACTGCCTGTTGCCATAAATTTTACACTAGGACATGGGCAAAACCGTGTGTAGATCAGCGTACCACGCAATCATTATTTTTTGGTCCCCCGCCATCCTTTGGGGCATCCCCGACAGATACGGGCAGGGTGAAATCAATACCCGGATTCCCTGGTAAAATTACCGGTATCGATGTCCCAGACGCCACGTAAGCATACTGACCGGCGGTGTAAGTCTGGGAGCCGCCACTATTGGTGACAATAATGCTTCCTGCCGCTACAAAAAAATACACTCCGTTCGGCAGCGATCCGCAGTTATTCTCGCAAATCTTACACTCGTAGGTGGTGCCCCGGACGCCTGCTACCGCGGTTTCCGTCATCAACTCATAGCTCTCCTGCGATCCTCTCTTCCCTATCAGTCCTGTTATCGCGTGTATTCCACCTTTAATCAAAACAAAAAAGCCCTTGTCTTCTTTTGGTTTGGCTTGATCAAAGTTGTACTGGGATACCTTGAACTGCGTGTTCGGGCGCAGAGTCATCTCGCTATTGTCGGTGAACTTGATCCGTGCATAGGTCTTGTTCTCGGTTGCCAGTATATCTCCCTGCTCAACGGCAGAATTTACGGACAAGACCCTTGTCGTGCCATCCGTCTTTTTTGCAAACAGCGGCCCGCTCAAATGCGTAACACGCGCTATCGTTGTTGCGGCAAAGGATACTGTGCAAAAAACCAACAACAAGGATAGCAATACTACACTAATTGCAGTAATTTTTAACTTTGGGCTCTTTTTTCTTATCATCGTTTGTTTGTTCCCCACCTTCCTTTTTCTTCTTTTTAAGTTCCTCTTCCTCTTTGTCTGTCGTTTCCACCGTTGCTATTGTTTCTCCATCAGTTGTCTTTAGTGCGATTATCGTATCGGTGGTAGCAGTCGCGTTGCCTGTGTCCCCTGTGTCGGAAGAACCCGGATTATTCAATCTGTCCGTCCACACTATCGTGCCATTCGGGGCGCTCACCCTGCCTTCTTTCCCAATAATACTGCTACCGGCCTTCAGGGTAATATTTCCATTTGTGGACTCGATGTTTCCGTTGATCGTAAGGTCATCAGTCCCACCGCTTGCCGCGGCCTCCAATAATATGCTGCCGTAGGCTTTAACGCCACCTAAGCCGATCGTCAGAGGGCTGTTGGCGATTATGGAAAATTTACCTCCTGATTGAAAATTGCTTGTTACTTCACCAGTAGTAGTGATTGCTCCGATGTTCTGCAGAATGATATTTCCTGTACCGCCGTTGCGAAGTCCGCTTACGGAGAGAACGCCGGTGTTGTCAATTTGGATATTGTTTAAGGTGGTATTAACGGCACTGAGATTGCTCACGCCGGTCATGAGCGGGTCGATGCCGCTACCGATGCCATTGACTGCCTCTGCAAAAAGAGATGCCGCCGTTATGCTTCTTGCGCTTCCCATGCCGTTGATGATCGCGCCGCTGGATTTGAGGGTAACAGTCCCCGTGCCTGCATCGATTAGTCCGTTCAGCGTCATATCACTTCCCGTGTTCATGGTAAAATTGAAGCCGCTACTCAGTGTCAGGTTGTTGCCGGAAAAAGTGTATGGAATATCGCTTGAAGAAAGCCCACCCTTGGCGGTTCCGATCGCGGTGTTAGACATTGTCCCGCCGCTGCTTGCTGTTAATGTGTCGGAGTAAAGAGAGAAATCGGTAATATGTGTCCCACTGGAGAGATAGACCGAAGCGGCCTTCACGGTATCTCCGGAAATGTAGGCAAGAAGGGAGCGTCCTTCCAAAACGGAACCGCCGGGAAGAGCAAAGTAATAAAAGCCGTTGGCTCCCGTTGAAGCCGTTGCTAAAAGTGACCCATTGACCGCTGTTTGAATGGTCTTTCCCGCCTCGGTCACATCAACTTTGCCGGAAAGAATCTGTGGCGTTCCAGTAAACTGCCATGATAGATACGGGTAGGATATGCCCTCCACGATGCCCCAGGTGCTGGTGAAATTCCAGTTCCCATCAGTTTGCGGATAGGAGGCTTGCTTCATCATATTTTCAGTGGTCAGACCTGTACCTCCGGCGCTGTTTGGTTGGCCGGAAGTATTTATATCCCAGAAACTGCTGGTGACCCCATCTCCACTATTTTCACCAACAAGGCCTCCGACATAACCGGTTCGCGTTCCCGTTACCGCCCCCGTGCTGTAGGTATTGCTGATAGTGCCAGAATTATACCCCACCAGGCCGCCTACGCCACGTGTTGCATTTGCTCCTGTTCCGGTTCCCTTTACCGTTGCTGTGCTGTAGGAATTGGTGATTTTGCCACTACCATTATCCCCGACCAGACCGCCGACTTCACCAGTATCGATTCCCGTTCCCGTTCCAGTTCCAGTTACCGTACCAGTAGTGAAGGAATTGCTGATCGTGCCGGAATTTAATCCCACCAGACCGCCTGTATTGTGTCTGCCGGTTATATTCACATCCACCATCCCAACATTCCTAATAATGGCAGAATTTCTAGTGTCTCCGAACAGGCCGACATAGTAGTTTGTGCCGCTATCGGTACGGTTGATATAGAGGCCGGTAATGGTGTGGCCGAGGCCGTCAAATGCCCCGTTGAATGTGCCGGGGAAGGGGGAACCGCTGTTACCAATAGGCTCAAAGCCTGCGCTGCTGTTCCAGCCACTGGTGGTAGATGCATCTATATTGCTCCCCAGAGCGTAGTTGCGTGACAAGAAGCCTTTCATCCCCTGGAGATCAGTGCCGGTGGTGCTGCCTACTGCACCCAGGCTGTTGATGACGGTGTAGTTGATAGTTGTGCCGTTATTCCCAAGTTTGGTGCTGAAGTTGTTGCCTGCTGGCAGATTGACCGGAGCGTTAACTGAATACGTTGCGGTGTTGTCCTGAGCAACTGCACCCTGGCCGTATAGCAGCGCCAGTTGTGCAGTACCAGAGCCTTTGAGCGTCGAATTGATGTTGATATTGCGATAGGCGTTGAGTGTGAGAAGGTGGTTGATCCAGCTTACGGTGTCGTTGACAAAGATATCTCCGTTTGTACCTCCGCCTGCTGTGCCGTAACGATCTGTGATGGTGTTTGTACCTGATTCGGTATGGATTGTGATGTTGTTGTCGACAAGCAATGAAGACAGGTACGTGCCAGTGATGTTGCCAGCAGTGGCTGCTATAGTGAAGTCGTACGGGTCAATCAGCCAGTTACCGCCATTTGTCTTGACTCTAATTCCATTCAGGTCAACTTTTGCTGCCGATGTTTCGATAAAGCCGCCACTGCCGATGCTTCCATCACCCTGGGCTGAGAGAAGCCCTCTGCCGGTGAGTGTGCCGCTGATTTGGCCATCTTCAGCCGTCATGGCGATAATCTTACCGCCCTTTGTGCCATCGGCGCTGATGACGCTGGTATCCGCAAGTTCAATTGACTTCGTGGCTTTCAGGTAAATCCGGCCGCCTTCTGACACGGCGCTGTTTGCATTGATAATGCCCTTCTGTGATATCAGGCCGCCGTAAATCCCCACTTTGCCGCTCTCGGCGACTATCTGGCCCAAGTTCACCGCCTTGTTCGCAGGAGCGCTGACGACGACGGAGATGTCGGGATCGAGGGAATCGACAAGATACACGCTATGGCCTGCCGCCAGGGTTACATCGCCCTGAGGAGAGCTGATAATCCCGCTGTTTTCGATATCCGGCGCGATCAGGAAAACCTTCCCGCCTGTGGGTGTGGTAATTGTTCCCTGATTTTCAATAGCACCGGCCACGGTACCGGCGGTGAAGTTGTATTTTCCCGCCAGAAAATCCTGATTGCTGAGGTTCAGAGTGGAGGCAACAAGCCCGTTCACATCGATTCTTGCGCCCTGGCCGAAGAGTATGCCGTTGGGGTTAATAAGGAAAACCTTGCCATTGGATTGCAACAGGCCGAGAATCCGGGAGGGGTCCTGGCCGATGACCCGGTTGAGGACGGCGCTGGAACCATGTTGTTGGATAAAGCGGACGGCCTCATTATTGTTGATTGAAAAGCCCTGCCAGTTGATGATCGCGTTGGGGCTGTTGGTGATGGTGAGGTTGTTGCCCTGGGTATTAAAGCTTGCCTGTCCGTTTGCAACCTGCTGTCCGTTCGGAAGGGCAAAGACATTGCCCGCGCTGAATAAAATTAATGTGACTACATAAACAATCTTACAGGCAATCAGGAAAAGCCTCTTTTTTCTGCACGGATTTGCTTTCATATCAAGCTCCTTTACGATTTTTTAAAACATAAAACTTGCCGACAAATGCCAGGCACTGCTCCATCTTGCTGTGTCTTCATCAGGGGGATCAACCACAAAGCCGCAATCAACCGAAATGGAGAATCTTTTGCCGTCAGTTATGCGCAAGCCGGTACCAATGCTGGCAATTTGTGTGCTGACTGTTTCTCCCGGCAAAGAATTATTCCGGGAAACATACCCTCTGTCATAAAACACCAGCAGGCGAGACTGAAAAGCACTGAAATTAAGCAACTTGCAAATATCCGGAGAGTATGTCTCAAAACTCCCTGAATATCCCTGATCGTTGGAAAATGCCCGCTCTGAAAATCCACGGACGGAGGTCGCTCCGCCAATCCCATACTGCTCGCCCGGCACAAGCCGATCACTGGTATATTGCCCGTTAATCAGCATACGCGCCTGCCAGTCAGCGCCAGGGGCGTAAGACAGGTTTGCCCCGTAACGAAGAATATTATAACTCCGTGGTGCGCCTGCACGGGCCTCTTCAAAATCGATAGCGTTGTCCCGACCATCCCAACTGCCCGCGAGATTCTGTATGTCCATCAGATAGAAGCCGGTATTGATTTGATCAAAATTCAATATACCGGAGTACGTCAGGCTGACCGGATGAACCGTTACATTTTTGCCCAGTTGAGTCCCCAGAAAATCAACGTTGTTTTCATAAGCCCGGTAATCCAGGCCGAGTGTCACTTTATGCTCGTAGATGCCGAATCTTGTGAGGTTCTGATTATAATGTATCCCTAAAATTGAACCCTTGCCGCTTACGTTCATATTATACGCGGCGGCGCTTATCGTGCCGGAATCCACATTCGAATATGCGCCGATCAGGTCTAAGGATGACCCTAGTGAATAAAACGGCACCCGGTAACCGAGGCTGTAAATACTGACACGATCAATTTTTTCCGGTGCGGTAATATACTGCAACGTCAGGAGATGATCCCGGTTGAAGACATTGGCATGCTGCAGAAGGAAGCCCATGCGAGTATGACCGGTTTCCCTAGTACCCGTGTTATCTGCCGTTATGCCTAACTTCCATGGTTTTTCATCCTTCACCGTCAATATCGCGTCAGTTTCGTTTTCCTTGTCGCTATTTTTTAATTGCAGGTTTGTTTTTTTTGCGGGGTTTTCGTTCGAAAGCTTGAGGCTTCGAGATACGGTATTAATATTAGGAGTCTTTCCCTGACTCAGCCCCGGCAGACTGCGAAGGATATTTTCTTTCTCAAAAAAACTATTCCCTTCTACAGTGATTTGCCCTATGCGAGTCTCCATGACTTTCAGGCTAACAACGCCTCTTTCCAGTTCCTGCTCGGGCAGCGTCACCATGACCATGGAATAGCCCTGATCGTGGTAGGTTTGTTCCAGCGCCTCCAGGGCTTCCTGCACAGTACCAAAATCTTTCGCTTTGCCGGTGAAGGGGGCAAGCAGTTTTTCAATCTCTGCACTATCGAGAAGGGTATTCCCCTCAATCTGGAAGCGACTAATATCAAACCGAATTACTTCATCCGGCTTTTCACCGGCAGCATAAGCCGTTATAGCTATAAAAATGAACAGGACGCATAGCATGAATTGTAATGACCGAATTAGCATAAGATTCTCACTTTACGGTAAATTTAACTACAACTTGCGTTGGTGAAAGTTTTAGCATGTTTTTATTGAAAGTCAACAATAAAAACCAATAAAATCAGCAATAAAATAGAACAAAATTGTTCAACATTTGTGAAGTCGTAAAAAGCCGAAAAGCCGTTATACAGAAGGAGACTGTGTCGCAATTCTTATTTGTCATTGCGAGTTCACGGCAGTGAACGTGGCAATCTAAATATTATCAATAGTTTAGGAGATTGCTTCGCTCATTACATTCGCTCGCAAAGACATTGCGACACATTCTCTTCGCGGGAATGACAAAAAAGGCAAAAGCGACTTTTTACGAGGCCATCAATATTAGCGTTGTTATAAATAATCTGGTTTACTTGTCTATCTAATTGCGGTAATGAATTCCCACTGCCGCAAGCGACGGAAAATTTGCCCCCGGAGAGATTTTAAAGAAGGTTAGCATGAATTTGTCAAAAATCAGCAGAGATACAAAAAGTTGCAAAACAGCCTTGCCGTATTTTTTTAAAGGCGGTTCGATCGCGATTCTTGCTGTTCATGGTTATAATGGATATTCCAGAGATCTTCTTTATGTCGGTGAAATGTTGAACAAACAAGGGTTCACCGTTTCGATACCGCGCCTTCCCGGTCATGGTACAAACGCTGCTGATTTTCATCAAACGAACTTTCAGGACTGGCTCAGGCATATTTCGGACTGCTATTTTAATTTAAAGGCAGAATATGATACCGTATATTTGCTCGGTTTTTCTATGGGTGGATTATTAACATTGCTGCTGGCTTCCCGATTTAACATAGAACGAATGGCGTTGATTTCTCCTGCAATCATCAATTTGCAATGGACAATTAAACTCACGCCTTTTTTGAAATACTTTGTTAAAAAACAGAAACGGGACTGGAAGGATATATCAACTGAGCCGGACAGAATTTATCTGGCACAGGAATATTGGCGTTGGCATTATATCCAAATGGGAGCGGAACTTTTAAAACTACAGAATCTCACCAAAAAGAGGATGCCTTTTGTTTCCTGCGATACGATGATCATTGTTTCTAATAAAGACGAATCAATACCTGTCCGGGTGGCTGATTATATATTCAGTAAAATATCATCGGCAATAAAAAAGACAGTCGTATTAGAGAACAGTCCGCATTGCTCGACGGACGGCCCCGAAAAAGAATTAATAGCCGACTATCTGGCGAAATGGTTTAAAAAAGAGATATGATTACGCTCTGTTAAAATGTCGCTTTTGCCCTTTTTTGTCATTCCCGCGCAGAGACTGCATCACAATCATCCTTTGTCATTGCGAGTTCACGGCAGTGAACGTGGCAATCTCTGTGATCTCGATTAGAAAAGAGATTGCTTCGGTCGTTACTCTCCCTCGCAAAGACATTATGGCGCAGTCTCCAAGTCCGGAATGACAGCAGGGGAACTTTTTACGAGTTCATCATAATTGATTCATTCTTTTTAATATACCGGAAACATCATCGGTAATTATTATGTCCGAAACACCGGCGATCAAATCAAACTGCCTGTCTGTATTGACTGTCCAGAAAGCAATCTTCCTGTTAAACATTTTTAAAATCCACAATATGAAATAAACTATATATTTGTTGGCAAGATCGAAAATATTCACAGGAAGGTTTAAGTATTCAGGCTTAATTCTTATTATACCCTTGATGATGTTGGTAATTCCAATGCCTGCGTGCTTTTCGCCAAGTAACATGCCGATTGTCACCTGGCACTCTTTAAAATATGGAAGCAGGGTATGCTCAAAAGATGAAACAATCAGGTTTTTTCTGTCCAGATACTTAAGCAGCATATCGCATATTACAGGACAGTCAGCAGGAGTAAGTGTTTCCTCTTTTAATTCAATATTGATAAATTTATCTGACGGCAGAAACTTCAGGAATTCTTCAAGCTCAGGGATTCTCTGACCATCCCCGATATTAACCTTTTTTAGATCAGTAAGCGACATCACTGCGACTCTGCCGCTTTGTTTGGAAACGTTGTCGATCTTATCATCATGAATTATAATGTAAGAGCCATCCCCGCACTTCTGCACGTCACATTCTATTCCGTCGGCCCCGGCTTCAAAGGCCTTGCCAAAGGCAAGCAGGGTATTTTCCGGATATTTCGCGCGGTACCCACGATGCCCCAGGACTTTTACTTCACTACTCATGAGCCTCGCCTCGTTTAACAAACATCATTGAAATAAGCGCCAGCAGAAAGAAAAACGCTGAGAAAAACAGGAGTGACACATAGCCCTCAGGCTTTGCACCGCCTGCCGTGAACACATCAATGCCTATACCGGCCAGAGGCGGTGCAACGATGTTCGCGGCCTGCGAGGAAAAATAATAAAGACCCGTATACCCGCCGAGCTTTGCCGGTGTTGACATATCAACCACCATCGGCAGAGAATTAACATTAATGAAAGCCCACGCGCATCCTGCAAGCGAAAACAAAATCGCCAGCGCAAGAAATGCCTTGAAAAAAGTGGCTACGATAAGAATAAACATGAGGAAAAATATGCCGATACGAATAGCTTTATTCCGGCTGAACTTTGTGCCGATGAGCCCCGCGGGTATTGCCGCGATTATGAAAAACAGGGAATAGAACCCGAGAATCATAGCGCCGGTGCTTTCCTTCATGCCCAGATAGAATTTAGCGTAGCTTGTAAAAAAAGTCTCGAGCGCATTAAATCCGACAAACCAGCAGAATATCGCGATCAGAACTGCAAGTAAGCTTTTCTCCCCCTTTACTACATCCTTCAAATTATCCATCAGTTCGGAAAATGTTTTTTTCAAAGAAACAGCTTCGGCCTTGCCGGCTTCATTTGGCGTGTAGGAATCATCTTTGATAAAAATAACAACAAGCATACAGGCGATAAACATGAATATGCCGGCGGCAATAAACGGGTAGGATATATCTTTATCATAGAGTGGTTTTCCTGCAAAATAAACAAGAAGAGCGCCCGCTCCTCCCATGAAGTTAATAATTCCATTAGCGTGACTTCTGTATTTTGAAGGTGTTATGTCCGGCATGAGAGCGATCACCGGCGTTCGATAGAGAGCCATTGCCAGGTTCATGAATATGACCGTAAGCATCATAAGGCCGAGCATTTGAGTTTTATTAGCAAAAGGAATCAAGATGAAGAATATCATGGCCAGGGGGGCTCCCACCAGTATGTATGGCCTTCTTTTGCCGATCTTTGTGTTCGTGCTGTCGCTTAACGCTCCGAGGAAAGGCAGCAGAAGGATGGCAAAAACGTTATCAATGGTCATGATTGCTCCCACAAGCGAAAAAGGAAGCTGGAAAGTCTCTCTGAGAAAGACCGGCAGATAGGCATTATACATTGCCCAGATCATTGATACTCCGAGGAACCCGAACCCGAGAAGAAATGTCTTGCTCTGACTGAACTTAAGCTTTTTATCCATGATTAATCTCCTTTTTTCTGTATTAAAATATACCCACGATTTCAGATATTTTTTATTTGTTGAAAAAGACAATATATTATCAAAATTTAAAAAACCAGCACTATTTGTGACGTGATTTACGACACCTTCACTTCTTCCAGACGAACCAGACCTTCTTTGTTCAGCACTACGCGGATGCGGTCGAAATGGATTATCTTAACTCCCTTCGCGTCGGCGTAAGAATATTTTATAACCATGTTCATGTGGTAAACACGCGAGCAGACGGAAGTACGGATCTGTCCTGTAGCCGGATCTGCAAACGGGTATTCCACGCAGGAATCATCGGCCTGGGTGACGAAATCCTTGATATTGAAGCGCATGATATCTTTAAGATCTTTGCGGCGGTCATGAGACCCGAGTATCTTTTCGGGGTAGAGGGCTATTTCTTTTTTATATTTAAAAACGCGTTCAGGCTTCCCGTCCTCATCAATGGAGGTAATATTGTCTATCTTACGTATGCGCGAGATATCCGGCGGTACAGCGGCAGTCGGAATAAAAGTAAAAGCCTCTTTGAGCAGGCCGATTTTTTTAGAATTGCACGGGTCCATAATCTTTATCTCCCGGTCGGATAACCAGCGCGTCAAATTCCTGGAAAAAAGGAGTTTGAGCCAGTCTTTGATGCGATCCTTAAAAATATAGCTGATGACAATTATCAGCACAAAAGGCACGCTGTTCATGGTGTAGCGGTTTTGGGCGTAAATGGTGGCCAACACCGCAAACAGCATGGCCAGACCTGCAGCAAGCCCGAAGAGCACCTGAGTGAGCGTATGCGATTCCTCCAGCTCCGGCTTGAGGTAAAGTACGCTGGACATGAATTTTTTGAGCACGCCGCGTCTGTAGATGATGACCTCGTTACTCTCGCCCTCCTTGAGGACGGACGGGTAATTCATTGCGGCGCGGTAGCGAGTCTGCGCCACGGCAAGATTGGTCAGTTCCTTTTCCACATTTTCAAAAACTTCCAGAGCGGCCTTATTCCGGCGCAGCACCACAAGCAGGGAGGTAAGGTATTCCTCCATGATCAGGCTCAGATACTCGTCAAAGAAATTAAAAGCTTCTCTCAGCTTTACCGGTATGGCAGGCTCCATAACTTCTGACTTGAGCGCGTTTATCTCGTCTCCCAGATATTTTAATTCCTGAAGAAAGCTCTCCAGCCCCTCGACGGCGAAGAGTCTCTTGCCCTGCTCCTGTGGCGGTGGGATATATTTTTCCAGTTCCGCCATAAAGATCATCACGTGGTCGCGGATCTCAGCCCTGATAACGCAGCCCAGAAGCTTAAACTCATCGTAAGCAAGTTCCACAAGGGCGGTGTCCTTAGAGCCTTCGAGAATTGTGGATAGTGTCGCCTTCACCCTGTTTAGCGGCGAAGTGCGCAGTTTGGGATCACAAAGTTTGGACAGGCTTATCTTAGGCGTTTTGAAGCGGATATAACGCTGATTGTTGTTGTAAAAATCTTCCTTACTGTAGGTGTTGGGGCCGATGTTAAGCGAGCGTGGCACAAAGAAATAGCTCTCCAACTCATAGGTCGTGCGGGAAGATTGAGGCAGATCCATGTCCAGCTTGATCTCGAAGCGATGCCGATCGTGCATCCTGATTTTGGAATCAAAAATATCGTTACGTTCGTCAATCATAGCATTTAATACTTTTGATAAAGCATTGATTTTTCATGGTCGAACTATAAGAAACTCGGTCTTGTATGTCAAGTAAATCTTAGCCTCAGCTCCCCCGATGAGGGTATTATTTAACTCCTGTTGGAATTATTCTATTGACAGACTCCAAAGCCTTTTTTATACTCCACCACTAAATCTCGATGATTATCGGTTGTGGCAAGTGCAAACAAACAAGGAGAATCAAAATGCTTAATTTCGTATTTCAAAATCCGACTAAAATTATTTTTGGTAAGGGGTCCATTAGTCAAATAGCCGGGGAAATTCCCAAAGAAGCCAAAGTGCTGATTACCTATGGCGGTGGCAGTGCTCTGCGTAATGGTGTTATAGCTGAGGTCAAAACAGCTCTTCGTGGTTATGGAATTACAGAGTTTGGCGGCATCGAACCGAATCCGGAATATGAGACAATCATGAAGGGAGTGGCGCTGGCACGCGAGAAGAAAATTGATTTTCTGCTGGCAGTTGGTGGCGGTTCGGTAATCGACGCAACCAAGTTTATGGCCGCCGTCATTCCATTTCAAGATGATCCGGCACGTTTGCTGGAAAATGCCGGCAGTGCTATTGTCCAGGCGCTGCCTATTGGAGTTGTTGTGACGTTGCCGGCAAGCGGTTCGGAAATGAACAACCGTGCCATCATTTCGCGCAAAGCACTCAGGCACAAACGTGCGATCATGAATCCATTTTTGTTTCCCCGATTTGCCATACTGGATCCCACCAAGACCTACACTTTGCCGGTTAGACAAATCGGCAATGGCGTGGTGGATACATTCGTTCATGTTTTGGAACAGTATATGACTTATCCGGTTTGCGGAACAGTTCAAGATCGTCTGGCCGAAGGATTGTTGCAAGTAATTATCGAAGAGGGGCCCAAAGCGCTCAGTGATCCTCAGAATTATGATGTGCGTGCCAATCTGATGTGGTGCGCGACGATGGCGCTAAATGGACTGATTGGCGCTGGTGTTCCCCAGGACTGGGCAGCGCATCGGATCGGCTATGAACTTACAGTTTTGTATGGAATGGATCACGCTCAAACGCTTGCTGTTCTAGTGCCGGCCATGTTCGAAATTCTGGAGAGTGATAAGCGGCAGAAGCTTTTACAGTATGGCGAGCGTGTCTGGGCAATAAACAAAGGTAATGATGGCGAACGCGTCGATGCCGCTATTGAAAAGACCAGAGATTTTTTTGAGAAAATGCAACTTCCCTCGCGTCTTAGCGCATATAAAATTACAGATAAATGCATACCGCTGGTAGTGGAACAGCTAAAAGCGCACGGCCTGGTTAATCTGGGCGAGCACCAGAGTGTAACGCCGGAAGTGGTTGAGAAAATATTGGAACTTTGCCTGTAATCTGCATTAATGTCATTAATGCAGATTACAGATTGCTTTCTTTACTTATCAGTCAATGGTCCGGGAATCGACGATAAAATAGTCTGTATCACCAAAGCAGCTTGTGGGAAGACCTTTATGCTGCTCATAAATCAGGGCAACTCGTTTACCGGCAAATTGGTTGACGCGTTTGGCCACTTCCTCATTGCGGATAGTGAACAGGAATTTATCCGGGATGGCGCCGGGCATGGTTACCATAGCCATTTCTCCCTCCCATGTTTTACAAATCCAGCCACTTTTTGAAAGTTTTTGTATATAACCGACACGCTCGCCCTGAGAAAAACTCCAGGAAAGCGCAAGCCAGATATAGAGAATAAAGATGATCACCGGCACCATTAATATACCCGCAATCCAAAATAACAAACGGAATTTACTTTTTTCAGAATTGCCGTCCATGGTAATATCTCCTTTGTTTTAATTTTTCTTTTTAGGCGGAATCCGCACTATTCTTTCTTTGCCTTCCATCATTGATATGGCGTTTTGCGGACAGAAATGCGCGCACACGCCGCAACCGATGCAGAGCTCTTCCTTTCTGCGGGCTTTTTTGTCGTCGTTTAAATAAGCCGCGTGAGTGTGGCAGACCTTAACACATTTTCCGCAACCAATGCAGAGATCGTCGTTCACTACGGATAAGAAACTTGTCGCGTTAGTTACGGGCACTATCATATTATCGACGCCGTTAGCGCAGCAACATTTACAACAGTTACAAATACTTGTTTCATCTTTGCTAGTATCAAAATTTGGATGATAGGCCTTATGTACCAGCCCTGCTTCTTCTGCCCGCTTTAAAACTACCAATGCTTCATCTTTTGTAATCATCCTCGAAAAACCCTGTTCCGATGTAAATCTCGCCGATTTGCCAAAAGTAAAACAGTTTTCCCTTTCATCCGTCTGTTTGCACGGAGTCCCGGACATGTCTTTATGATGTCGGCAAAAGCAATGCCCCAGTGCGATTTCATCAAATTTTTGTATCAACTCCTCTACCTTCTTAGTCGGCACAATTTTGTCAACGGTGGAACCAAGTTCTTCATCGATAATAATTTTGATTTTCTCATTTTTGGGCTTGTTGTCAAAAACAGGCACTGTTCTGTCAACTGCTGGCAAATTCAATAAATGCGGGATAAAGGCATCATAATTTTGCTGGACCATATTATCAAATTCCCCGAATAATTTATCGAATAACAGGGAGATTTCCCTGTTTCTGTCGTTTATCTCAAGCTTGCCCATAAAGGTATATTCAAAAGTCCCCACGTTTAGCAAAGGCAGTAACCTGAAAACCATAATTCCCTTGCTGTTGGGCTGATTAAAAATAACGCCTCTCTTGGAAAGCATAGTTACTTTTTTTAAAATTTCTTCTTCCGATAATCCACTCGATAGCTTTAACTGTTCCATTGTCTGCGATTTTTTTTCGTTGAAAGCAGCAATAAAATCAACTTCATCTTCCATAATAAAATATTTTAGAAGCTGAATAAGAGTGTCGCTAACAGGAACCGGTGTTCCTCCGGCTTTGCTGATGATGTCGCCGGCTTTGCTGTATTTTTCATTAATATTCATATTTATTCCTCCAATTTTTTGTGATTATAGGGGGACTGTTTTTGCTTGTCAATGGATATATTACAATAGTGATAAATCTATTTCACTCTTTGGCGCAAAACAGCGCCAATAGTGGCTTCCCGAGCAAGTGGCAGATAAACCTGATTATCATTATTGGCTTCTTTAAGCTCTTTTCCGCTGACATCAAGCATCAGGCGAGTGTCTATTGGAATTGTGTCATCCGGCAATAAAAGCTCAACCTCATCGCCTGCGGCCAGATGATTGCGAACACCAACTAAAATCCGTTTTTGTACGGGATCATATTGCATCACAGTTCCGGCAAGTTCATGCGTCTGGATATATTTAATTTTCGGGCTGGTTTCATTTATTTTTTCCCCGGAAAAGGCAAAGCCTGTTGTGTAACCACGGTGAGAGATTTTTTTTAATTCTGCAAGCCATTGCGGATTACATTGATAATTATCCGTATTTTGCATCAGAGTATTAAGCGCCTGGCGGTAAGTGCGGGCGACCACTGCCACATAATGAGTTGACTTCATTCGTCCCTCAATCTTGAGGCTCACAACACCTGCGGCCAAAACTTCCGGCAGATGCTCGAGAAGGCATAAATCTTTGGAGCTGAGTAAATAAGTATAGCGTTCATCCTCTTGCAAAACCATCGGATCTGTGGGACGGGTTGATTCGTAAAGCAGATATTCCCAGCGGCACGCTTGAGTGCAATCGCCCTCATTGGCGCTGCGCTGATTGCGGTATGCAGAAAGATAGCAGCGACCGGAATATGCCATGCACATCGCGCCGTGGACAAAAAGCTCCAGTTCCATTTCAGGCACAGCCTTGGCAATTTCGCCTATTTCCCGTAAAGTTAATTCGCGTGCCAGCACTATGCGTTTTACTCCCTGATCGTGCCAAAATCGGACGGCTTCAGCATTGGTAGTATTGGCCTGCGTGCTTAAGTGAATCGGGAGTTGTGGTGCTAAATTCCTAATCAGCCGGATCATTCCCGGATCGCTGACAATTACAGCGTCAACTGGTATTGCGGCAAGTTCAGGAATGATTTCTCTTGCTTTATCCAGATCGGAATTTCTGGCAAATGTATTGACAGCCGTATAGACTTTAACTCCTTTGGTATGGGCATAATGAACACCTCCTGTCAAATCGGCAAGCGACATTTCGGCAGATTGCGCCCGCAGGCTTAACCCGGACACGCCGATATAAACCGCGTCCGCGCCGTAAAGCACGGCTGTGCGCATTTTTTCCAAATTGCCCGCGGGAATCAGTAACTCTGGTTTTTTCACTTCAAGTTCCTTCAAAAGAATTTCTGAAAAATATCCTATCAGAAAAATTGACCTGACACAAATCAAGGTCAGGGTCAGTTATTTCTTTTCATTTTTTTTGAATTAATATAGGCTTGCACGAAATATCGGGAAATAACAACTTTGTATATTAATTGTTATCCAATAAGGAATGTAAAGAATTATGAAAACGTATGATATTATCGAACTGATAGGAAATACTCCTTTAATTAAACTAAGAAACGAAAACATAGTAGCCAAAACTGAATTCCTTAATCCTGGAGGCAGTATAAAAGATCGTGTTGCCCTTGCCATGATAGAAGCTGCGGAACGTGATGGAACACTGAAGCCGGGAATGAAAATCGTTGAGCCTACATCAGGCAATACCGGAATAGGAATAACACTTGTTGGAATTGCTAAGGGATATGAAGTATTTATTGTAATGCCCGAAGGAATGAGTGAAGAGAGAAAGAACATAATCAAAGTTCTTGGCGGGAATCTTATTCTTACCCCGGATAGCGAAAGTATAGCCGGTGCGATTAGAAAAGCAGAAGAACTCGTTAAAAAATTCAATGGATATATGCCGAATCAATTTCAGAATCCCACTAACGCATTGGCTCACTATGAACATACCGCACCGGAACTCTGGAGGCAGGCAGGAAATAAAATTGACGCCTTTGTCTCAGGAGTTGGAAGTGGCGGAACAATTCAAGGGGTTGGTTCATTTCTTAAGCAAAACAGTCCGAGTGTAACAATTGTAGCTGTTGAACCCAAAAATGTATCTGCTCTTCTTGGTCATGAACCTGGTTTACATCAGATACAGGGAATAGGGGATGGATTTATACCTGACATTCTTGATGTTTCCCTGATAGACATAATAGTTGAAGTTACTGATGATGATGCAGTTGCAACAACGCGTGAGCTGGCATCGAGTAATTCTCTTTTATGCGGGACTTCATCCGGGGCAAACATTTGGGCTGCAAGGCAAATAGCCATTGAACATCCGGAATGGGTGATAGCTACTGTGCTTCCAGATAGGGCAGAACGGTATTTTAGCACTGGTTTACTTTGACCGAAAACTACTACTTTGCTGAAAGTGTGTCAATCAAATCTCCATTACAGGCATAGTTTCCGCACTTGTTCCAGAACTTTCAGTGATTTAACTTCCCGTCCCAGAACATGTGTAATGAAGCCGGTGAGCATGTTGCGGGACTCTTTGGCCAGAGAATCGGAAAGCGCGATTAATTTGATTTTGTCCATATCCATTTCCCTGCCCAAAAGCAATGTCCGAACAGTACCTGCCGAAATCGACTCTTCATATCTTTGGGGATTGGCGCAAGTGCCGCATTTGATTCCGCCCTCGCCTGCATAAAAAAAGTAGGATTTACCATTGGTAACAGGCGTTTTGCAGGTGATGCAATGTTTCAACTCCGGCTCAAATCCGGCTAATTTCAGCAGACGGATTTCGAAAAAACGCACGGCTGCCTCTGACGATTTTGAAGTGCCCAGAATCTGCAGAAAGTCCTGTAAAAGTTTAAATACGATTTCGTTCTTTTTACCTTCCGGGCTGAAATTATCGACAAGATCAATGAAATAGGATGCAATCAGAGTTTTCTCCAGATCCTGACGGATGGCGGAATAGTGGTTAATGATATCGCAGGATTCGATGAAGGCCAGCATATCACGGTTTTTGCGGGTGAAGATGATATTAGTCAGGGAAAAAGGTTCAAAGACATTGGCAAAACGCTTTTTGCTATTTTTAGCGCCTTTGGCTATTCCCTGAAGTTTGCCGAATTCATGGGAGTAAAAAGTGATGATTAAATCTGATTCCCCGTAATGAAGTGAGCGTAGAACGAATCCGGTGGTTTTAAAGCTTTCCCTAGCGCCCATCGTACTTGATATCTCCGCCGACGATGGTCAGCACCGCCCGTCCCTGCATTTCCCGTCCATGAAAGGGAGAGTTTTTACCTCGGGAACGAAATGCTTTTACATCAACTGTCCATTTAGCTTGGGGATCAATTACAGTGATATCAGCGTCCGCTCCAGACTTAAGAGTTCCCTTGGGCAGGTTCAGGATGCGTGCGGGGTTTGTGCTCATTTTGGTAATCAATTCCGGCCAGGAGATCACGCCATCGTGGATTAGTTGTAGGCTTAAACCGAGCGACGTTTCCAAACCGCTGATGCCGCAGGCGGCATATTCAAACTCTACCTCTTTATCGGTTCGTCCGTGAGGTGCATGGTCACAGGCAATGGCATCGAGTGTTCCATCGGCCAGCCCTTCTTTAATCGCGGCCAGATCATCAATGGCCCTCAAAGGCGGATTGATTTTAAAATTAGTATCGTAGCTTTGCAGAGATTCATCAGTTAATGTAAAGTAGTGCGGCGCTGTTTCCGCAGTTACTTTAAGCCCTCTTTTTTTTGCTTCACGAATCAGGCGCACGGAACCGGCGGTGCTGACATGGGCGATGTGGACAGATGTTTTAGTGAATTCTGCGATCAAAATATCGCGTGCGACCATTGCCTCTTCCGCTATAGAGGGAATTCCGCGCAGTCCCAGAATTGTGGAATAATAACCTTCATTCATCAAACCGCCGCCGGAGAGATTGGTATCTTCACAATGTGAAATAACCGGCAAGCCCAGTGAAGAGGCATATTCCAAGGCCCTGCGCATCAAGGCGGCATCCATTACAGGTTTGCCATCATCGGAAAGGGCAACAATGCCGGCTTCTTTGAGATCCCAGAATTCAGTCAGTTGAGAACCAGCGGAATCTTTGCTGATTGCCCCGATGGGATAAATATTGGCTAGAGAAGCTTCCACTGCTTTTCTTTTGATAAATTCGGTGATGGAGCGGTTATCGTTAATCGGAGAACTATTAGGCATGCAGGCAACCGAAGTAAACCCACCGGCAACGGCGGCGGCGGCACCTGACGCAATAGTTTCTTTGTATTCCAACCCCGGTTCGCGCAGATGCGTGTGCATGTCAATCAAGCCTGGAACGATGATCATTGAGGCAAGATCAATAGTTTTCGTTTTCCCCGATGATTTGGCATCGAGAGTTTTTGCAAGGCGCGGAGCAATCTCCGTGATCTTTCCATTTTCCAGAAGCACATCAGCGACTGCATCCATTTTTTGGGAAGGGTCAATTACCCTCGCGCCGGTTAACAATAATTTCATTCATTACCTCCGGTAAGCAAGTACAGTAGCGCCATTCGCACGGCCACGCCATTATTGACCTGATCGAGAATTACGGAACAAGATGGATCATCGGCAATGTCCGGCGATATTTCCACACCGCGATTCATTGGTCCCGGATGCATGACGATAACATCTTTTTTAGCAAGTTTTATATTGTTACGGTTCAGGCAATAATGTTGGGAATATTCGCGCAGTGACGGAAAGATGCTTTGATTCTGACGCTCTAGTTGAATACGCAGCATCATCACAACATCGGCATCAACGATAGCATCTTCCAACTTGGTGTGAACTGCAACCCCCATTTGTTCAATATTTCGCGGAAGCATCGTCGCAGGCCCGGCAAGAACTATCTTGGCGCCCATTTTAGATAAACCGTAAATGTTGGAACGGGCTACCCGGCTGTGCATGATGTCGCCGACAATCGCTACTTTCAACCCGGCAATTTTTCCTTTCTTTTCTTTAATGGTCATCATATCCAGAAGTGCCTGTGTGGGGTGCTCATGCGCGCCGTCGCCGGCATTGATGATTGATTGACGCAGAAGTTTTGCCAGAATGTGCGGAGCGCCCGCGGCACTGTGACGAATAACAATAACATCGGGGTTCATGGCTTCCAGGTTGCGTGCCGTGTCGATTAATGTTTCGCCTTTGACCACGGAGCTGGTGGATGCGGAAATATTGATGGTATCGGCGCTTAGTCTTTTGCCGGCGATTTCAAAGGATGTGCGTGTGCGAGTGCTGGCTTCATAAAATAAGTTAATGACACTCTTGCCGCGCAGTGTTGGAACTTTTTTGATTTCGCGGGTGGAAATTTCCAGAAAAGATTCGGCCGTTTCTAA
>SESG01011856.1_pt1 | contig 25129 bp, 22 predicted proteins | sample 3171421 | NCBI WGS metagenome assembly SESG01 (sample SAMN10866946, study PRJNA518727) | freshwater metagenome | biome: subpolar coniferous forest; feature: holomictic lake; material: water; isolation source: holomictic Lake 227, 6 m and 8 m depth | place: Canada: near Kenora, Ontario | collected...
AACGCGATAATACAAGTATAATCAAAATTAAATATTTACTATTGAATGAGATTGATAAGAATGCATGAGGTCTAAAGTATCTCTATCAATTTTGTAATTGGGCGATTCCATCCCTGTACCATGCGATAACCTCACAACAGTCTGCATGATGTTTCCTTCAAATAAAAAAGTGACGCTTCTTGTCGCTGAGGCAAGTTCGCTCATTATTGCGTCAATGTCACGAACCATCAAAAAGCTTGGTTACGATGTCATAACGGCCGATAATGGAGATGCTTGTTTGGAGCTCCTGAATACCCTCAAAATTGAGGTACTGCTTCTTCATACCGGTATACCCGGTAAGAATAGTTTTGAGATTCTCTCTTACGTTCATGATCACTTCCCTGATCTTCCGGTTATCATGATTGCCGACTCGATGTCAGAGAGCGACGAAGCTCAATCGTTTACAACAGGGGCATTCGACTATTTGATAAAGCCGGTTAATGGAGTGAGACTTGAAGTCACGATAAAAAAAGCAATTACTGAGTCGGAGCGTCGCAAGGAGGCAAGCCTTTTTTCCATAGTGGTTGCCAATTGCCCGGTGGCGATTGCCATTACGGATAAAGAGGGGAATCTTGAGTATGTAAACAACGCATTCAGCCGAACAACCGGCTACTCTTTGTATGAAGTAATCGGCCAAAATCCGCGGATATTGAAATCCGGTGAACAGTCGGACAGTTTTTACAAGGAGCTTTGGGATACTATTACCAGCGGAAAGAACTGGCGGGGTGAATTTCACAACAAGAAAAAAAACGGAGAGCTTTACTGGGAGGATTCCGTCATCATTCCGATCATCGATCCAACCTGGGCAATTTCGCATTATGTCAGTATCAAGCAGGATATTTCTTTGCGGAAAAAGGAGTTGGCTGCTTTTTCTGAAAGCGAATGTCGCTTTCAGGAGCTTTCCGATCTTTTGCCGCAGCCTATATTTGAAATGAACATGCAGGGCTTGATTACCTACACCAACCGTGAAGGCTTGGAATCGTTCGGATATACCCAAGAGGATTTTCAAAAGGGCGTGCACAGTTTGATGCTTTTTGCTCCGGAAGAGCGCGAACGAGTCAAGATTAATATGGAGCGCCGTTTGAAAAACCTGCCGTTTGACGATCATGAATATTTTGGACAGAGAAAAGATGGCACCAAATTCCCGGTACTGGTCTATACGGCAGCGATTATCCGCAACGGCATACCGGTTGGCATCCGGGGTATCGTGCTCGACATCACGGCGCGCAAAGAAACAGAGGAGAAGCTGCTGCAGTTGAACCAGACGCTTGAGGAGCGTATTGAGGAGAGAACGAAAAAGCTTGAAAAAACTCATCAACAGATGATTTTGCATGAAAAACTTGCTTCAATAGGCATGCTTGCCGCTGGGATAGCCCATGAACTGAACAATCCTATTAATTTTATCAAGATCAATTTCTCAACACTCAAGGAGGCTATTTCCGATTTTCAGGAAATGCTGAAGGAGTACCGTAGCGTCATCAAAACACTTGAGAAGGGAAATCACCCAGCCATAGAGCTTCAGACGATGCATGATATGGAGAGGACGCTGGCCATTGACACACTCTTCACTGATATTTCGGAGATTTTTCATGAATCGCAACGGGGCTTTGAGCGAATAACGGCAATTATCGCAAGCATGAGGAATTTTTCGTTTCGCCATGCTATTGATGAGCGGGTCATGTTCGACATTAATCACGGAATCCGGGACGCGCTCACTATTGCGCGTAACGAATATCGCAACTGCGCCGACATTGAAACCTCACTTGATGAGCTGCCTCTTATTGCGTGCAATCCCGAGCAGATCAATCAGGTCTTTCTTAACCTGATCGTCAACGGTGCTCAAGCCATAGCATCCCTCATGCGGAGTTCACATGGCACAATCAGCATTCATACCTGGCGTGACAGCAGTAATGTTTACTGTTCAGTCAGCGATGACGGACCGGGTATTCCTCCTGAAGTCAGGGGTCGTGTTTTTGACCCGTTTTTTACGACAAAAGAGCCCGGAAAAGGTACCGGTCTTGGGTTGAGCATCTCTTACGATATTATTGTCAATAAACATGGAGGAACGCTCACCGTTGATTGCCCGGCTGAAAAAGGTTCTGTTTTTACACTTTCACTTCCGCTTGAAATCGTTAGTGCGGTACGCTGAATTTCCCCATTCTTCCTCTCATGCGTATGTAACGTTTTCGAAATCTTTGGTAATCGAGTGAAACATTTTGTTGGTCGCAGTCTGCATGATCATGGACATTCCGGCATTGGTCATGGCGTGGAGAATCTTTTCAGGAACAATCCGGAATGCAGGATAAAGAACAAACCGGACATCAATTTTCAAGTCGAACTGGACTCTGGTTTTGTTGTCCTGTACCGGATGCATGTACATATCGGCAAAGGCTTTCCCTTCAAAAAGATATTTTTCGGGATCTTCAATTTGAGTGGTTACGGGATGGTGTTTCCAGTGTATCTTTTTGCCGACGGTATAGAGCCTGATCGTCTCGTCGGAAAGTTCTGCAGGGTCGGCACATTCAATGTGCTCCGGGAGTTCGACCAGAAGTTCTTCGCTCTGTTCGACAAAAAAAATGACATCGAAGGGGTTATTCTGAGGATCAGTAACACGAAAAAGCCATTTATAGACGTTTTCAATGTTGGTGAGTTCGACACTATGGCAAAAAGGGTTAAAGCCAAGTATTTTTTTCTGGTCTGAAAGATAGGCGGTTGTTCGGTTGAATTCCCCTTTAAATACCCAATCGCCTTTGCTTATTCCTGTCGCATCCATTTCCATTATAGCCGTCCCATAGGTTTCGTATCATTCAAGTACACTGGTAAGGTGTCCTTACCACTTAAAAGAAATGTAAGCAGAATTTGTGACAAACTCTCTTCTCCGAAAGGTTGTCCTTCTCGGAGAGAGTGTGATTACAAGAGCTCGGCCTGAAGGCGTTCGGTCTGGTCATGCATTTTGAGGGCATCGATAACGTCTTGCAGGTCGCCTTGCAGGATTTGCGGAAGGGCGTGGCTGGTAAAGCCGATACGGTGGTCGGTCACGCGAGACTGCGGGTAGTTGTAGGTACGGATTTTGGCGCTTCGGTCTCCAGTTGTTACCATTGAGCGGCGCAGGTCAGCCCGTTTCTGTTGCTGCTCGGCAAGCTGGATGTCGTAGAGTTTTGTTCGGAGCATCTGCATTGCTCTCTCCTTGTTCTGGAGCTGTGAGCGTTGCTCCTGGCAGGCACAGACAATGCCGCTTGGCATGTGGGTGATTCTTACAGCGGTCTCTACCTTGTTGACGTTCTGGCCTCCTTTTCCTCCGCTTCGGTAGGTGTCGAATCGCAGATCTTCGCGGCGGATCTCGACATCGACCTCCTCGGCTTCCGGCAGTACCGCAACGCTAACGGCCGAGGTGTGGATACGGCCCTGCGTTTCGGTGTCGGGGACGCGCTGTACCCGGTGGACGCCGCTTTCATACTTCATGGTGCCGTAGACATCATGGCCGCTGACGCCAAGGGTAATTTCGCGGAATCCCCCAGGCACGGAACTTTCATTAAAGTGCAGGGTTTCACAATGCCATCCCTGGTGTTCCGCATACCGCTGATACATTCTTGTCAGGTCGGCGGCAAAAAGCGCCGCTTCCTCACCGCCGGTGCCTGCCCGGATTTCGATAATGACGTTGCGTGAATCTGCTTCGTCTTTTGGTAGCAGCAGTATTTTGAGTTGCTGCTCAAGTTCAGGAAGTTTTTTCTGCAGTTCGCTGATGTCTGCTTGCACGAGCTCTTTCATTTCTTGATCGTTCTCGTTTTTCAGCAACTGGCGCGATTCATCGAGTTCTGTTTTTGTTGCGGCATAGAGATCATAGGCTTGAACAATCTCCTTGAGATCGCTGTACTCCTTGTTGAGTTTTCGATAGCGGTCCTGATCAACTGCCGCTTTCGGGTCGGCAAGCAGTTGTTCAAGATCAAGATGTTTTTCTTTTATGGATCGCAGTTTGTCGAGCATTGCGTACGGGCGTCAGCCTCAGAAGTTAAAAATATCGTTGAGAAGGATGTACGCGAATAGTGCCAGGAGCAGCGCCATACCGGTCTGCTGGATACGCATCTTGATTTCAAAAGGAATTTCACGACGTATCAGGCCTTCAAATGCATTCAGGACGAACTGGCCGCCGTCAAGTGCCGGAACAGGCAGGATATTGATGATTGCCAGAGAGACGGAAAGCATGGCCAGAAAATAGAGAAAGCTGACGGGACCCTGTTCGGCGCTCTGGCTTGCAATTTTGGCAATTTTGATTGGTCCGCCTACTGATTTTCGGAAGTCTTCCTTGCCGGTGAAAATTTTGGCAAATCCCTGAACGGTCATGGCGCTCATTTTCCAGGTCTGGTTAAACCCGCTGACGATTGAACCTGCGATAGTGAGTTTTCTTCGTTCTTTAGCAATGTTCTGTTTCAGCGATATGCCGATTTTTCCTGATGCGTTTGGCACCACAGTGACAACAAATGTTCTGCCCGCAGAACGGAGGAGTTCCTGCGTTATTTTGCGACCTGGGACCGGCTCCAGATATTGCCAGGTAATGGTGATAGGTCGTGCGGCATGTGAGGAGATGATTCCGACAACCTCTTTCTGATCAGAGACGGGCCTGTCATTAATCATTGTGATGAGGCTTCCTGATTTTAGTCCTGCTTTTTGGGCAGGCATGTTTTCAAGAGTTGCGTCGATCAGTGGCGCAGCGATAGGCCATATGCCGAGACTCTCTGTTTCGTTGATTTTCGACAAAATGTTCGTCGGAGCTGTTACGGTAATGCTTTTTCCATCGCGAAGGATGGTGTAGTTGAGTGACGGCGCAATCATGAGTTCCGGGTCGAGCGCCTCCTCCCAGCTTTGAAGGACTTTTCCGTTTGCCAGTTGCAGCCGGTCGCCGGTTTTCATGCCCATGCGTTCAAAGACCGATCCCTTTTCAACGAAGGCCGGGTTTTTAATGCTTGTCCGGGCCTCTCCGAGCACCAGGGTGATGCCGATAAAGATAGCGGCGGCAAGCATAAGGTTCATTGTGACTCCACCGGCAAGCACAATCAGGCGCTGCCAGACCGGCTTTGCACGGAACTCCCATGGTTGCGGTTCAGTGGTCTGAATATTGGTGTCGAGGCTCTCATCGACCATGCCGGCAATCTTGACATAGCCCCCGAGCGGAAAGACGCCTATGCCGTATTCGGTATCACCGATTGTTTTTCTCCAGAGTCGCTTTTCCAAAAAGTCGAATCCGATATAAAATTTGTCAACCCTCATGCCGAACAGTTTTGCTGTCAGAAAATGGCCGAGTTCATGCGCGGTGACAAGAATGAAGATGGCGACAATGAAAAAAAATATAGAGCTCAGAACATCCATAACGATCCTTTTGGTTCAGTCAGAAAAAAGAGATTTATGCAATAAGTTTTTTTGCCGTGTCGCGGGCCCACCGATCGGCCTGCAGATAGTCATCAAGCTCAACAGGGGTGTATGGCACGTGGGTCTGCATGGTTTTGTCGACTGTTTCGGCAATCTCGATAAAACGGATCTTTTTGTCGAGGAAGGCAGCTACGGCGATCTCGTTTGCCGCGTTGAGTACAGCCGGGTAGGTTTTGCCTGCTTTCAGGGCGTCAAAGGCGAGGCGGAGTGCCGGGAATCGTTCCATATCGGGCTCCTCAAATGTGAGCGTGCCGATTTTTGCTAGGTCAAGTTTCGGGATGCCGCTTTCGCACCGTTCAGGCCATGCAAGGGCATAGGCAATCGGAGCGCGCATGTCGGGCGTGCCAAGCTGAGCCATGACGCAGCCGTCGATATATTCAACCATGGAGTGAATGATGCTCTGCGGATGCACCAAGACACCGATTTTATCGGCCGGCATGGAAAAGAGCCAGTGTGCTTCGATCACTTCAAGACCCTTGTTCATCATGGTTGCCGAGTCGATGGTGATTTTCGCTCCCATTGTCCACTGGGGATGTTTCAGTGCCTGCTGGAGCCCGACGTGTTTCAGCTCTTCGGCCGGGGTGTTGCGGAATGGTCCTCCCGATGCGGTAAGAATGATGCGTACGACATCATCTTTGCGATGTCCCTGAAGGGACTGGAAGATGGCCGAGTGCTCGCTGTCAACCGGCAGGAGCTCCACCTTGTGTTTTTTTACCAGATCCGAGACAAGCTCTCCTGCAACGACAAGGGTCTCCTTGTTGGCCAGAGCTATGTGCTTTCCGGCCTTTATTGCGCTGACGGTCGGGATGAGGCCGGCGGCCCCGACAATTGCGGACACAACCATATCAGCTTCTTCGACGGTGGCAACAGCAGTAGCTCCTTCAATGCCATAAAGGATATTCGTTTTGTTATCACCGAGCAGCGTATGCAGCTTTTTTGCGGCATCGGAATCCATGACAGATACCACTGCAGGCTGAAACTCCCTTATCTGCTCTGCAAGCCTGGTCACATCCTTGCCTGCGGCCAGGCCTGAGATGGAAAATTTTTCCGGGTGCTGCCTGACGACATCAAGGGTGCTAAGCCCGATTGAGCCGGTAGAGCCAAGGATGGAGAGTGATCTCATAAGGGTGACAAAAAAGGTTGCCCTGATTGCTGGTGAATTGCCGGCCTGAAGTTATGCTTTTTCGTGAAGGCTTACAAGTACCAGTTACGGTAGGCTTTCTTGATCGAGTTTTTTCTTTTTGTATTCAAGGTGAAATTGTATTATAATCATGACCATTTGATTGGGTTCCTAGCTCAGTTGGTTAGAGCGGCTGGTTTACACCCAGTAGGTCGGGGGTTCGAATCCCTCGGGACCCACATCTTCAGTTGATCACGACAAAAGGCAGGTAATCCCTGCCTTTTTGCTTTACCTCTTCAGTTCTCCGGCATGTTTCGAACCTCTCTGAGTTTTGCCACTGCCTCCTCAAGCTCGGCCTGTTCCTGGAGGCTAAGCTGCTCCGAGTTGTTCTGGTGCGCAATTTCTCCGGAGCTCTCCTGGTTGTTTTCTGGCAAGTCCTCCTCTTGGGCTTGAACAGGAAAGAGTCCTTCCGCACGTTTTCCAAGAATCTCTTCAATTTGGGTGTACTGCAGCATCTCCTTCAGCAGCAACTCGCTGGCAAGCTTCTCGAGCTTTTCGCGGTTTACGGTCAGGAGATTCATCACATTAAGACGCGCATCTTCTACTATCGCCATAACCTCCCGGTCGATAAGGCGGGCAGTCTCTTCACCATATTTTTTATCGATACCGGGGCTGCCGTAATAGGGGTTATTGCTTTCAAAGAAGGAGAGGTTTCCGAGTTTATCGCTCATGCCGTAGACCATGACCATGTTATAGGCGATGCTGGTTACCTTCTCAAGGTCATTCTGTGCGCCGGTCGAGATTTCATTGAAAATGATCTGTTCGGCGATGCGTCCTCCGAGAAGACCGCAGATGCGGGCAAGCAGCTCGGTTTTGGTCATGAGATAGCGGTCTTCGAGCGGTATGTTCATGGTATAGCCGAGCGCGCTCATTCCTCTTGGAACAATGGAGATTTTCTGGACAGGGTCGTTTTCAGGCATCATCCAGCTTACAATGGCATGGCCCGCTTCATGATAGGCGACAATCTGCTTTTCACGCGGGTTGATGACCTTGTTCTTTTTTTCAAGTCCAGCCACGCAGCGCTCTATGGCATCTTCAAAGTCTTTCATCTCAATGCTCAGCTTGTTGCGGCGCGAGGCAAGCAATGCGGCCTCGTTGGCTGTATTGGCTATCTCTGCGCCGGCAAATCCAGGCGTCTGCGAAGCAAGGGCTTTCAGGTTGACGTCTTCTGAAAGCGAGAGTTTTTTTGTGTGCACCTTGAAAATATCGATACGTCCTTTCAGGTCGGGCTTGTCGACCATGATCTGGCGGTCAAAACGGCCCGGTCTCAGCAAAGCTGAATCAAGAACATCGGGGCGGTTGGTAGCGGCGATCAGAATGACCCCCTTGTCGGTTGCGAATCCGTCCATTTCGACAAGCAATTGGTTGAGGGTGTTTTCCCGCTCGTCATTGGCGCCCATCATAGCTCCCTTGCCCCTGCTGCGGCCGACGGCATCAATTTCATCGATAAAGATGATGCAGGGTGCTTTTTCCTTGGCCTGTTTGAAGAGGTCGCGTACTCTTGCCGCACCAACGCCGACAAACATCTCGACAAAGTCTGATCCGCTGATGCTGAAAAACGGCACATCGGCCTCACCGGCAACCGCTTTCGCAAGCAGGGTTTTTCCTGTTCCCGGAGGGCCTACGAGCAGAACGCCTTTGGGAAGCTTGCCGCCGAGTGTTGTATATTTTTTTGGATCCTTGAGGAAGTCGACAACCTCCATCACCTCAGCCTTTGCCTCGTCCAGTCCGGCAACATCCTTGAAGGTGATGCGGGTATGTTCGTCCAGATTTTCATAAAGTGCGGCCTTGTTCTTGCCAATGTTCATGAACTGCGAACCCGGTCCGCCCATTCGCCTGAAGACAAAGAAGTAGATGCCGATAAGCAAGGCAAAAGGAAGAATCCACTGAATCAGTTCGCTGATCCAGGTACTGCTTGCCAAGCCCTGATATTTGATTCCTTGACTTTCCAGCAGATCTATGAGGGTGTCATCGCGCACCGGATTGACAACAATCTCGTCCTGTTTGGATGGTGACTGGGGAAGACCCCACTGGTTATCTTTTTGCGGCTCCTTTACCGCTATCCCGGTTTCAGCGCCCGGTTTGAGCTTGATATAAATTTTTTCCGGTGATATTTTTACCGATTCAATCTTGTTTTCCGCAATGAGTTTGCGGAATTCGCTGTATGCAATCTCTTTTGTTGAGCCTGACCAGAAAAAAGCAAGCTGTACACCTATGAGGATAACAATGACGACCACATAATACATGATCGAGAATTTCGGTCGAGGTATATTGTTTTCAGGTTCGTTTTTATAGGGATTTAAGGGTCTAAGCGGTTTCTTTGCCATCAATCAACAATCATGGTTATAAATAAAAAGACTAATTACAGTGTTCACAGTTCTCCAGCTCAAGACCCTCAATTTACTGGATTGTTTCATTTAATGAAGCATCTCGTAAGAAAACATGTTATATATTAATGAACGTAAACAGTATTTCCGTGGCAATAAGTTTCCTGGCGGTTGTCGAGGGGATGTTTTCTGGCGTTTTTTATGAGTCAGCGTTTTTTTGTATGCTTCAGCTGTTGTAAAATGATTTTTTTTAAACAGAGAAGAGGGGTAGTTCATGAGTTCAGTTCGGGATAAGGCAAACGGCAGGATAGCAGCATTAAAATCCCTTTTGTGTGTCGGGCTCGACAGCGATCCCGAGAAAATTCCGGGCTTGTTTCTGAAGTATGAAAGTCCCGTCCTTGAGTTTAACCGCGCAGTTATCAGAGCAACATCGGATGTTGCGATAGCATACAAGTTGAATACCGCTTTTTATGAGGCCCGGGGCATTGCGGGTTTTCGGGATATGGAAAAAACGCTCGGCTCTATTCCTGACGCATGCATGACGATTGCCGATGCCAAGCGGGCGGATATTGGCAATACCAGCACCATGTATGCCCGCGCTTTTTTTGATCACTGGTCGTTTGATGCTCTTACGGTTGCCCCTTACATGGGGTTTGACTCTCTTGAGCCTTTTTTTTCCTACGAGGAGAAGCTGCTGTTTGTGCTTTGCCTGACGTCGAATGAGGGATCATTGGATTTTGAGGAGCAGGTGATGGATGACGGTCGTCCGCTTTATCGTTCGGTGCTTGGCAAAGTTGCTTCATGGAGCCGCAATGGAAATGGCGGTATTGTTGTCGGTGCGACAAAAAGCGGTTTACTTGCCGATATCCGCCAAGAGGCGCCGGGCCTTTTTCTGCTTATACCCGGAGTCGGTGCGCAGGGGGGTTCGCTTGAAGAGACCATCCATTTTGGTGTTGATGCCAACCGCCAAAACGCTCTGATCAATGTCAGCCGGAGCCTGATTTATCCTGCGGGATCATTTTCGGGTGTTGACGATTTTGAACGGGCGGTTGCCGGAGAAGCATTAAAAATATATGGCGTGATGGAAAGTGCTTTATAGGTATTGGCTGTTTAAGGGTTACTGTTTCTATCATTTATTATTTCTGTCGGGAAAACCCTTTATGGCGTTTCCCGGCTCTTAATGACGTTTAAAAAAGTTGTTGTATGTGCGGAATTGTCGGCTATATCGGGTGGCAGGAAGCTTCACCGCTGCTTCTCAGTGGACTGAAACGCCTTGAGTACCGCGGTTATGATTCGGCTGGACTTGCTTTGCTGGATGGCAACACCCTTACGGTCATGAAGCAGAAAGGCAGTGTCGGCGGTCTTGAAGCGGATACGGCTGTGCTTAGAGCCATGATGAAGGACGGAACGGCAGGTATCGGTCATACCCGATGGGCAACCCATGGTGAACCCAGCGATCGCAATGCTCATCCACATATGAATGCTGCCGGGGATATTGCGATTATTCATAATGGTATCGTTGAAAACTATTCGGCCCTGAAGCAGGAACTCATCTCAGAAGGCTACCTGTTTCTGAGCGAAACGGATTCCGAGGTCATGGTTCATCTGATTGACTGGATATGGAAGTGCGATGTCTCGCTTGATCTGGAATCGGCTACCCGAAACGCGCTTCGTCATGTTGAGGGCGCTTACGGACTTTGTGTGATCTCTTCGCGTGAACCGGATAAGATCGTAGTTGCACGCAAAGGCAGTCCTCTGGTGATCGGTCTCGGAGACGGTGAGTTTTTTATTGCTTCAGATGCTGCGCCTATTGTTGAGCACACCAAAAAGGTTGTTTACCTTGGTGACGGGGAGATTGCTGTGGTTACAAGGGAAGGATATTGTGTTAAATCCATTGAAAATATTGAACAGGACAAGATTGTTACGGAGCTTGATTTTACATTGGAAAAAATTGAAAAAGGCGGTTTTGAGCACTTCATGCTCAAGGAGATCTTTGAACAGCCGGAGGTTATGCACGATGTCATGAGGGGGCGTGTTCGGCTTGATGAAGGTTGGCTACGCCTGGGCGGGATAGCCGATTATCTTGATCGTCTGAAAAAGGCAAAGCGTATTGTGATCTGTGCCTGCGGTACGAGCTGGCATGCGGCTCTGATTGGGGAATATCTGATTGAGGAATTTGCCCGTATTCCTGTCGAGGTTGATTATGCGTCGGAGTTCAGATACCGTAATCCTATTGTCGGTGTCGATGATGTAGTCATTGTTATATCCCAGTCAGGTGAAACGGCTGATACTCTTGCTGCGCTTCGTACAGCCAAGGAAAAGGGTGCTTTGGTGATGGGTATCTGCAACGTTGTAGGTTCCACCATTGCCCGCGAAACCGAGTGTGGCATGTATACCCATGCCGGGCCTGAAATCGGTGTTGCTTCAACCAAAGCGTTCACCGCCCAAGTCGTCATGCTCTATATGTTAGCTCTTTCGCTCAGCCAGGACAGAACCATTTCCCAGAGCGAAATTGCCCTGCATCTTAGAGAGCTTTCTGAGATGCCTGAAAAAGCGGCACGGATTCTTGAGCTTAATGACCAGATCAAGGGGATTGCGGAGCGCTTCAAAGATGCAAAAAACTTTCTCTATCTCGGACGTGGCTACAATTTTCCTGTTGCACTTGAAGGGGCGCTGAAACTTAAGGAGATTTCCTATATTCATGCAGAAGGCTATCCTGCGGCCGAAATGAAGCACGGTCCGATTGCCCTGATCGACGAGGATATGCCGGTTATTTTTATTGCCATCCGCGACAGTACCTATTCCAAAATACTCAGCAATATCGAAGAGGTTCGCAGCCGCAAGGGCCGGGTTATTGCTATTGCAAGTGAGGGGGACACGGAGGTCAGACGTCTGGCCGAAGAGGTCATTTATATTCCGCAGGCTTTCGGGCCGATTACGCCTCTTTTGACCGTGATTCCTCTGCAGCTCCTTGCCTATCATATTGCTACACTTAGGGGCTGCAATGTTGATCGTCCACGAAATTTGGCTAAATCGGTCACGGTGGAATAGCCTCCAAACAACATCCGCAGTTACACACTCTCATTGAATTCATGAAACCGGGTAAAGAGGTACAAGCTTTCCCGGTTTTATTGACATTTATCCTCAACGCCTCCATCAGGGAATTATTATTTGTAGATGCCCGTTAAGTAACTGGTTAAGCCTGTTTTTTGGTAACGTATTTTTTCATTACAACAGAAAAATTGTATGAACGGTCATATTATTATTACCGGAGCTACCGGCGTTATTGGCGCTGAACTTGCCATGAAACTGATTCAACGCGGAGAGAAGGTTGTTGTGTTCGCCCGTTCACCTGAGAGTGCAGCAGGGAAAATTCCAGGTGCGGCAGATTATGTTCTCTGGGATTCGGATATGGAAAGTGGCGACTGGACTGGCTTTGTCAATGGGGCGAAAGCCGTGATTCATCTGGCAGGAAAGCCGCTGCTTGAAAGCAGGTGGAGTGAAGAGCACAAGGCGGAGTGCTATAATTCGAGAATTCATGGTACCCGCCATATGGTTTCGGCCATTGCCGGTGCACCTGCAAAGCCAGAGGTTTTTATCTCTGCATCGGCCATTGGCTATTATGGTTCCTTCTCCAGTTGCAGTGATACGCCTGAAATGGCTGAATCTTATCAGGAGGGCAGTGATTTTCTTGCAAAAATCTGTTTTGACTGGGAAAAAGAGGCTCTTGCAGCCGAAAGCAGCGGCGTGCGCCTTGTCTTGTTGAGAACAGGTATTGTGCTGTCGACAAAAGGCGGGATGCTGCAGAAAATGATTGCCCCTTTTCGCTTTTTTGTTGGCGGACCAATTGGTTCGGGCTTTCAGTGCATTTCCTGGATTCATATTGATGACGAGATTGCCTGTATTTTGGAAGCACTCGATAATCTATCCTACCGGGGCCCAATCAATGCGGTCACTGCGCAGCATGTCTCCATGAAAGAGTTTGCTACAGAACTTGGTGTCGTGCTGGGCCGACCATCCCTGCTGACGGTGCCAAAGCCATTTGTTCAGCTTCTTATGGGCGAAGGGGGAGAGTATGCGGTGAAAGGTCAGAAAGTAAAGCCCGATTTTTTGCTGAAGCATGGTTTTGTGTTCAGCTATCCAAAGCTTTCTGAAGCTCTTGCAGACCTGATCAGAAACAATAAGTAAGCGGCTTTAAAACGATTAAACTGGAGCGGATACAATGGGTACAAGAGGTCGTGAAATTGTTGGGGAGCATTTGCCCCGTGTTCTTGAATTGCTCAATAAGGCTTTTGCTGACGAATGGCTTGCCTATTATCAGTACTGGCTTGGCGCAAAAGTGGTTCAGGGACCGATGAAAGATGCGGTGATTGCCGAACTTCTGCAACATGCGGCAGATGAGTTGCGGCATGCTGATATGGTAACGGCGCGGATCATTCAGCTTGGGGGTACTCCGGTTACCAGCCCTCTTGAGTGGTTTACCTTGTCGAACTGCGGTTATGCGGCGCCTGATGATCCCTTTGTGAAAAAGATACTTGAGCAGAACATTGCCGGTGAGCAGTGCGCTATCAATGTCTATAACAGCATCATTGAAGAGATTGGCATGAAAGACCCGGTTACCTACAATCTTGCTGTCCAGATTCTCCAGGATGAGGTTCAGCATGAAGAGGATTTGCAGGCGCTTTTTGAGGATCTCAGTGTTTTTCTTGTCAGATCGTAAAGAGTTTTTTCCATTTTCGAATTTTAAAAAAGCCAGACTGCACACACGTGCTGCCTGGCTTTTTCTACGTCAAGGCAGAGGTAATTCTGCACCGGCGTAACAAAAGAGGCTTATTTTTTGGTTTTAGTTAATAAAATAACTACATATGTGTCGTTACTATTAATTATTAAGGAACCTTTAATTTCATCGGATCTTGTTATGAGGAAAAGACTTTTAACAATACCGCTGTTTCTTTTGGCAGCAATGTTGTTTCAGGGTACGGCTCATGCGGCAGATGCCGTGGTTACCGATACCGGTACGACGTCGTGGATGCTGACTTCTACAGCTCTGGTTTTGCTTATGGTTCCGGGACTGGCCATGTTTTATGGCGGACTTGTGCGGACAAAGAATGTGATTGGCACCATGATGCACAGTTTTGGAGCTATGGTCATTATCGGTGTGCTCTGGCCGATGGTTGGCTATGCGCTGAGTTTCGGGCCAAGCATTCTTGGCGGTTTTGCAGGATGGGACAGCAAGTACTTTATGCTGCAGGGTATTGATGAAAGTATCATGCCTACACATATTCCTGAGTATGTGTTTGCCATGTTTCAGGGTAAATTTGCCATTATTACTCCGGCACTTATTGCCGGTGCTTTTGCTGAACGGGTTAACTTCAAAGGGTATGCCGTGTTCATTGCTCTCTGGAGCCTTTTGGTCTACAGCCCGATCTGTCACTGGGTATGGGCGGCTGACGGTTTCCTTTTCAACCTTGGTGCAATGGGAGCCATTGATTTTGCCGGCGGAACCGTTGTTCATATCTCTTCTGGCGTTACGGCCCTTGTTGCTGCGCTTTATCTTGGCAAAAGGCGCGGTTATCCGAACAATGTCATTCAACCGAACAACCTGGTCATGACCCTTATCGGGGCAGGCCTCCTGTGGGTGGGATGGTTCGGCTTCAATGCCGGCAGCGCTATTGCCAGCAATCTTGCAACAGCAAGGGCACTGACGGTTACCCAGATGGCTGCCGCTTCAGGTGCGCTCACCTGGATGATTATTGAGATGTTCCAGCATGGCAAGGCAACAGGTCTCGGCGTAGCATCAGGAATTCTTGCTGGTCTTGTTGCCATTACTCCTGCCGCCGGTGTTGTTCAGCCGTCAGGTGCATTTGTTCTCGGTGCTTTGGCGGCAGTTTTTTGCTACAGCGCAATCCTGATAAAGAGCAAGCTCGGTTACGATGACAGTCTTGATGCGTTTGGTGTGCATGGTGTCGGCGGTATTGTTGGCGCTTTAGCTCTGGTGTTTTTTATTCGTCCTGCATGGATGGCTGAAGCCGCAGCAAAAGTCGGGGGAAGCTGGAGCGTATGGCAGCAGCTTGGTGTTCAGGCTACGGCGGTGGGCGTTACCATTGTCTATGCCGGTGTTGTTTCATTTATTCTGCTGTTTCTGGTTGAAAAAACCATCGGTCTGCGTATCGACGAAGATGATGAAATGTCCGGTCTCGATCACAGCATGCATGGTGAGCATGGATACGGTCTTATCAACCTTAACTAATTCGTTGCAATGAAACTGATAACAGCAATCATTCAGCCGGACAGGCTTGATCATGTGCGTGAGGCACTGATTCAGGCAGATATAACACGGATTACTGTCAGCCGCGTCACGGGTCATGGACGCCAGGAGGATATTGAGCTTTACCGAGGGCAGAAAATTGCGCCCAACCTGATTCCGAAAATCAGGCTCGATATTGCCGTCAATAATGAGTTTGTCGAGATTACAGTCGATACCATCATCAATGCGGCAAGTCATGGGGATGGTGAGATCGGTGACGGAAAGATCTTTATTACCGCGCTTGAGGAGTGTATCCGTATAAGAACAAGGGAGCGCGGCGGAAAGGCAATATAAACTCTGCATACCGAGGATGACAGGGGGGGCGCTATAATGTCGGGGCAGTCAATGGCTGCTCCCTCCATCCGGGATAATAGGTATTCAACCATGCTTCGGCTTCGCTGACGCCAAGCCGAGCTGCTTCGCGGAAGTCGGCCATACGGCCAGAGAGATCGCCGGTTTTGCTTTTCGCGATACCGCGGTGAAAAAACGCCGAAGCCATTTTTTTGTCGAGCTCAATGGCTTGTGAAAAATCGGGAATCGCGCCGGCAAAATCGCCGGTCATGTTTTTTACGACGCCCCGGTTGTAATAGCCGACACTCTTGAAAGAGGGCTCACCGATCGTTATAAGCATTGAGAAGTCATCGATCGCTTGAGGATATTTTTTTAACTGCTGCAGTGCAATACCCCGCATCTGGTAAGCCATGCTGAAGGCGGGGTTGTCATCAATAGCTTTTGAATACAATTTTACGGCGGTTGCAAGATCGCCCCGCAGGTGTGTTTCAAATCCCTGGTTAAAAAAGCGGTTGGCTGATTCGGCCAAGGCCATACTGGCAGTCAGCAACATAAGCGTTGTGACAACAGTTATATAAAACATCCTTTTCATATGATACTGCTGGGGTCTAAGGAATAAAACAGAAGTAAAGAGGTATTTTGAATACTACTGCTAAATACTAATAGTTTTCGGGACTTCGAAGTTCCTTTTTTTATGCGTTGGGCATTGAGCAGCTATTCATCCTCATTATTTGCAGGTATTGGTCTGCTTTTTCTATCTTGTTTCAATCACTTTTGTCAACGCACCTACCCGTCAATGTTCAGGATCAGCCTTGAGGAATTTGAAGGGCCGCTTGATTTGCTGCTTTTTTTTATCAGGCGCGATGAACTGGATATTTATAATATTCCGATCTCAAAAATTACTGCTGATTTTATCGGCTATATTCACGCAGAGGGAGACCTAAACCTTGAAGTGGCGGCTGATTTTATTTATATGGCCTCTCTGCTGATGAGCATCAAGGCAAAAATGCTGCTTCCGCATCAGGCAGAGGAGGGTGCTGAAACCGATGAGTTTGATCCAAGACGTGAACTGGTTCAGCGTTTGCTTGAGTACAAGCGAATGAAGGAGGCTGCTTTTGGCTTGAATCAGCTTGCGGAAGTGCGGGAAAACCTTATTCCTCGAGGTTTTTTTGAGAAGTTTGAGCCTGAAGTTATCGACGAATTTGATGAGCCTGCTACCCGGCCAACGCTTTATCATCTTATGCTTGCCTATAAATCCATGCTCGAACGTTTGCCTCCACCCGTGAAGCGCAATGTTCTGGATGCACCGGTTACCATGGAAGAGCAAACTGTCTTGATCATGTCGAAACTCAAGAATCGGGTGCAAGTTTCTTTTGTTGCTGTACTTGAAGATGTTACAGAACGCATCATTCTTGTAGTGACCTTCCTTGCCGTGCTGGAGCTTTGCAAAAACGGTCACATTGTTGTGCTTGTTAAGGATGGGTATGACGATTTCTGGATAGCCCAGAGAGTCGGGTCATATTCCTGATAATTAACTTCTAATTTTTGTTCCTTATGCCCGAAATTATGCCATTCAAGGGGATTCTGTATAATCCCAACCTGCTCAAGAGCGCATCTGACCTGATTTGTCCTCCATACGATGTTATCTCCGCCGCATTTCAGCAGCAGCTTTATGGCAGCTCACCCTACAACGCCATTCGGCTTGAACTGCCGCTGGAAGCGGATCCCTATAGTGCAGCAGCAGAGCGTCTTGCTGAGTGGCTACAGGGCGGCGAACTGCTGAGCGATCCTGTTCCGGCCATTTACCCCTATTTTCAGACTTTCAAGGATACTGACGGCAAGAGTCATACCCGATGCGGTTTTTTTGCCGCCATGCGCCTGCACGATTTTGCGGAAAAAAAGGTGTTGCCCCATGAAAAAACCCTTTCAGGCCCAAAGGCTGATCGCCTCAACCTTTTCAGAAAAACAAAAACCAATATCAGCGGCATTTTTGGTCTCTATGCCGACGAATGCAAAACCGCTGATCGCGTGATGAAGAGCTTTGCTGAGGCCAATGAACCAGTTCTTGATGCGCTCTTTCAGGGTGTCAGAAACCGGATGTGGCGGATTACCGATCCTGAACTTGTCGCCCAATTCCAGACGACGTTGCAGGAGCGTGCGGTCTATATTGCCGATGGTCATCACCGTTACGATACCGGCGTGAACTATCGCAATGAGCGGGCGGCGGCAAACCCCTCCCACACCGGTCAGGAGCCCTATAATTTTATTCTGACCTACCTCGCCAATATTCATGATGAAGGACTGCTTATCTTTCCGATTCATCGACTGGTGCACAGTCTGGACGCATTTGATGCCGCTTTGTTGCAGCGGAAGCTTGAAGAGTTTTTTACCGTTACCAAATTGCCGGACCGGGCTGGCTTGAAGGCATTTCTTGATGGTGAACCTTCAAACTATGCCTACGGAGTTGTTACGCTAGGCATGATTCTTGGTATAAGCCTGAAAACCGACCCAAAACCCCTTCTTGACGCGGCCCGTCCGGAGGCCCTGCAGAGACTCGGCCTGGTGCTTCTGCATGATCTCGTGCTGGCCAGGCTGCTTGGTATTTCACAGGAGGCTATGGCCAAGCAGAGCAATCTGCTCTACGTTCATGATGATCGTGAAGTTTTTGAGGCGGTCGATTCCGGCAAGGTGCAGGTTGGGTTTGTGGTCAAGCCGACGACGGTTGAACAGGTGCTGGCCGTATCGGAGACGGGAGAGGTCATGCCGCAGAAATCGACCTTCTTTTATCCGAAGCTGATGACAGGCATGCTCTTTAACCCGCTTGACTGAGCCCGTCATGACCGAAGAGTTTCTCTCTCTCTCTGCCGAAGAGACCCGCCGGTATGCCCGCCAGTTTGCCGCGACTCTTCAGCCAGGCGATATGGTCTCGCTCTCCGGGCCGCTTGGAGCCGGCAAAACCGAGTTCATGAGAGGGGTTACAGAGTTTTTCAACTGCGACGACCAGCTCTCCAGCCCCACCTTTCCCCTCTTTAACATCTATGAGGGGTCGCTCGGTTGCGATCCGGTCACGCTGCACCATTTTGATCTGTACAGAATCAACTCGCTCAAGGAGCTTGAAGCGATCGGTTTCGACGAATACCTCTCCAACGGCGATTTTTCCTTTGTGGAGTGGGCTGATCGCTTTGCGGAGTATGCCCCGCTCTATACGGTAACGGTCGCCCTTGCATATGCCGGGAGCGAGAGCCGGAGCATTATTATTAAACGCAAACCGTGATGAATATTCTTGCCATAGAGTGTACCCATGCCGCCCTGAGCGTAGCAGTGATGAACGCCGGTGTTGTGACTGAGCTGCGGAGCGCTGACTGGAAAAAGGCTGCTGAATCGCTTGTTCCGCTTATTGAACAGGTCATGGCGGAAAGCGCTCTCGATCTCCAGCAGCTTGATTGCATCGCCATTTCATCCGGTCCTGGCTCATTTACCGCCCTTCGCATCGGCATGGCTATTGCCAAAGGGGTCGCCTATGGCCTCGGAATTCCGCTCGTGCCGGTACCTACCTTGCCGGCAATGGCCGCATCACTGCGGGCCGAAACAGTTAGGGTTATGGCGGTGATTCCGTCTCGCAAAGGGGAGTATTACTATGCAGATTACCTTCCTCTGGAACTCTCTTCAGGTGTCTGGCATGATGAGGTCAAGAGAGGTTCTGCGGCTGATGTTGTTACCGCTGCTTCCTCAGGGAGTGGCGGGACGGTTGTTGCGGGGCGCCAGCTCAATGAGATCATCCCTTTGCTGGCCGGTTCCGGTGCTGTTTACCGGGAGGCAGATCTTTTTTCCGCCACTTCACTTTTCATGGCCGCCCAAAGGCTCTTCGCCGGGGCGGATGCCGCCGAGCTGAACGGGGTTGCCCCCGATTACCGGCAGATGTTTACTCCGAATGGCGGGAACGGGTGAGTCATTGCCCGAAAAAGTTTATGATATATTCAATCATCTCTCCGTTATGAAAAAAATCTTGCTGGGCATTATTCTTCTTCTGGTCGCCTATTGTCCGAAGCTCTATGCCAAGGAGCAACTCGTAACTGAATCGAGAGTTGATATTTTCCGGAACGGAACAAAAGAGCGGGTTCAGTTTTCTTTGGTTGAAGGCAAAAAGTATCATGATCAAGAGTTGTGGTGCGGGTCAGGCTGGAAATATGAAGGGGTGTTTTCGATTTCTGTAATCTTTCCCGATGGCCGTCATGCGGACACAACGGTGAACTCTTTCTGGGATAACGAAAAACTTTTTTTCTATTCCAGTCCGTGGACGATCAAGTTTGCTGACTATAACCATGACGGAGTTCTCGACATCAGTCTTGGGCAATATTCCGGCTGTAATGGAAGCGGATACAAGATATTGTCGTTTATGCCGAACGGGAAGGTGTTTTTGTTGCCTGTAATGCTGTACAAGGCAATACCCCTCTCGGGCCACGACAATTCAACGGACAAAATCATTGTAACGAAAAGAGGTTTGTCAGCAGGGTACTACAACAATACGATCGGTGGCAACACGACGGTCTTTTATGATTGGGACCCGGTGTCACGGTTTTTTGTGCCAATTCGGGAAGTAGACGAATTCAATAACGTTGAAGACAAGGTCAAGAGCTGTACAAGAGTGATCCGGCTTCTTGACAGAGCGACTGGAGAGTATAAGGAAATCAGCAGGGAGAACTATCGCCCCTGACCCGGATCCGGGTCCCGCTTGGTTCCGCCGCCTCAGCAATCCTGTTAAACTGCCAGCAAGATACTTTCAGGCCGCTACTACGATATCCATCTTCTGACCGGTGCCGCGGGGATGCTCCCCGGCTTTTTTTGCCTCAGTGAGCGGGCTTTTTTGTATGTTGAAGAGTTACTATTATTGCCATTCTGTAGCTGTTTTGTTGCATGATGGTGGTAAGTTGTTGTAAAATATAGTTCACATATGAAGGATTAAGGTTTATGAGTAGCTTGAAAGAGGAAGAGAAGGTGCCGGGGATACAGACAAAAGAGGTCGGTATAGGTGAGTTGCTGGCAAGAAGGGCGGCCGAACTGGCGTTGGAGAAAAAGTGTGAAGAGGTCAAGATTCTTGATCTCCGCGGGTTGACCTCAGTCACCGATTATTTTGTGATTGTGACGGCTGATTCTGACCGCAAGGCAAAAGCGGCAGCGGAGCATATTATTGATGAGCTCAAGGTGGATGGCGAGCGCCCGATGCATGTTGAGGGGATGGATTCCATGCACTGGATTCTATTGGACTACATCGATGTTGTTGTGCATATTTTTATGCCTGACGAACGTCATTTTTATGACCTTGAATCCCTCTGGTCGGACGCCCCGGTAATTACGGTGAGCTGATATTTTACTAATTTTTTTGCAGTTAGCTCTTATAGAGGACACTGCATTGTTCAGAATTCAGACGGAATTTTATACATTACGCCGTTGAGTTATTTATATCAATTATCACCCAGGATATACCTATGCAGCGCGAAAGAATAGTCCCGATCAGTATTGAAGAAGAAATGCGGGGTTCTTATCTCGATTATTCGATGTCGGTCATTGTCAGTCGTGCGTTGCCTGATGTGCGGGATGGTCTGAAGCCGGTTCACCGGAGGGTTCTTTTCGGCATGCATGAACTTGGTTTGCAGGCAGGTAAGCCCCATAAAAAGTCTGCCCGTATTGTCGGTGAAGTGCTTGGCAAGTTTCATCCTCATGGTGATACCGCAGTTTACGACAGTCTTGTGCGTCTTGTGCAGGAGTTTTCCATGCGCTATCCCCTGATTGATGGTCAGGGAAACTTTGGTTCGGTTGACGGCGACTCTCCGGCAGCCATGCGATATACTGAGGTACGCATGAAGGCCATTGCCGGTGAAATGCTGAAGGATCTCGACAAGGGTACCGTTGATTTTTCTTTAAATTTTGATGACTCCCTTGAGGAGCCTACCGTTCTGCCTTCGGCGATTCCAAACTTGCTTGCGAATGGCTCGTCAGGTATTGCTGTGGGTATGGCAACCAATATTCCGCCCCAGAATCTCAGGGAGGTTGTGGACGGCATGATAGCCCTGATCGCGAACCCGGAACTGGAAGTCGCCGATCTCATGAAATTCGTTATTGCGCCTGATTTCCCAACGGGTGGTATTATTTATGGTTATGAGGGCGTTCGTTCTGCCTACCTGACCGGCAGGGGCAAGGTGGTTATTCGTGCGCGGGCCATTGTAGAGATTACGCCGAAAAACAGCCGGGAATCTATTGTGGTCACGGAGCTTCCTTATCAGGTGAACAAGGTTCGGCTGATAGAGAAAATCGTCGAACTGGTGCACGATAAAAAAATTGAAGGCATTGCCGATATCCGCGACGAGTCGGACCGTGATGGCATGCGACTGGTGATTGAACTGAAGCGTGATGCGGTGGCCATGGTTGTGCTGAACAACCTCTACAAGCATACCCCGATGCAGGACACCTTCGGGGTGATCATGCTGGCGCTGGTTGACGGAGTGCCGAGGATCCTCAATCTCAAGGAGATGATGGTCTATTATATCAAGCACCGCAACGAGATTGTTCTGCGCCGTACCAAGTTCGACCTTGCGACAGCCGAAAAGCGGGCCCATATTCTTGAGGGACTGAAAATCTGTCTTGATAATCTTGATGAGGTGATTTCGACTATTCGTGAATCACCCGATGCATCAACGGCTCAAGAACGACTCATGGAGCGCTTTGGTCTGTCAGAACTGCAGGCGAAAGCCATTCTTGAAATGCGCCTCCAGCGTCTGACCGGTATGGAGCGCAAGAAGATTGATATGGAGTACACGGAGATTCTGGCTCTTATCGAGGAGCTGCGCTTTATTCTCGGCAGTCCGGAGAAACAGATGCAGATTATTCGCGAAGAGTTGCTGAAGGTCAGGGAGGTTTACGGTGACGAGCGCCGGACGGAAATTGTGCCGCAGGAGGGGGATTTCTCCATTGAAGACATGATTGCCCAGGAAGATGTGGTGATCACCATTACCCATGAAGGCTTTATCAAGCGGTTCCCAGTTTCGGGTTATCGCCGTCAGGCCCGCGGAGGCAAAGGGGTAACGGGCGCACAGGCAAAGCATGACGATTTTGTTGAGCACATGTTTATTGCTTCAACACACAACTATATCCTGTTCTTCACCAGCAGAGGGCGCTGCCATTGGCTCAAAGTCTATGAGATTCCAGAGGCTGGACGTGCGGCAAGGGGTCGTGCGCTGGCCAATATCATGGAGTTGCAGCAGGGTGAAAAAATCAGGGCATACATCAATATCAGGAACTTTGACGAGCCGGGCTTTATTGTCATGGCGACGACCAACGGTATTGTCAAAAAAACAGCCCTCGAAGAGTTTTCCCATCCGAGAAAGAACGGTATTGCGGCCATTACCATTGATGAGCATGATGAGCTGCTTGATGCCCGTCTGACCGACGGTGATCATCAGATTATTCTTGCAAAGAGTTCCGGTTTTGTTGTACGCTTTCCCGAGGCGGAAATCCGCGCGATGGGCCGAACGGCTATGGGTGTCAAGGGTATCACGCTCGATGAGGGAGAGAAGTGTATCTCAATGGTGACTACCAAGCGGTTCGATACGGCACTGCTTGCCGTTACCGACAATGGTTTTGGCAAGAGAAGTCGTGTTGAGGACTATCGCCTGACGCGGCGCGGTGCCCGTGGAGTCATTACGCTCAAGGCTCATGAAAAGGTCGGAGCCCTCATTGGTCTGCTTGATGTCAATGATGACGACGATCTTATCATCATTACAACGCATGGTATCGTCAACCGCCAGCATGTCTCCGATATTCGGTTGACCGGCAGGAACACTTCCGGGGTCAGGCTTGTCAGGCTGATGGCTGGGGATGTTATCTCTGCTCTTGCAAGAGTGCCGAAGAGCGATGAAGAGCTCGATTCGGAGTTGCCTTTGGAAGATCCTGATGGCCAGATTGATTTGTTTGTATAAGTTATTCCGAACCATGGAGGAAATATGGAAGAGAAAAGACCCTATATCATTACGGAACTGCCGGGTACGAAATACTATTGTGCGTGCGGCCGCTCCGAGAACCTTCCGTACTGTGATGGTGCCCACAAAGGCAGCGGTATTCATCCGGCAGCAGTAGAGATAGAAGAGGAAAAAACCGTAGCAATATGCGCTTGTGGTCGTTCGCAGAAGTTCCCCTTCTGTGACGGTTCCCACAAGGCAGAGCAATAACCATAGTTTTTATTTACCATTAATCAAGGACGGACGGTTTCATGGCTCGACCGAAAAATGTCAAACATATTTTTGTGACCGGAGGGGTGATTTCCTCGCTCGGCAAGGGAATTTTGTCAGCCTCTCTGGGGATGCTGCTTAAGTCACGTGGTCTGAAGGTGGCCATACAGAAATATGATCCCTATATCAATGTTGATCCTGGTACGATGTCGCCCTACCAGCACGGAGAGGTTTATGTGACCGATGACGGCGCAGAAACCGACCTTGATCTTGGCCATTACGAACGCTTTCTTGATGAGTCGACAACACAGTCTTCAAATCTGACCATGGGTCGGGTCTATAAATCGGTCATTGACAAGGAACGTCGGGGTGAATATCTTGGTGCAACAGTCCAGGTTGTACCGCATGTGATTGATGAAATCAAGGATCGGATGGCCGAACAGGCCAAAAATGGCGATCTTGATGTACTTATTACCGAGATTGGCGGTACGATAGGCGACATTGAATCGCTCCCGTTTCTTGAAGCCATGCGCCAGATGAAGCTTGATATGGGTGACAGCAACTTACTGAACATCCATCTCACCTTTGTGCCTTATATCAAGGCTGCAAGCGAACTGAAAACAAAACCGACACAGCACAGCGTGAAAATGCTGCTGGGGGTTGGTATACAGCCTGATATTCTTGTTTGCCGCAGTGAAAAGCCGCTCTCACGAGATATCAAGAACAAGGTCGGCCATTTCTGCAACGTCAACGAGCTTGACGTTATCGGCTTGAACGATTGCGACACGATTTACGAGGTGCCGCTGATGTTGCTCAAGGAAAAGCTAGATCTGCGCGTGCTTAAAAAGCTTGGCCTGAAGAAATTCAAGGAGCCGACGCTCGATTACTGGCGGGATTTCTGCAACAAAGTCACATTTCCGCAGGATGGTGAAGTCACCATCGGAATATGCGGCAAGTACACGGAGTATCCCGATGCCTACAAGTCCATTATCGAATCCTTCATTCATGCCGGAGCAAGCAACAATGTCAAAGTTAATGTCAGGCTGCTCAGGGCTGAAGATGCCGAACTGACGGCCTTTGATCTGGAAAAGGAGCTCCAGGGGCTTAACGGTATTCTGGTTGCCCCCGGTTTTGGCGATCGGGGTATTGAGGGGAAGATTAAATATATCCAGTATGCAAGGGAGCAGAATATTCCATTCCTTGGGATATGTCTTGGCATGCAGTGCGCTACGATTGAATTTGCGCGTAACGTCTGCGGTCTGCAGGATGCAAACTCTACGGAATTTAACAAGCGAACTCGCTTCCCGGTTATTGACCTCATGGAGCACCAGAAAAAGGT